>Ga0247611_10010108_pt1 | contig 11151 bp, 7 predicted proteins | sample 177DNAGHGhighgp2_FD_192422 | JGI IMG/M metagenome (GOLD analysis project Ga0247611, IMG submission 192422) | Sheep rumen microbial communities from Palmerston North, Manawatu-Wanganui, New Zealand - 1770 DNA GHGhigh gp2 | ecosystem: Host-associated > Mammals > Digestive system > Stomach > Rumen ... | reverse complement strand
GGCAGCCTTTGCGGCCTGTTCTCGCAGAAAGTGAAAAAGGAACACGACCTTGAGAAAGAGTGGGAGGAATTCTTCGATAAGATGGATGGCAAGGCTGACTCATATAAGAAGCTCAGCTTCCCGAACGAGGGCGTCGGAACCGACAAGGACGGCGAAGTCTACAAGATGCACATAAGCGTTAATTACGACAGCATGAAGACCGATAAGGGCACTGTTTACAAGAACTTCGGTTACTACCGCGAGAGGATCTTAAGGGATGATCCCGAGGCGGAGGGCCTGTCAACATTTACGATGCAGGATCCCGGTACGGGTGATTGGATCACAGTAGGTGACAGATAATTAGCAAATATCAAAACTTTATGATACAATCTCGCGAGTGTTTATTCGAAGGGCGGATTTAAAGCCCTGCAAGGAGTTTGTATTAATGAGTGAAGAGAAAAACAAGGAGATGCTCGAGCAGCTTAATGCTGCTGAGGAAAAGGCTTCAGGCAAGAAGACAAAGCCTGTAACAAACAGCGACGGGCATGTGCTTACCGAAGCTGAGATCAAGCGCCAGGCAGCATTTGACGAGAAGGAGAAAAAGCTTCTCGCACAGGGCTATAAGCGCAGGGACATCCTTATATCGGTGCTTACCGCGAACTTTGCAGGTGTTCTCATGACACTTCCTTTTATCGCTGCCGTTGTTGCCGGATATATACTGCGCAACGGGCTGCCGAACTTCACGGAGATCATGAATACTAAGCCGGGCCTTTATTTTGCAGGGCTCTTCGGCATAATCCTCGGCACGCTCCCTCTGGTGGTCCTTCACGAGAAGATCCACGGATGGTTCTGGTCGATCGGCGCCGAGAACGGTTCAAAGGACATCGAATTCGGTTTCCAGAAAGAGAATCTCACGCCTTACTGCACGTGCGCATCACCGCTGTCAAAGCCTATCTACATTCTTGGTTCCATGATGCCCATGACGATCCTCGGATTCGTTCTCGGGATCGTATCGATCTTCATCGGGAACTTCGTGCTCATGTGCATCGCAGCGCTTCAGATCATGGGCGGGGCGGGCGACATCCTGATCTCATGCATGCTTCTGTTCAGGAAAACAAAGGGCAAAGACGTTGTCCTTCTCGATCACCCCACAAAGATCGGTCTTGTTGCTTTCGAGAAGGAAAAGAACGGCAACTGATATCACGATAAAACAAAAACGGTGCTTCAGGGCACCGTTTGTTTTTATATCTTCTTGTAGATCTTATCCAGCGATTTGAGCGAGGAATCCTTCGGAAGTTCTATGTATTTACCGTTCCTGAAAAGGGCTGTCTTGACCTCGGTAACCGAATTGGTGTCGGTGTGCCATGCTTCAAGAATGATGTAGCCGTCGAATCCGGTCATGCGGATCTGGATCTCACCTGTCCAGAAAACGCCCATCTTGCGCAGGAATTTTATAAGCGTAGGCTTATCGAAAGACATTGAGTCAGAGGGACTTTGCGTGAATACGAAGTCGGAGGGATTGCCGTTCGTGGAATCAGCCTTGAAGGAATAAGTCTGAAAGCTGATCTGAGCGTAAGCATTAGTTCTCTGGATCAGATTCTCGAAGCGGACAAGCTTTACTTCCTTGAGTGAATTTCCGTCGAGCTCGAAATAAGCGTTGTAGGCCTGAACGATGCCGGAAGTTTCACTGGCTTCAAGCACATAGGCAGGCATCTTCTTGTTTCCGCAGGAAGTCAGGAGCATGCAAAAAACGGACAGTATCGTGATAACACTGATGATCCTGGCAATCCTTGCCCCCATAGTCTGCCTCCCGGTATAGATTTAAACGCGATACCGACAGAATATCATATTTTCTTTATTATTCAAATCTAAAACAGTCAAAAACCGCTCTGTCTTCCGCATTTTCGGTATTAAATCCGAAATAGACCGCATGCCTGCCCGTGATCTTTTCGCCAAGCTCGAAAACAACAGTCTTCGAATCTTCGGAAACCTCGGCAACTGATACTGTCTTTCCGTCGTAAGAATCAATGCGGATGGAGATCTTAAAGCCGGCAGGAATGTCGCCTGTAAGTTCAGCCTTTGATGCGCCTTCGGTGCCGAAGTTCAGATACTTGAATCCGATCGTCGCACCGCTCTGGATATCTACGACAGGTGACGAATCGCCTTCGTAAACAGGCTGGATATGAGCGACTCTCTTATCCTTGTTCGTACCCTCTGCATTGTCCTGATACATGGGCTTCCCCAGGCCGTCGTACATGTGGCATGTGTAGCCTGCGGAGATCGTTGCAAATGCATCAAGGCCGTCAAGATAGAAGCCCTGTGATGTTGCTTCTACGACATCTGAGCTTACGGGTTCGCCGTTCTCATAAGTGATCTTGCCGATGTAGATCTTACCGTCCTTGCCCGTTGCGATGTCGACGGGTTCGACCATTGCCTGGCGCGAATATTCGTTGCAGCCGGTCTGTCTGTGATAGAAGACATACCACTGGTCCTTTACCTTCATGAGCGAGCCGTGGTTGTTGCCCCACTGGTATGTCATGATGCCGTTGCCGTCAGGTCCCGTGATGACTTCACCGCCGTTGAAGCTGATGTCGCCGCCCGGCCGGTAGTCTCCGAGAGGAGTGTCGCACCACTTGTATGACAGGAATCCGTTGCAGCTTCCGAATACGCCGTTTGAAGGCTTCGGATATTCGTAACGCTTGGAATAGATGAGGACATATTTGCCGTTGATCTTACGCGGGCTTGATGCCTCGAAGAAGCCGTCAACGGGATCTACGTGGCCGTCGTCTTCCTTGATCCAGAAAGGCTTTGAGTGGCCCATGATGTGATGTCTTACGGTCTCCGGCTTAAGAGTAGCCATATCGTCATTGAGCTCGCCTGCGTGTGATTCGCAGAAGCCCCAGAAGGCATATGTCCTGCCGTCGTCATCGACAAGGATGCCGGGGTCGAATCCGAGCTCTGTCTTGACGGGATTTTCAAAAGGTCCCCACGGGCACTTGGAAGTAACGAGCATGATCGAAGAGCCTCTGTTCTCGGCTGCATACATATAGAAAGTGTCGCCCTTCTGAACTACGTCGGGAGCATAGAGATCGCCGCCGTCTGATGCCGTGTAGCAGACGCCGTGGCATGTCCAGTTCGTGGGATCGTCAACGGGTGCAGACCATACGACATAATCGGGACCGCAGTAGTCGGTCTTCTTGGTGTCGTGAGAACCGTAAAGATAGATCCTTGTCTCACCGTTGTATGTAAATACTCTGGGCTCTCCGTCAGGAACATGCTCCCACAATGGCATATAAGGATTTGCGCCGGTTACGATCTTTTTTGCTTCCATTTCCGTTACCTCACTTTAAATATTTATGAAAGAATTGCTTCCGAAACATACATCATCAGGATGCTCGCGACCTGAACGAGGAAGAGGATCAGCGCGACTCTTGAGTGTGTCTTCTTCTCATTTACGATGGTTGCTATGAACTCTCTGACAAAGGCGTTGACCCAGAAATATACCTTCGTCTTGCTGCCTATTCCTTCGGCCTTAAGTCCGCTTTGCTCAGCGAGCATTCCGGTCCTGAAGACGTGATAATTCGTTGTTGCGAACGCTGCTTTATATTCAGCAGATCCGGAGTGCTCCTCCATCTTTTTCTTTGCGAACCTGATGTTCTCTTCAGTGCTCGTTGATGCGTCCTCAAGAAGGATCCTGTCTTCGCTGATGCCCTGTTCCTTGAGGTAGCGTGCGATAGCTTCGCCTTCGGAGATCACCTCGTCAGAGCCTTTTCCTCCTGAGGGTATGAAAATAATGTCTTTGCCGGTCTTGTCCTTCTGCATTTTCGCGAACTCGACGGCGCGGTCGGCACGTGACTGCAAGAGCTTGGTAAGAGTGCCGTCCTTTCTGATCTGGCAGCCGTGGATGATGATGTAATCCTTGTCGAATGAAGGGATGCGGAGCGCTGCTTTAACAGCAACGATGATAGTGCCTATGAGGATACATTCAAGATATGCGACATAAGCGGAGACCGTATTCTCGAGGAACAGCTCGAGGAAACGCCCGAAGCCCCTCTCGTAGTGCACGTCGATGGCCTTGGAGTAGAAAAGGATCTCGCCGATGACAATAGGAAGAAGCGAGCCGATTCCAAGAACAAGGCCCAGGAAGAGGCCCAGAAGATTCTTCCAGGACTTGCCTTCCTTACGGATGAGCTGGATGTTGCTGACCGTAACGATGACGGTGGTAACAACGACTACGGGCCAGGTAAAGAGCACGAACGACTGCGTGCAGCCCGCAGCGCTCGAAAGTGCGCCGCCAATGCCGTTTCCGTATATGAATGCGGTGATCTGTGAATAGACCAGGTAGAAGATGAAGATGATAAGACCTAAGTAAAGGATATTATCGTAGCGGTAAAGACTTTCCTTAACCGACTTAGCATATTTAGCGATGAAGAAGCATGCCAGCAGGATAAGATAGACTCCGATGCAGGCGATAACAGCGCCTGATCCCGTGGTGTTGCCGAAATACTTCTCATATGAGACGACGCCGTTCCTGTGAACCATAAAAACGCACAGAGAGGTGAGATCGTCGTATTCGATCACAACGTAAGACCTGCCCGGCTTAACGCCTTTAACGGTAATAACTATGCTGTCATCAGTCGTTTTCCAGTCAAGGAGTTCGACACGGCCTTTGCTGTCTTCTTCGACATAGACCTTGTGGATGGTGTTCTTAGAGCTGATATCCTTGCGGACATGGGTATATGTGTTGCCGACGGCGCGAATGTAGAAATAACCGCCGACGCCTATCAGAACCGCAAGGATAATGAAGAAATACTTTTTCAAGAACTTGATGACCATGGTCAATAGTATATCCCTAAAAGATTTAATTAGATAGGAGACAAACTATAGTATATTGACAAGTTAGCAACTGCTAACTATAATGCTGTTGACCTGTTAGCGATTGCTAACTGAACATGTGCGCGAAAAGAGGGAATTCCCGTGAGCGAAGCTAAGGAAACAGGCATGAATTTGGGACAGCTCAAGGCAGGGGAGAGCTGCATAGTAAGTACCGTCGGCGGTGAAGGCGCTCTGCGCCAGCATTTTCTCGACATGGGCATCATTCCGGGTGCCGAGATAACCATCGTAAAGTTCGCTCCTATGGGCGACCCCGTCGAAGTAAGCATCCACGGCTATGAACTCACCTTAAGGCTTGATGACGCGCACAAGATCGCCGTTACAAAGCTGGAGAACAAGGCTGCTCCGGACGCTGCAGCTCCTGACTCCAAGAAGCGCAAATCAAAGGTCGCACACCCTAATCTCGGTGAGCCGGGTGTCCACCACGACAAGAAGACCGAGAATCCTCTGCCGGACGATCACGTCTTATCCTTCGCTCTGGTCGGCAACCAGAACAGCGGCAAGACCACGTTATTCAACCGTCTGACGGGCTCCAACCAGCACGTCGGTAATTTCCCGGGCGTTACCGTAGACCGCAAGGACGGCGCGATAATAGGCCATCCGAATACAGTGATCACTGACCTTCCCGGCATCTATTCGATGTCCCCTTATTCCAAGGAAGAGATAGTTTCCCGTGACTTCGTGCTCGACAACAAGCCCGACGCCATTATCAATATCGTTGACTCAACAAATATAGAGCGCAATCTGTATCTCACGATGCAGCTTCTTGAGACCGGACGCCCTGTCGTCGTCGCCCTCAACATGATGGACGAACTTACCGGCAACGGAGGTTCCGTCGATATCAACCTGATGGAGCACATCCTTGGTGTTCCTGTCGTTCCGATCTCCGCTGCGAAGAACCAGGGTATCGGCGAGCTCATAACCCACGCGCTACACATCGCAAAATACTGTGAGACTCCTTTAGAGCAGGACTTCTGCCCCGAAGGCAGCCCCATTCACTCTTCGATCCATGCGGTCGAGCACATCGTAGACGACAATGCCGAGCGATGCGGACTTCCCTTAAGATTTGCAGCATGCAAGGCATTGGAAGGCGACCCTCTTATCCTTGAGAAATTAAAGCTCGACGACAATGAGAAAGATCTTTTGGAGCACATCAGAGTAAAGCTCGAGCAGCAGTCAGGTCTTGATCCTTCTGCAGCCGTCGCAGACATGAGATTCTCCTACATCATGTCGCTCTGCAAGCAGGCGGTAATTAAGCCCAAGGAATCCAAAGAGCGCACGAGATCCGAGAAGATCGACCGGATCCTCACAGGAAGATTCACCGCGATCCCGCTCTTCATTCTCATCATGGGACTCGTGTTCTTCCTAACGTTCAATGTTATCGGCGCAGGATTGCAGTGGCTCCTGGAACAGGGCATTGAGATCCTTACAAAACTCACCGAAGCAGGGCTTAATAAAGCCGGTGTAAACGATGTTATACACAGCCTGATAATAGACGGTATTTTCGAGGGCGTCGGAAGCGTATTGAGCTTCCTGCCGATCGTCGTCGTAATGTTCTTCTTCCTCTCACTTCTTGAGGACAGCGGATATATCGCGAGGATCGCATTCTTCATGGACAAGCTCCTGCGCAAGATAGGCCTTTCAGGGCGCTCGATCGTGCCACTGCTGATCGGCTTCGGATGCACGGTTCCGGCAGTCATGTCGACAAGGACGCTGCCTTCCGACAGAGACCGTAAGATGACGGTTATCCTGACGCCCTTCATGAGCTGCACCGCCAAGCTCCCGATCTACGCATTCTTCGTAAACGCATTCTTCCCGGGCAAAGGCGGCCTCATCATGACAGGCCTTTATCTCTTGAGCATCGTGATCGGCATCCTCATCGCATTCGTCTACAAAAAAGTGCTCTTCAAGGGCGAAGCGGCACCCTTTGTTATGGAGCTTCCGAACTACAGGCTTCCGTCCCTCCGCAGCACACTGCAGCTCATGTGGGAAAAGGCCAAGGACTTCCTCCAGAAGGCCTTCTCCGTAATCCTCATCGCAACTGTCGTCGTCTGGTTCCTCCAGAGCTTCGACACCAGATTTAATCTCGTAACAGATTCGCATCAGAGCATAATGGCCATGATCGCAGGATTTATTGCACCTGTCATGAAGCCCTTGGGCCTCGGCGACTGGCGTATCGTAACTTCACTTATCAGCGGCTTCATGGCCAAGGAAAGCGTCGTCTCGGTACTCGAAGTCCTCTTCGGCGCAGAAGGCGGAATTACGGCGGTCCTGGGTGTCCTCGAAGCAGGCACGCTCCTTATCTTCAGCCTTCTCTATACACCCTGCGTTGCAGCGATCGCTTCGATCAAGCGTGAACTCGGCTGGAAATGGGCCGTGGCAGTGGTTCTCTGGCAGTGCATCCTCGCATGGATCGTTTGCTTCCTGTTCAGGATCATCGTATTGCTCTGCACGGGGGCGCTTATATGATCACGCTTGCTGCAATCACATGGAGACCTGTTGATATCATTCTGATCGCAGTAATTGCTGCTGTCATTGCCGGCGCAGTTATCCTTGCTGTCCGCCGCAAAAAGAAGGGTTCATCCTGCTGCGGCGACTGCTGCAAGTGCTCACGGCGTTGTGGCTCGTAAAGGTTTTCGCTTTTTGAAGACCGGACCGGAATCGGAATAGGGCATCAGTGGAAAATCAATATTTTGGTGACGATTTTTTCGTTTTCGTTACCAAAATGTGGAAAAGAACGGGAAAATCTATATTCTGGTAACGATTTTCCGATTCTCGTTACCAAATCGTTGTCATTGTGTGTTTAACGTCAATAAAAAACGCGACTCCCTACGGCGCCGCGTTTTTCGTATATCAAGATATCTTCCTGCTCGTTTCTCTTTGCGCGAATTCAGCACTGAGAGAAGATGTGGTGGCTTTGTGCTGAATCGGTTTCCAACCGGGGTTAACGAAGAGGGCTGCAAATGCGATTGGAATATATGTGAGCATAAAGAGCGGGAAGGAGAATACTGAGAAGATCTTTCTGGCTATGCCCGCGTGGATGTTCTTCCATTCCGTGATGAGCGTGATCACGCCGAGCGCGAAAAGCATTGCGCATGCGTTGAATACTGTCTCACCCATTGACCAGATGGCGATCATGATGTCATTTCCGGTGACCGCGCCGATGATGCCGTAAGCGAGGTTACATAAGATCGAGAGGGCGGTAAGGATGAATGCCGGCATGATGTTCATCGTCATGTCGAATGCAGAGAAATTACCGTGGAACATCTCGTAGATCAAGTCTTTTCCATACTTCTGGAAGACCTGGAGGTAGCCTCTTGCCCAGCGCATACGCTGAGTTACGGACTGCTTCAGGGATGTGGGCTGCTCGTCGTAGAAGACAGCAGTTCTGCAGAAAGCGATCTTTCTGCCCTTGCATACGCGGTTGATCGTGAATTCGATATCCTCTGTAAGGAGGTGGAACGGCCAGCCGCCGATATCATCGAGAACGCTTGCAGAGAAGAAGAAGCCTGTGCCGGAGATAGCGGCAGAAGCACCGAGTCTGTAGCGTGAATAGTTGAGATACATTGACTCACGGAGGAACCAGAGGCCGTAGCCTGAGCTGATCCAGTTGTCGCCGTAATTCTTTGCTGCACGGTAAGATGTGATCGCATCGTTGCCGGCGAGATGGCACTTGTGCATTTCCTCGATGTAAGTAGGTGATAAGATGTTGTCGGCGTCGAAAACAAAGTATCCGTCAAAACCCAGCGGGTAATCGTACTTGATGTGCTTTAAGAGCATCTCGATCGCATAACCCTTGCCGATGTATTTTGTGGATTTTCTTGTGTAAGCGACTGCGCCGTGGTCGACAGCGACACCGTATGTGTTATCGGTGCAGTTGTCCGCCATTACGAAGGTCGTGATCTCACCCTTATAGGTCTGGTTGTTGATTGAGTCGATGAGCTGTCCGATTACGTTCTCTTCGTTGCGTGCGCTGATGAGAACAGCGTAACGTTTGAGGTGTCTCTCGCAAAGCTCGTTGTCAGCATCTGATCTTGCGTTCTTCATATGCCTCTTGTCACGGCCCTGGAACCAGAGTGATACCGGTACGTAGAGAAATTGATATGAATAGCAGACCGCGAAGATCGCTGTGATGATGAAATTAATGATTCTTATCGTTTCCATAGTCTTGTCTCCCCGCGACACATTATTGCACAGTCTTTTTTAAAATGAAGTGTCGAAAACCTTAAGATTTCCTTAAGAATGAGGCAATTTTTCGTGCAGAATGAAGCGTAACATTACATTTGTATTACTCAAACTGCGCGAAAAGCCCTATTTTGCTGCGTTTGCTGTTTCCGGTACTTTCCTTCACGCTAACAGTTTAGATTTAGTTAAGATTCCGCTCCATTGAATCTGCTTACCAATTTCTTACATGTTTGTCACTTTTAAAAAGTCTTGTTTTGAATGTGCGGGCATGCGAGGGATATAATATATGGGTCAAGGAAAAATGAGTGACTAACGTTAAGTTTAACAATTGCAAAACAAGGTGGATCATGGCTTTTCAGATAGTACGGAATGACATCACGAAGATAACGGCAGACGCTATCGTAAACACGGCTAATCCCGAGCCCACGTTCATGGCCGGAACGGACGCAGCCGTGTACATGGCGGCAGGCGCGGAAAAGCTCCTCGAAGAGCGCAGGAAGATAGGCCCGATAGAAGAAGGCGAAGTTGCGGTAACGCCCGCTTTCGGCCTTAATGCGAAATACATTTTCCACACCGTGGGACCCGTATGGCAGGGAGGCGGAAACAACGAGAAAGAGACCGTCAGGAAATGCTATGAGAACTGCCTTAAGAAAGCTTCTGAACTGAACATTGAGAGCATCGCATTTCCTCTCATCTCGACGGGAGTCTACGGCTTCCCCAAAGCGGATGCTCTTCTCATCGCAACATCAGTATTCAGCGAGTTTCTTTCTGACCACGAGCTCGACATAACGCTTGCCGTTTTCGATAACGAAACATTCGAATTATCAGGCAAGATCTTTGCCGGTATCAACGAATATATCGACGAGCATTATGTTGAAGATAAGACCGCCGAAGAGTACGGAACATATGCAGCAGGTGTGAGTCTGGCATCGTATAATGCCGCAGGCTTCGGAATGGTAAGAGACGAAGCTCCTGATGCCTGCGGAGCAGTGGAAGAAGAGGCTTTGGAAGCACCGGCAGAAGCAGAGCCAAAGCCGCGTTTTGCCGACCGCTTAAGAAGCATCGGGGGCAGGCGCAGTCACACGCGTGATGAAGTGCGCAAGTCCGTTCAGATGCCGCCTCCGCCGTCATCATCTGCGGAGGCAATGGCAAAGGTCCCTGCACCTAAGAAGAGGTCTCTTGACGACGTGGTGAAGAACCTTACGGAGACATGGTCCGAGAGCCTTCTGCGCCTTATCGACGAGAAGGGCTATACCGATGTTGAAGTGTATAAGCGCGCGAATGTCGACAGGAAACATTTCTCGAAGATCAGGAGCGATAAGGATTATCTTCCGAAGAAGAGGACAGCCCTTGCATTTGCGCTTGCATTAAAGCTCAATATCGATGAGGCAAAAGACTTCCTCGGCCGCGCAGGATATGCATTCTCGCCTTCGAGCAAGACCGATCTTATCGTGCAGTATTTTATCGAGAATGAAGTATACGAGATAATGACGATAAATCTTGCTCTGTACGAACACGACGAACCGCTGCTGGGCTGATAAAAGATCTTATTCTCAGCCGTTCTTTTCCGTAAGGTATGTCCTGACCCTGTCGTTTATTAACGGAACGGACTGACCTAATGTTTTCTTGCTTTCAAAGTAAGGTGCAAGTTCTTCACGCAGTATCAGCGCGACCGTGGGATCGCATCTGTAGACCGCTTCTGCAGAACGGATTATATCCGCAAAGTCCCGGATATCCATCTGCCTTGCATTTATGGCCGCTCCCATATTGCGCAGGTCAGTCTCGGAGAAGCCCATGTCGACGTACTGCTTTCTCTTTGCGTTAAAGATATTCATCTGTTCCTTGGATGACTCGTTATATGCATTGATGTTTACAGGAATGGCAATGACCGTTTTCGCATAACTTGTCTGCATCTCGTCGGATAAAAGGAGCTTGATGAACGATACGCAGGCGGCCTTGTTTTTCGATGCGGACGATACGGCGACAGAGTCTTCCACATTGATGTAAGGTCCCATTGCATCTTCGGCAGGAAGTCCCAGAACAACGGTGTCGATATCCTGCGAGTTCACATATGTGAAATACGAACCGGTGTTG
>Ga0247611_10010107_pt1 | contig 11152 bp, 14 predicted proteins | sample 177DNAGHGhighgp2_FD_192422 | JGI IMG/M metagenome (GOLD analysis project Ga0247611, IMG submission 192422) | Sheep rumen microbial communities from Palmerston North, Manawatu-Wanganui, New Zealand - 1770 DNA GHGhigh gp2 | ecosystem: Host-associated > Mammals > Digestive system > Stomach > Rumen... | reverse complement strand
GAGTATAAGGATTTTCAATCCGCCAGGCAACAATGTACTGAACCGAAATTGCGCCTGAGGCAATAAAACAGCCACATCTTCGTTATCCTTCCTACTGATGATGATTAAAAACGGCATACAAGACAGTTTTGCTTTCACGGGCAAAGACCCCCGCAAGGGGTGGCGAACACCTTTGAATATAATAAATGATAGTGAGCAACGCGATGGTGAGACTGGATATGGTTATTTTGGTGCGAGGTACATGGACCATGAGCTGACTACCCTGTGGCTGAGTGTCGACCCGATGGTGGTCAAGTACTCGAGCATCTCCCCGTATGCCTATTGCGCGTGGAATCCAGTGAAGTTGGTAGATTCGGATGGAAGGAAATGGGATAAACCCGAGGATGAGAAACAAGTGTACCCATATAGGAATATCAAATAGTGCCATTTATGAATGATTTTAAAAAAACAGTCCGCCTGTTTTTATGCATGATAGGGACTCTTTCATTATGTGTGAGTATGTCTAGTTGTCTGTCAAAGAAATATAGTGTATCGACTTTATCCGGAACATTTGAGGAATTTGGGATTTTTTATTATCGAGTTTCACTAAATCCAGATGGCACTTTTGAGTGGCACTATATCTATGATATAGCAGATATGTCATCGGATGGTAATTGGTGGATAGAAGGAAATTATTTAGTATTGAATAGTTTTATCCAGAATGTAGAATGTTTCCCTGTGGAAGTTTATCGAGCAGATGGTTTACCACAAAAAGATGATGTCGTGATCTTGTGTGATAAAGTTGCATATCAAAATTGTTTAATGTGTTTCTCAACAGCAAGGGGTTCTATTGCCATTGATTCGGATACCATAAGTCTATGTCAGAGCAGTTTTCCGGATACAATCAACATCTGTATTAAAGCAAATGCAATATCAAGGGTTTTATCTAAATCTGATGATATTATTATTAAGGAACCCGGTATTTACCGAATTGAGACAAAGGGTATTTTTCTACAGAAAAGACCTGTAAACTACATAGGGTTAGACAGAAGAAAATTCAAGATTTTGAGTAAAGACAGCATTCAGGACGTTTTTTCTACAAACGCAACTCTTAAAAGAAACACCTCTGATAGAAACCTTGATGGGACAAGGAATTTGACTGTCACAGAAAAAGAAGAAGAATGCAGCAATGGATTGATAGAACCGAAAGGGTAAACCACACTCAAAAGGTAGGGTTTCATCCCTTCGTTTTCACGGGCAAAGGCCCCCGCAAGGGGTGGCGAACACCTTTGAATATAATAAATGATAGTGAGCAACGCGACGAGGAAACTGGCTACGGATACTTCGGTGCAAGGTATATGGATCACGAACTAATGACCATGTGGCTCAGCGTCGACCCGATGGTGGATAAATATCCTTCCATTAGTCCGTATGCCTACTGCGCTTGGAATCCTGTGAAACTGGTGGATCCGGATGGAAGAGATGCTTTTGACGATATGGGTTGGTGGAAAAATAAAAAAACAAATAAAATGGAATGGGATCCAGAGATACATAACCAAGAAGAGCTGAATAATAAGTATGGTAACGGTGCAGGCATATACAAAGGACTAATGCATGAAGAGAATGGCATTTACTATAGTTTGTTTGGAACCACGGAAAAATCCAACTCTAAACAAGGAAGATTTACAAAAAAAATGGACGAGGTGTGTATAAATCATGCCGCATGGATGCGTAGCCAGTTAAAAGGTACTGATAGGCAGGAAACCCCTGTTGATTTTACTGGGATTGAAAAAATGAAAGACAGAGCTGATAAAAAAGGCATTTTCCCCACAACAGGTGAAAATGTTAGAGATGGATATAGCTATTTTTGTGGAAGAGCTAATGGCAGAATGTACGTTACAGGTAATATGAGAGGAACATGGAGCTCTTCTTGGTCCGATATTCTTCGAAAAACGAATCAAGATGTTAATAGTAATATGAGGGCTGGGCTTTATGGATATCACCTAAGAGTGGGAAATGTGGTTCTGATTCAATTTAACTCTAAGGCTGATGTGGTTGCCTTTAAGGACATATTTTATAAGATATTTCCAAATGTAAAACTTTAGCGAGATGAGACATTTTATCTTGTGTTTAACAACTGCCTTTTTGTTTCTGTGCTCGTGCTCAAATGGCAACAATCTTAATAAGTCCGAAACCGAGGTGGATTACGAGGGACTATGCACTTATGATTCCTTGACGGAAGGATATATTTCTTGGGTGATTGAAACAGCAGTGGATAATCATATAAACAATTATTTAGGGTTTGAAAAAGAACAGTTTTTTTTTGATTCATTATTTCTAAGCAATTACCCCAAATCAGTTGAAAACTTCTTTGAAGTCAACGAAGATGGATTCTCTCTTGCACTAGATGCAGAAAAAACAACAATCATAGTCTATTTTCATGGCGTTTCATTTTTGGCAGTAGATATATCCCATTATAATTGTCACCGTCTCAGCTGTCTTTATCCTCACAGAGTGCTTTTATATGATAAAGAAGGACATGTTTTAATTAATGAAGGAATATCATCTGCGATAAAACATCAATTGAGGGAGGTGGAATATGTATTTTTAAGGAAAGGATATTTGTGTGACACAATACTTGATGCAGACATACCTTTTCGAAAATCATTATTTTGTGATGTCAGCAGTTCCCACGATCCTGTGTTTCGTTGTTTTTTCGATACAATCACCATTCCTCTGAACAATTATTTGGAGACAGTAATTGACGTGTTGGGCAATAACTGCAGGAAATATGGTCTAAGCCGGATAGTATCTAGTTTCGACATATTAACCCGACCCGACCCAGCGGATGTTCACTGAGCACTGATGCCCATTTCTGTTCTGACGGATATTCGGTGCCACTGACCCAGTTGATGCCTCGGCCTATCGAATCTTCCATGCCGTGCTGTTGGTCTAGCGTTGCAATCCAGACCAGTTGAGTAGTGGTTTTTAACCCATATCGGTCATTGGGCCGACATTCAATCTATTTCACCCGTACGCTATCGAACATCTTTCGGTAGTAGGCTGCCTTCTCGGTCAATGGCATAGGGAAGGCGCGGGAGGAGGAGGGCATGCGCCATAGCCGCATGGGCCGGTCACCCAGTGTGAAGGAGTTATATTCGCCAATCTTGGGCAGGGGTACCCCGTAGTCTTCGGTGAGGACGGAGAAACTTTTCTGCCCGGTGCAGACCAAGTCGTGGCAGAGCGGCAACTGTGCCAGTAGGGCTGGAATGTCGGTTTTCTTGACTATCTCTAGGTCTTTGTCCGAAGCATTGCCAGAAAGGCGGCGCACGGCAGTGGCAGTGTCATAGATGGCGATTCCCTGCTCCGTCAGTAGCTGCATGATGTCGTCCTTGCGGAAAGTCTTGTTTGCCTGTTCCACCAGTCGATTGTGGTCGCCGAAGAACACCTCGCCGAAAATTTCCCACATCATGTTGGTGCGGTTGGGGTAGAAAAACTCCATGCACCACCGCCGCCGCGGCGGCGGGAAACTGCCAAGCATCAGCAGCCGTGCATTCGGCGGCAGGAAAGGCTTCAGCGGATGCTGTTCGATGGGGACGGACTCGATTTCTTTCATCTATAGTTTGATAAGTACATTTTGTTAATAAAAAATGGCATGACGGATTATGTAATTACTTAGTTTTTAGTGATTTTGTGGTGTATTAGCTGCCATGTCACAATGCAAATATACGAACCTTTTCTCAGAAATTGAGACTTTTATTATCAAGATAGACTTCCAAAATGCGATACAGGGCATAGCAAATGCCCCGAAAGCCTGGCGTTGATTCCGTAAATTATAGCCATGGATAACTGGTTTTTGATGATTGGACATTAGGTCGGTTGTTGGTTCCGAGCTTACGTTCTCGGCATGGAGGCTGTCAATAATTGCGATTTGACAGCACAAAAGTACTGTGGCTGTTGGGAACGATGGCGGGATCTGTCCGTTTTCGGTGTGGATTTGATTTGGTGAGTGTGTGGATATGAAAAAGCCCCTGCGGATGGCAGAGGCTGGAGGGTGATTTGGGTTGCAACGGTGTTGCAACATACGGAACCGAGATTAGGTGCGGTGCTGGAGGTGGCGGAGATAGGTGAGGATTTGCCGACTTTCGAGGTGACGCAGATAGTCTTCCATATAGTCCCAGTCGGGGGTACCATCGGGGGTGGCGGGAAGGGTGATAATTTCCTTGGCCAGACGCTGGGCGTTGCGCTTGTAGCCGAAGTTGTACTTGCCACGGATGCGGTCGGCGACAGTGGTAATATAGGTGCCCGTGTATTTGTTCAGGTGGTTGTTGTAACCAATGGTCATATCCGAGGTGGCGATGAAATCCTCGGCCTTATAGACGGCATAGCCCATCACCTCTGATTTCCTAGAGGTGGGTTCTAATAACGTGGTTTTAAATTTTTGCCATTACAATGTGTTATTTATAAAGTTGTTTAACCAGAGCGTTGCCATTGGGTTAAATATGTTCATGCCCTTACAGGACATTTTCGTATAGGTTGCCTAGAGTAAATAGATATGCTTCAAAGGGATGCCACGCAGAGTGAACAGAGGTGTAGAACTTATCGGTTGTTTAAATTCTTATAGTATTCGGCCAGTTGGTTGCTGATGTTGTTCCCCATTTGGCGGCAGACATCCTGGCTCCATTGTTGTGCCACCTTGATACGTGCGGATTGAGTGTGCGCACCTTGAAGCATGGCGTAGATGTAACCGGCGTTGAAGTTGTCGCCTGCCCCTACGGTGCTGACTGTATCCACAGGTTCCACAGGATAGGTCTCGCAGCCGTCGGGTGAATAGACCCGTATGGGGTGAGCCCCGTCGGTAAGTATCAGTGTGTCACAAAAACGGTACACACGCTTGTATATTTCATCGCCGTTCTGTAGGTTATAAAGGTGGTCGAAGTCCTCTATCGAACCGCGCACCACATCCGCCAGTTGCATGTTTTCTTCGATATTGTCTATCACGTTGGGTAAGTCGGCTATGTGGTTTTTACGGAAGTTGACATCGTAGTAGAGCCAAGCTCCCGCCTCTCGCGCGGTGTGAAACAGGCCTCCCACTACCTTTCGGATGGCGGGGTTGATGGCGAAAAAGGAGCCGAAGAGCACCACATCGTCTTGAGTTATTGCTGGGAGGTTCCCGTCGAGCGAGACGGAGGCGTGGTCTTTGTAGAACACATATTGCGCGTCGTTGTTCTCGTCGAGGAAGGCCAGTGAAATATGCGATTTGATGCCTTCGTGGCGGCATACATATTCGGAAGAGACGCCATTGTTGCTCAGGTAGTGGCAAATGATGTCGCCGATGTGGTCGCCGCCGACTTCGGTCACCATAGCACAAGGCACCCCGGCGCGTCCGAGTGAGACGATGCTGTTGAATGTGGAGCCACCGGGGACGGCCTTTTGCGGTTGGTCGTCCTTAAAGAGGATGTCCAACACGGTTTCGCCTATGCCGATTACGCGACTTTTGGCCGTAGCGGCCCAATTGGATACTGCGATCATGTTTTCAGTCATTTTGTTCTTTGTTATGGAATATACAGTACTCCCAGGTGGGCATCATGTCACTTTATTCTTTTTTCATCTTTTTTTATCTTGATGCCCAACAGGCCTTCGGAGATCTTTGTCAAGTCGAATTCGAAAGTATCCAGCGTCTGGCGCACCCTGGAGGACGCTGGTGACCAGATCTACTATTCCCTGGGCTTTTTTGATAAAACCATTCTAGTGTCAGTTTGTGTTTGTGGTTATTTTGTAGTACTTTTTTCGGATCAGTATCAGCCGAACCATCCATACGGCGAAAAATGTATCGGAGAGTATTTTGTAGAGTGGTGGCATCGTCACGAACCATGACACTACCCAGACGATGAGGTCTATGTCGAAAAGTAGGTTCCATAGCCGTTCGCGGTCGTGAAACACATATTCAACATCGCCAGTGATAGGGACTTTGATTGGCCTGGTGGAGGATACCGAGATGTCGATACTCTTGCCCCTCTTGCCGATGGGCACTCGACCTCCAAACTGCACCTTCAGTTCATAGTTGCCGTGAGGGGCGTTGAGTTGGAGTCGGCCGTCCTTGAGCATGCCGGCATAAAGCCCGTCTAGGAATACCATGTGAGGTATTTTGGGCTCGTACCAATACCGTATATGTCGGATGATTAGCAATTATCTTTATTTTTTGCGAGATAACGCAGGATGCGCGTTTTTATTGTGCAGGGAACAGACGTTCAAGGATCTTGGTGGAAGCAAGAATGCAGCCGCGAGATAGGGAAGTTTGTCCTACACGCCATTAAGATAAGCTCTAATCGTGTAGAAGATTGCTTAGGCTTTTCAGAAAAAAGCTTTATTTGCCACATTGTCCGAATATAATCACGAATTGTATTATTGTCACCTCTAGCAAATGCCTTGGAAGAGCATTTCTGATATTCAGTACTGGATAATAAACACAAATTGCCATGTGATTAACAAGAATTCATGGCAATTCATGATGATTTGTCTTTAAAAAAGAGCATTATCACCAACTATCATTGCCATGCAATGATTGGTTTGAATAATTATTGGAGTCTGCCTTAAGGTTGTCATTGCTGACTTTGAATACGAAAAGACTAATAATTAACTTTGAAAGGAGGAGGATTCATCAGTAGTCTATCGTGATGAGCAAAGCAATGTGACAACAACGACCCTCATCCCGTGCTGCCACAGCACGGTGCGAATGGCACTGATGTAAATCCCAGTGCTCACCATGGCGACCGTGTCCACCCCTTGCGACAAAATGTAGCCGCACATTGCCTCCAAATCGGGTGTAAAAGTGTCGCATTTTGTCACGACGGCATCTTTTCCGTCATAAATTGCACAAAAAATCATATCTTTGTGTACGTCATAACCATATGTTTTCATATGTGTAACATTTTGATTTGTAATTATAAATATGCGAAATTATGTGTTTTTTTGCGTTGCAATTTTTATTCGTATGTGTATGAATCAAAAATATTATGTAAATTTGCAGCGTCAAACACTCCGAAGCCCGTAAGGGTGAGGGGTGGACGACAGGACATATAGATAAGACGTTGTAACGGCGTTTATCTGCGGCTATTCTGAACCTCGCAACTTCTGAACTTAACTCCGCAATAACGCAATGTTCAATGTCCATGGTTAGGCATATAGTGTTCTACTATATACCGTCAGCGTGGGCTTCGGCATTACTTATTCTGAGTAAGGGCAATGCGAACGCCTAGAATACCGGGATAAACAAAGTGGCAGATTCCCGCGTTCTTTTTATATGCTCCCCTCAACACCTTTATCACTCCAGTGTCAGGGGAATCGCACTGGGAAGAAGTTGCGCCCGACACGAATTAGGGTAAAATGTCATGAGTAAAGAGAAGAAAGGATCGTCTGTAGGGAAAAGTATTGTTACGTTAATGCTAATGGTTATAGCGTTAATCTTCGTAGGATGCGAAAAAGACCCAACCCGTTCTGATCATGCTGGAGAAGCCGAGGGCGACTGGGTGGATCTTGGTCTGCCGAGCGGCCTGATGTGGGCCACACGCAACATCGGTGCCGCCTCGCCTGAGGACTATGGCGACTACTACGCCTGGGGCGAGACACAGACAAAGAGTGTCTATGATTGGAGTACCTACCGCTATGTCACGATAGATGGTGAATCAGGGACATTGACCAAATACAACACCTCTTCATCCCACGGAGAGGTGGACAACCTGACCACACTGCAGCCGATCGACGATGCCGCCACAGCCAACTGGGGTGGAGGTGCACGTACTCCGACCATAGCAGAATGGGATGAACTGATGGCTAACACCTCCAGCCAGTGGACTACCCGTAACGGGGTGAACGGAAGGCTCCTCACTGCCGCCAACGGCAACAGCCTCTTTCTTCCCGCCGCCGGTGACCGCGGGGACAGTTCGCTTGACGACACTGGCAGCATTGGCAACTACTGGTCGAGTTCGCTCTACACGGGCGAACCGGGCGGCGCGTGGAACTTCTGCTTCGATTCGGACTACCAGCTCGTTGGCTACTACTACCGTAGCAGTGGGCTTTCTGTCCGCGCTGTGCGTCAGAACTAACCCATGTACCCACAAGCACGGGCAAGGGAAAAAATGGCTGGTTGGGGCACGCACGGTAGTGCGCTACCCAGCCCCCTTCAGGCTGTTCTTACAGTAATATTTTCTTGCCACACATAGGGAGACGGCGCAGGAAGCTCTGCTTGACGTGCCTGCATCGGGTGCCTATCTCGTGTAGATAGGCGACGCTCCCGCACAGCGCGTTGTCGTGCGACGGTAACGTTTGAATGCGTTAATGTGTGAACGTGTTAATTCTTTAATCTGACAAACTGAGTACTTTATTAACTGATTGAATAACACGAATTTCCTTGAATTAACCATTAATGGATAGTTCTTGAAAATTCGTGTTTTCTATCTGGCAGGTGTATCCAATTGGTTCAAGCTGGGCTTTTTCCCGTTGTAAAACGTACAAAAAATCATATCTTTGAGCACGTCTAAACCACAGGTTTTCATTTATGTAACATTTTGGTCTCTGATTACAAAAATGCGAAATTCTGTGATTTTATGCGTAGCATTTTTTATCAGTCCGTGAATAAATCAAATTTTTTAATGTAAATTTGCATTTTCAATCAGTATCCTTTAAATAGCGGCAAGTGGCACAATATGAATTGGTAGCGGCAAGTGGTACTCTGAATTCGAAACGCAGAACTATAAATAAACATACTTTATGAAACACACTGTACTTTCATCTTTATTATTTGCATTGCTTTTGTGCGCTTGTCATGGAAACCAGACGGATTTAAAACAGGAGACCGGCATCACGGCCGAAAAAGCCTACCAGGGTGTGGGTAATTATTGCCATGAGGCATACGGATGGAGCGGGGCTGAAGACGTGGAGCCCTCTCAGGACGATGCCCCCCTTATGTATCTTGAGATGGGTGAAGAGTCGGCTACTGAGTATCAGGTGGTGTTCCGCAGCTATACGGGGACGTTCGTCTATTTCTATGTGGATAAAGCGAGCGGTTCTACCCGTATGGAAGAGTATGTCCCGGCGCTAGACATTAGGAGCGATGCCGGAACTATTGATTTGCAGGATTACCTGCCGAAGGAGGACTAAGCCAATGCCAAGCGGCTGGCAGGAGTTGTGCACATCAGTTCTGTGAGTGGCTGACGGGGTGAATGCCCCCTTTAAACGGATTATCTTCATTTTTGTTCTGCGGTGTGAGTTGAAAGGCCCTGCCCTTCGTTTAACTCAGACGTGATGTTTGATTTGACACAGGCAGGTCTGCTATTTGTTTTCTATTATGTTCTTTAAGTAGATAATAAATAGTAGAAGATGCTTTTACTTGCAAGGTGTAGGGAAGAAAAAGCCAGGATAGGTGGTGGACTCTCGAGATTCTATTTATGGCATACAGACACTGTGTGCTTGTATGGGGGAATGGGGAGTAACGGTCCCACGCGTAATGGGGGCGAGAATCATATCATTCGTAGCGGCTGGCAACATAGCTGATTTCGGAGAGGTCGAGGTCGACATCGCCCTCTTCGTTGTTGGTGAAGAAAGAGTTGAGCGGGTAGGTGTCGTACTCCTTGTTGAAACCGGCAGGTTCGGCAATGTTCAAGGCATGAGTCTTCTTGTGGATGCCGAGTACGCAGTCTTGGTAGACTTCAGGGGCGTCGAGCACGTCGCACAGTTCGTTGGCAATGAGGTCTTCTAATTTTTGTTCCATGATATTTTAGGTTTTAGTGTCGGTGTTGTATGTGTTTTTCGGGTGCAAAGATACGAAAAAAAAAAGATACAGGCGTTTTTTTGACGAAAAAAGGTGTGACAAGGTCGAAATGCTAGATATGGGGTGATGCCGTTATGCAGATTTGGTTTCACGCGTATTGCTGTTGGCTATTGAGGAATCAGAAATGTTGCCATGTCGGATTTTTTTAGTATTTTTGCAAAATCTATTTAGAGATTGTGTCACGGCATGAATGAATATGTACATAGCAGGATGTTTCACATTGTTAGGGCGTTGGCTCGGTGCTGTGGGGTGCTAGCGGTGTTGATACTGGCGATGTGCAATGTTTCATGGGCGGCGGAAGATCCGAAGGTCGACAGAGCAGTTGGGAAGAGCACTCTTAGCGAGAGCGACAGAGATGTGCCGCATTGGCAGGATGTGGGGCTAGAGGATGTGCTGGCGGTGGGCAGCCAGCCGTCTGTGCCCACGGCTAGGACGGTAAGACCGGCGTTTGCCCCGTGCGAGGTGCTTTTCCAAAAGCTTTCGCCCCGAGCGCCCAAGGGGACGGAGAAAGTCGATTGGGTGGTGTCGTCGCGGGGTGTTCCAGGTTGCTTTCTCTATTTTTTGCTGAGTCTCAGACTCTGATTTTTTCTGTTTCGATACTGGTTTTTTTAAGTTTGCTGCATTCTGCCTTTGGCTGGCATTTGCGGCTGTGTGGTATTATTAAACAGAAAAAAATGAAAAATATTAATGAAATGATTTACAGCCGACAGGAGATTAGGCGCAGCGTAAAACCTCTTTGGTCGGCGTGGGCACTGGTATTGATTGGTGCCGTTTTCGCTGCGGTATATTTTATGGCAGACAATTTGTCGGATTCGATGAGGGATACTTGCCTTTATATGGGTCTGCTGGGACTGCTGACGTTGCTTTTCGTGATGGCGTTCTATCTTTTCGGCGACAGCCGTTTCCCATATAGCAAGGAGTTTCACTGCCGTTTGGAACCCACTCGCGACTACTATGCGGAGGCATCGCTTGCTCAGCTGACCGAGGCGCTAGGGAATGGCGACGAAGCCGCTCTGGCCAAGGTGAAGAAGACCATCGTGCCCGAGCTGGTGCTGCTGCGATACAGCGACAACAAGGAGAGGGTATTTTACTCCCAACTGCTAAGGCAGGAAGGAGAGGGGTTGGTGCCCATTACCGACATTTTTGTAAGTGAAACAAGAAGAAAGTAAAACTAAAAATGATTGAAACAATGGAAAACAATTTTGAAACTATGGATAGTATACGGAATATTGTGTTTTCCTGAAATCGCTTGACAGATTTTTGCTGGTTAAACTGATTGGCTTGTCAAATAATCTGCTGCCGTACTGAATCGCTTGACAGAGGGGATGACAATGGATAATGCAA
>Ga0247611_10010105_pt1 | contig 11154 bp, 8 predicted proteins | sample 177DNAGHGhighgp2_FD_192422 | JGI IMG/M metagenome (GOLD analysis project Ga0247611, IMG submission 192422) | Sheep rumen microbial communities from Palmerston North, Manawatu-Wanganui, New Zealand - 1770 DNA GHGhigh gp2 | ecosystem: Host-associated > Mammals > Digestive system > Stomach > Rumen ... | reverse complement strand
GAAATACTTGCAGGAACATGGTGTACGCATCTGGAACGAATGGGCTGACGAAAACGGTGAACTGGGGCCTGTTTATGGTCACCAATGGCGCTCGTGGCCTGACTACAACGGAGGTGTGATTGACCAGATTCAGTACGTCGTCGACCAGTTGAAGACCAATCCCAATTCACGTCGCATGATTGTTTCCGCGTGGAATGTCGCTGAGGTCAACAAGATGGCGTTGCCTCCTTGTCACACCATTTTCCAGTTCTACGTCGCAGGTGACCGCTTGTCGTTGCAACTCTACCAGCGCTCAGCAGATACGTTCTTGGGCGTGCCGTTCAACATTGCCTCGTATGCGCTGTTACTACAGATGATGGCGCAGGTGACTGGCTTCAAGCCAGGCGACTTTATCCATACGACAGGCGATACGCACCTTTACCTGAACCACATCGAACAGGCCAAGTTACAGCTCACGCGTGAGCCTCGTCCCCTGCCCACGATGAAAATTAATCCTGACGTCAAGAGCATCTTCGACTTCCACTACGAGGACTTCGAGCTCGTTGGCTACGATCCGCATCCACACATCAAAGCGGAAGTTTCGGTTTAAGATTAGAAGCGTCGTTCGTTAGGACGGCGCTTTTTGTTTGCGCGCACCTGTTAAAATTTACTAAATAATAAATAGAAATTCACAAATCACTTGCACATATCATGAAGAATGGGTATTTTTGCAAATCAAACGTTAAAACTATTAATATTAAAAAATATGGAGATTATTACTAAGAAGTGCTGTCTTTTCCTGTTTTGTGCAGTAGCACCTTCGCTGACAATATCAGCGCAAGAAGCATTGATACTCAACGGACAGGACGATGCATATCAACAGACAGCCACCCCCACTTTACTGGGTAACTATCAGAACAACACCATCTTTGTGGCAGGCCAAAACGTAACGAACCTTCGCGGAGGACAGCTGCTGTCCTCTGGCAAGCAGATTCGTACTTTGTCTGTCAGTCCGTCAGGCAATAGCTATGCTGTAGTGAAAGACAATGAGAAAGTAGTTAGCGTCTATGACTTTTGGAAAAAGAACAAGAAGTTGGGTACTACCAAGATGAATGATGTAGTAACCACCTGCTGCTTTACGCCTGATGGTACACGTTTGGCTGTAGCTGATACAAAGGGGTGGGTTGCTTTTTTCCGTTTGAATGACTACAGACAAATGGAAACGACGATGCTACCCTTCGAAGCAAGCAAACTGATTTTCAGCAACGACGGCAGTATGTTAGCAGCTTCCAACGGACAGCGTCTTGTTGTTGTTGGTATGGATGACAAGTCTCTGCGTGCAGATATTGCCGTTGAAGGCAACCTGTCTGCATTCGCATTCTCAAAGAACTCTAAGGAGATTGCCCTGCTTAGCAGCGACGGCCAGATGAAGGTGTTCGACACACAGGCTTTTAACCAGAAACTAAATATACAGTCTTTGGGCGAAGGTCGTGACTGCGAATTCCATCCAGACGGAAAGTATGTGGCAGTGATAACTGGCGACTCACGCATTGCCTTCGTCAATTTGATTGACGATACAGACCGCATATATGTTGACGCTGCCGAAGGTGGTGTAACCGACCTGCTTTTTGCCAAGGATAAGCGCGGAGCCCTATATCTGGTTTATAACACCGTCAACTCCATACACTACAAGCAGATGAACGAACTGCCCCCCTACCTGACCAAGTTGTTGGACGACGAGGTGCAAGCCCGTATGGCAGAATGGGAAAAGCGCATGCCTGAGGAGACGGACGAGCAGTACATGATGCGTGTGAACGACGAGACACGTGCTGCACAGATGCGTTTATTTGAAGAGGAGATTGCCACAAGAATGGCATCAGACTATGGTTCTGCCCCCCAGATGTCGTTAGGAAACTATAACCCAGAGACCAACATGATGGCACTCGACCTTGGTGACATGCCTTCCATCTATATTGACGTGCCCAAGGAAGATCTGCGCTATTTTATGAATCCCGATGACATCGAATTGCGTAACCCTGTCTATGGCGTAGGTAAGAACGACAAGTTCGAACTATTGTATGCCGACATCTACAATAAGAACACGGGTAAGAGCTATACTTACGACAACCGCGGACGCCAGTCGTTAGACTATCTGAAGGAGGACAACAACTTCCTACCTCTAGATGTAGCCCGTCAAGGTGCTATGGACGAGATGGCATTAGACGAGATGAAAAACGAAATGGTGACCACGGCTAAGGTTCAGCAGAAGTTGTCAGATCATACCAAGATTAACGTCAGCACCAAGACCATCACTGAGACTGATGCCGATGGTAAGCGTCACGTCAACTACAAAGTCAGTTTCGACTACGCTGTGGATGCAGCTTTCTCGGCTCGCGAGGATTTTGCTCCCGGACAGTACAAGGCTGAGCAGTCGGCAGCTGCACAGACCATGCTGAATATCATCAATCAGGCCATGCAGAAGGACTTTGCCCGTTACGTACAACCTGGCAAGAAAGTGAAGATTGTCATCAAGGGCTCTGCTGATGCCACACCTATCAAGAAGACTCTACCTTATCGTAACGAATATGGTGAATTTACCGATGTTCCTGTCACAGCCAATGGTACGGCTACAACGCTGAACGTTACCAAGGCTTCAGGCATCCGCACCAACGAGGAACTGGCATTCCTGCGTGCTATGGGCATGAAGAACGCCATGCAAAAAGGAGTTCAGGCTTTGAAGACGATGGACACCAGTTACGAGACACATGTTGAAGAGGCAGAAGGTGTCGGTGGTCAGTTCCGCCGTATCTTCGTGGACTACATTTTCGAAGACGCTTTTTAAACCAGTAACAACACAAGCATGAACAAACGTATCATATACATCATGCTCATGGCGGTTCTCCTGCCAATAGGCGTCTGGGGCCAAACAGGGGTGCAATATGGTTGCAGCCTTTTCAAGCAGTTCCTCAGTCAGATCAATGGCGGAAACCCAGGCACAGCTTACGCTACCCTATGGCAGAGCTACGAAGCCTTAAAGCTAGAAGCAAAGACTGTCAGTACTGGTTCGGCAGACTATAACCAACTGCGTACCACGCTGTCGGAGATGCGCCCCTGGATTGAGAAGGCATACATCTATAATGCCTCACAACGACAAAGGACCAACGCCATGCTCTTTGCACAGGCATATCTGGACATCCAGATGATGCCCGTCATGGCTGGTACGGATTTCGAGCGTTCATCGAACTATCCACTGATAGCCTATAATGCTGCTGCCAACACATACAACAGCGGTGACTACCAGCGCGTGATACCATATTTCAAGGCCTATCTCTCGACAGGCGAACAAAAGCACAGACGTGACGTGCTGTCGTTTATGATGGACGCTTGCGTAAAGGCCAAGGACTATACATCAGCCAAGGAGATTCTCGATGAGGTGGTGAACAACAACCCGTCGAACATCAACATCCTGAAACAGGCTATCAATATCTGCATGGATAGCAAAGACTATGCAGCCATGCAGCGCTACTTGACCAAAGCGCTCACGTATCAGCCCTCGAACACCGACCTCATGAAACTGCAGGCACAGCTTTATGAAGAGACTCAGCAATACGAACAATCTTTGGAAATATATAAGAAACTACGTGTCACAAATCCTCGCAGTTTGGATTTGGCAAAGCATATTGCCATTTGCGAGTACAACATGGGAATTGCCTATCATACTGCTGCCGAGTCAGGCAACAATGCGAAACGAAACCAAAAGTTGGCCAAGGAGTATTTTACCGAGGCTGCCAAAGAATTAGAGGAGATAACACGTGCGGAAACAAACTCATTGAAATATGCACAAGCATTGGCTATATCCTACCTATTCTCTGAGCAGACGGGCAAATTGGCAGAAGCCAACAAACGAGTGACAGCCATGGGTGGTGTAACCGTCAGCTGTGGAATGGCACCAACGGCACTGTCCTATGCCACTCAGAACACACTGGCTAACACGCCAAGTATCGCAAGCAGCCAGTCTGCATCAGCCTCTCCCGCAGTCCAACAGCAGGAGGAGCTACCGCTGTATTCGGAGTATGCAAAGAAGTTCGTAGAAGAGCGTCTTAAGAAATGGCAGGCCAAAGACCCATACGAAACAGCAGAGGAATACCGTACCCGCGTAACTGAAGAAAGCCGCCAAGCTAAGGTCAAGGAGCTATTGGCATCAGCAGAAAAGGAGTATATCAACAGTTACACCAAGAACATCCGATTTGGACGTGACATGGTATTGCGTCCATACGATGCAGAGAACCGCGTATTCCTTATTGAGTCAAAATACGGTGAGCTCATCGTTCCTGTACCACGTGAGAACAACGAGGCTCGTTCGTTTGAAAGCAGCTGGAACGGCATGCAGTTCAGCAATCCGCAGTTCTATATTTCAGGAGACAGGCTGACACTTGCTAGTTTGACGTTTACTACGCCTGCAGGAAAAACCTATCAGTTTACAGGCGACAAGAGCCTCAACTATACGGAGACCGTAGTTGACGTACAGTTTGACAAATTGGACAACAGTCTCTTTGCCAGCAATCAGCAAAGCAGGCAAAACGCTGCAACACGACAGCAGAAAAAAGTATCCGTTGGAGCATCGGATGTCGATCTCAACATTCCTGAAACAAAAGTAAAGAACGACAAGACATTTGCCGTTATCATCTGTAACGAAAATTACAGCATGGTAGCTGGTGTACCGATGGCACAGAATGACGGAACGACATTTGCCAAGTACTGTGAGAAGACTCTCGGGCTGCCAAAGGACAATATCCGTCTCTACAAGGATGCGTCGTATGGTATCATGATCCGTGCATTACGCGACATAGAATCCATTGCTGCCGCCTATCAAGGCGACCTAAAGGTTATCTTCTATTATGCCGGTCATGGTATTCCCAATGAACAGACCAAGGATGCCTTCCTGCTGCCAATCGACGCTGATGGCAAGCAGACTGACGGATGCTACTCACTGAAGAAATTGTACAGCCAGTTAGGTGCCCTGAAAGCCCACTCTGTAGTGGTATTCTTAGATGCCTGCTTTAGCGGTTCAAAGCGTGACGACGGCATGCTGGTGGCAGCACGAGGTGTAGCCATCAGCCCCAAAGAAGAGTTGCCCATGGGAAATATGGTCATCTTCTCGGCAGCCAGCGGCAACGAAACAGCTATGCCCTACAAGGAAAAGAGTCACGGACTCTTCACCTACTACCTGCTTAAGAAGCTACAAGAGACCAAAGGTAACGTGACACTATCTGATTTAGGCAACTACATCAAGACGAAGGTCAGACAGAAGTCAACTGTGGTTAACAAAAAGCCACAGACACCTACCGTTATCAGCGCGCCTGGTTTAGGCAGTGAATGGGGCGAAATGAAGATGAATCAATAACCAAAGAACATAAATTACAATACATCAATATGAAGAAACTATTAATGTTGAGTGTGGCTCTGGCAACGTTAGCTATGCCATCAATGGCGCAAACCGCCATAACGGGCACAGTAACCGATACCAAGGGTGTCCCCATGCCTGGAGCCAAGGTGCAAGTTAAAGGCACCAACGAGAGTGTGCTCACCAATATGGATGGTACATTCTCTATTGTGACCAATAAGAACAATCCCAAATTGCGTGCCGAGTATGCCGGATGGGATGCTACTACGAAGAAAGGCAAGGACGGCATGACCATCAAGATGGGGAAGAGTTCATGGCTGAACTACAAGCCGGAAAAGTACCAGATTTTCGCAGGCATCAGCGCAGTATTCCCTGATGCAAACCCGAAGTATGCAGCACCAGGTCTAATGGTCGGTGTTGTCAAGGACTACGGTTTCTATCTGAAGGGGCAATTCAACGGCAAGCCGATAGACGGCTACCCCTACTACAACGAAGGATGGTTCAATGGCAATGAGAAGCGCAGGTACTGGGGGGCCTCTGCAGGTCTTATCGGTCGCGCTTACGGACCATTTTATCTCTATGCCGGATGTGGTTATGAGGAACGTAACATCTACTGGGAATATCAAAATGGTGATTATTGGGAGACACCTGACTGCTATAGCGGCGTGATGGTTGACGCTGGACTCATGGTAAGAGTTAGCCGTTTCTACGTACAAGCCGGTGTACAAGCAAACACCAAAGAAATTAAGGATTACTTAAAAGGTAATTTCGGTGTTGGTATTTACTTCTAAAAAACAAAAGACATGAAAAAGTATATATTTATCTTATTGGCATGCCTGGTCAGTGCCGGTGCCATGCTGACGTCATGTCAGGACGTACAAGAGCCCTATAACAATGTGCCTACGCTGGGTGGGGTGACGGTTAAGCAGAATGTGAAACAAGTACTGAACGTGACACTGCAATACCCAAGTCTCAACGATAATGGGATTGAACGCGCCTATTACTTGCTGTCCACATCGTCCGACATGAGTGATTCAAAAGAGTTGAATGCAAGTATGAGCAGCGGATACTACACCAGTTCGACAGACCTGCTGCCTGCCACAACCTATTACGTACAGTTATGCCTGAGAAAACCGCACGGTTTCGTGCAGAGTCCTGTCACAGAGTTTAAGACAAACGAAATCACCAACGAGATTACTGTCAGCGAAATCACATCCTATAGTGCATATGTATCTTACTATTGGGGACGTAGCGACTGTGAAGTCACTTTCGAATACTCTACCAATGCCGATATGAGCAATGCCCAACAAATGGCTGGTTCCCGCTACGGCAACAACTACAATGCAACACTAAAGTTGAACGACAACACAAAGTACTATGTACGCGCAAAGGTAACGCTACCATACGGCACAACGCCCTACTACTCGCCAGTGAAAGAATTTACCACTCAGGCTAATGCATACGTAGATCTGACTGGTTCTGAATTCTATTCAAACTATGCAGGTTTCTGGATTGTTAGCGATAACTATACATACGCCAGCAACTGGTCGGGCACTTCATGGTCAGGCAATATTTCAGGCGAGGCTGACGTCTATGTCTATAAGCCTTATAATAAGAGCTACACTAATTACAAGGCTATACCTATTTATTATACTGACAAGTATTTCGAGTATGGTCATGCCAAGATAAGCCCGACCAACAACAAGGTCAGCTGTCCGATGACAACACTGCTGCCCTATCAGGTTAATCTGAACATTAGTTGCAAGTCAACCAACGGTGCCACCTCGTCAAAGTACATCACTCAGGTTGAGATAGCTAATGCAGAAAAGGCTGAGGCCATTTGCACCAATGCAACATTTGACTTGACCAATGGTACGATGACACTCATTAAGAACAATGCTGCCACATGGTCAAAGTCCACGAAAATTGCGTTGAACTACGAGAAGAACTCATTAGTTTACTTCAACTCGTTGATACCTGTCAAGTTCGGTGAAAATGAGGTAAAAGTGAACATCACGTTGAACAACTCGACTAACATGAAGACTGAGGTCATTCCTGTCACACTACCCTCAACCAGTTGGGAGTATGGAAAGAAGTACAACTATGATATCACTGTCAATTACACACGTACCGACGTGTCAATTTCCGTCAGTGATGTATATGTGCAGCCTTGGAGCAACGGCGGCAATACCGATATAGATATTTATGACTAAACAGAACAGAAACGATATGAAAAAAGCAATATTATCACTTCTTGCACTCCCACTGCTGCTCGCCTGCAGCAGTGAGGAGAACGAGGCTGGCGGCAATACAAGCCGCGTGCCTCTGCAAATTGAGTTTGATGGCATCACCCGTTCAGTAGTTGAAGGTTCTACCCTCCCCAACAACAGCGCGTATGGCGTATTTGTCACCAAAAGCACATCTTATCTCTACAACAACGTATTAGAGGATGGCTTCAACCGAGAGGTAACCTATTTAGATGGTAACAGTAAGTTCGATCAGCTAGTGTATATCCCTGAGAATGGTACCTGCTACGTGTATGCATATTATCCATACAATAAGAACCTGACCATGTCAGCGTTAGAGCAAGGCTTTCCCTTGAGCCTTACCTCTCAGACAGACCTGTTATTCACCTCTTATTACGGAAGTGCTACAGAAAGTTCTCCTTATGCTAAACTGAGCATGAAACATGTTTTTGCGCGTATCCATGTAACAGTAAAGAAGGCTGTTGGCAACACATCCGATTACAACTTCTATGGTTTGGAGATGAATAATCTCTTTAAAGAAGGATATTACGATTTAGCAGGGTTCAACACCAATGTTGGAAAGGATAAAAGCGGCTCTATCTATCTGAAGCCACAGAATAACGAGTTGACAGACAACAATGCTATTGAGGCAGACTTTTTAATTTTGCCTGGCAATCAGACTCCTACACTTTCGCTTCACGGCAGCATAGAAAAGACAGCCACTCTACCCCAAAAGAATTATTATGCCAATACACAGTACGACATTACGCTGACTATCAACCACCTCGGCGAACTTGAGGCTAGCGAGTGGACGATTGTGCCTTGGGATTCTAATATCCAAAACGGTCTGGATGTCTGGAAGGATAGCAATATCAATTAAGGATATGCCACATCAAAATCTAATTAATATGTATAGGTTATGAAGATGAAAAGATATACAATCATGATGTCCTTGGCAACAGCGCTGCTGGGACTGGTGTCATGTTCTTCTGATGAAGGTACTGACAATATGAATGGAACCGCTGATTTGCAGCTGACGACAGAGATTTCCACTACCCGCTCAATTATCGAAGGTACTACTTTTAACGTCGGTAACAACGTTGAACTCTACGTCAACGGTGCAGCCAATAACATCAACTATGCTTGGGCAGAGTACAATGCAGCAGGATTCTGGTCAATCAACCCAACGGTTAAATTAAGTGGCGCTAATGTAGGCCTCATTGGTTTAGCCAATCTTAAGGATGCTGATATTACACCCGATGAAAATGGTGATCAGTGTGACATTTTGATAGGTACGCCAAATTTGGCAAAAGGAGCTTTTATTAACGCAGCATACCCGAAAGTACCCATGACGTTCCATCATGCACTGGCCCGCATATCGTTTGTATTAAAACAGCAGAACGGTAGCGAACAATTGACATGCATCTCGCTGAAGAACATTGAAAAAGGTAGCGCTATCAGTGTCAAGTGTGATAGTACTAAATTGGCAGATATTGCCAAAGAGATGGCATATGTTATTGCCCATAATGAAGACAATACTCATATATGGGACTCTTTCCTTGAGTCTATGCTCAGTATGATTTACGCAAACCGTGAAGCCGCCACGCTGACACTCAAAAAGACTATTACATTGTCGGAGGATTCACAGACTATCGACCTGCTAGTCGTTCCTACCAGTATAAATTCATACAATCGCGTAACTTTAGAACTGACTATTGGCGGAAATGTATATAGTGTTGAGCTTCCATATACAACATGGTCATCCAACAGCCGCTATGTCTATCCCGTCACTATTGACACGTCTAAGGACATGCCGGTAGCCATCTCTGTTGGCAGTTCCACCATTCTGGATTGGAGCAACAATGGCGAAGGTAATATTGAGAACACTTGGAATATGGACTAACCCTTAATTTGACAGAATAATGAGAAAACATAACATATTCTTAGGACTGATTGCTGCCACGATGCTATGGGCATGCAGCAACGATTTCGAGATGACTGCTGTTGGCGACGACGCTCCAGCCATTCTGAGCATCAACGCCCAACTGCCAACTACAAGGGCAGCCATTAACGATACGACATTTACCAATGGCGACAAAGTCGGGCTGTTTCTGCCGGCTTATGGCAATACGTATATGAACGTAGCCTCCGAATGGAATGGTAAGCAGTTGAACACCAACAATATCATTCTGGGTTCCACACAGACCCGTGTAGTTGCCTACTATCCCTATAAGGAAGACTTCAATCCCGCCATGCCCGTTATAGGAGTTGATCTTGCAGCACAGGAGAACTTCCTCTATGGCATTTCAGATGTCGAAGTTAACAACAAGGCTCCAGAGGCTAACATCCAGTTCCAGCATGCACTATGTCTGCTGCGCCTGAACGTTACCTATAAGAAGGAGGCTAAACTGAACACCATCCAGTTGTCTGGCGAAAAGATTTACAAACAGGGTGGATTTACCTACAACTCTGAGAATGCCCAACCCTTGTTGGTTGGCTATCCTGAAAGCGTAGCGACTATTGAGGCTCCACTGACCATCACGACCGATGCTGTTGCTGCCAAGACAGTGAAACAGGACGTATTGCTGTTACCTGATGAGAGCCGAATGGTTCATTTGGTGTTCACCTACGACAACGAGAGGTCATTCCCCTTCGATGTCGAGTTGCCTGCCCTGAAGATGGGGCAGCAATATACGCTCAACGTCACTATCAAGGAAGATCCATACAATGGCCATCCATACATCGACTTAGGCTTGAAGAGCGGTCTATTGTGGTCCACCTGCAATATGGGAGCCAGCACTGCATACGAGATTGGCGATTACATGTCATGGAACGAAGACGATGCTGTTAAAGCTACCTGGAAGGGTGTATGGCGCATGCCGACAAAGGCTGATATGCAGGAACTGCTGACACAGTGCGATTGGACTTGGGACAGCCAAAATGCCGGTTTCAAGGTTACCAGCCTCGCTAACGGCAACAGCATTTTCCTGCCTGCAGGCGGTATTAAGGATGCCAATCAAACATTGAGCCATAATGGCAATTACGGATTCTATCTTACCTCCGATACTGAAGAAAGTTACGTTTTTGAACTGTCGTTCTACAACGAATTCTTCGGCAGAGCTTTCTACATTGGTAGTGTCCCCCAGAACTATAATTGTAACGTAAGGCCTGTAGCTCCAAAGGTACAGCAATAAAGGCTATAAGTACTAAGCAATAAAAAATAAGACTTGCACCATTACTGTGTTGCAAGTCTTATTTTTTATTGCTTCTTGATGGAAATACGAATAATTTCTTGACTTCAGCGGTTTTAACATTTCAGAGAGGTTGACTCTCTTGAAACCCCTATAAACAGGAAATTCTGCATGGTGACTTGGGTGACTCAGGAAATGCTATATAACGGTGATGACTATAGTGCTTTTGCCCTTGACTGCATGGAGAGTAATGGTTTTAGGCCAAGGACCGCTTAGAAACAACTCCTTGTAGCCTTTGAGGCTTGCAATACAAATCTCACTGGGATGGTCGGCT
>Ga0247611_10010104_pt1 | contig 11155 bp, 9 predicted proteins | sample 177DNAGHGhighgp2_FD_192422 | JGI IMG/M metagenome (GOLD analysis project Ga0247611, IMG submission 192422) | Sheep rumen microbial communities from Palmerston North, Manawatu-Wanganui, New Zealand - 1770 DNA GHGhigh gp2 | ecosystem: Host-associated > Mammals > Digestive system > Stomach > Rumen ... | reverse complement strand
AAGCCTTCTTCGCCATCATATTCAAAGCTACAAATGAGATCTTTTTCTTCAACATATCTTTTAAACACCGTGTAAGCAGAGCTGTCCATACAGAAAAGAGCTTCCTGATTTGGAACGCGGATATCAAAAAGTTTCGTCGGGTCCACGAGCGTTTCGCTGCTGGACGACACAGCAACCGTCGCGGCACTTGACGAACTGTTACTGGATCCGGTTGATGAGCTTGTCGAATTATCGCTGGAGCTCAGGATGACGGTTTGCGATGAACTGCTCACGTCATTGCGAGAGTTCGAAGAACTCGAAGCAATCCATGAAGAACTGGAAGATTCCGGGTCAGGCCCGGAATGACGGGAAGAACTGGAAAGGAGATTCCCGCTCGAGGCGGGAATGACAATCAACGAGGATGACGACGTGGGAGCAGTCACGGACGACGACACGGCGACCGCCGTGGCACTTGACGAACTGTTACTAGATCCGGTTGATGAACTTGTCGAATTATCGCTGGAGCTCAGGATGACGGTTTGCGATGAGCTACTCACGTCATTGCGAATGCTCGATGAACTGTTCACGTCATTGCGAGAGTTCGAAGAACTCGAAGCAATCCATGAGGAACTCATTAAATTTTCAGATTCCACGTTGAATATACTATCGGAATTTTCATCCGAACAAGCAATAAAAAGCAATGAGCAAATCGGCAAAATTTTATATAAATTCATATCTATACCTCTTAAAGAATATACGGGCGAACCTGTTTAAAAATCAACTTGCGATCTTCCCCCATGACCTTAAATTCAATGTCAAGGGCAAGTGCGTCGGAATACACATTGTAAAGCACCGCAAAGCGGTTTTGGATTTGCATGACCATCTGGTAAAGCATGTAAATTTCACCATCCGTAAGAATCAGCGAATCCGGACTCAACGAAGAATGTTGCAACAAGACGCTTTGCACACCACGCTGCGGAGGCGGAGACGGAATAATCGAAATGATTTCCGGGAGTTCACCGCCCTCGGGATTCGTAATCGACGTTTCGCCAACTTGAATGTTTGCGTAAATACCCGCCACAGAATAGTCCGCGATGTTCTGTGTAATGATGACCCCATTCGCCACTTCGTCCGGATAGGCTTCATGAACTGCGACAGCCATTTGAACGGACATGTGATCGATATTCCAGAGGGAACGTTCCTCAAATACCTTAAAGCTCCACACCGAAGCCCACACCTTGCGAATTTCATCAGACGGCAAATCCTTTTCGCGTGCGGTCGCCTTGACAGACTTGTAAAGCCCAGCACCGTTGAAGTCTTCCAAGTCCTCGGAATTTGTACTGGAACGCAGACGCACGCCCGCTTCGCCGTAAAGTTCACGAACTTTCGCATCTAAAGCATCGCCAAAAGTTTTATCTACGGGAATATGCTTGAACATGTAACGGACATTGTCGAGCATCGCTTCTCGCAGACGCGTATCGGTCTTAAAATCATCACGGGCAATAATGTTTGTGATGTAGCCACGGAGAGACGCTCGCGGTGCCACAGCAGGCTCTGTTTCCCTAGATACAGCACTCTGAGCTTGCCGAAGGGCACTGACACAAGCATTCTTCACTTGCGTACAAATTTCAGACGCACGCCCTTCTTTCCCGCAGTCTTCAAAGGAGCGTCCGCACAGTTCCTCCGTGACTTGGGCATAATCCATAAAGTGACTGTAATGGTAGAACGGCACGGCAAAACCATCAGGAGTATTTTCGGGCAGCAATTTGTGCAGCACTGCAAGATTTGCAGCTTTCACGCCCACCGATTTTGACGACTTGAAATCGAGATTTGCAAAATCGACGAGTCCCGAATCCGACAAGTCGTAAGTCAGCGTTATCGGCTCGCGAACGTTCTTGTTCCAGAACGCCTGAGCTTCTTCAAGTGTCGCCACGCTTACCGTATAAGAATTCGTCTTGACTTCGAGTTTAACCAGCTTTCCGCAAAGGGCGAGCAAACTATCGGGGAGTTCGTTCCCGTTAAATGCGATATTCGGCGTTTTACGCGCCTGAGCGGCAAGATTCACATGCGAAAGCGGCGTCTGTGCGTCCTTGCTGATGGTCGCCGCGACAAGCGGAATTTCGGCAGGGAGCGTTTCAAGAATCAAGATATCATGCGAAGAGACAATCGCCGTATCGAGTTCCGCGGCAGTGAGCTTGCGGAGCGTCCCGTAAGCCGTTCCCGTGTTCATGATTTGCATCGCCACATCGCCAAAAAGATCCGCATGCGTATAGACCGGAATATTTGCAGCCTTGAATTCATTGGCATATTCGGCAGCCGCCTTTTCAGCAGTGGAACCTGCAGGCATATAGAACAGTCGATTTTTCGTGCCGTTCAAGGCGAGGAACAATATCCGCTCTTCAATCAACTTATAAGAATCAGCCACTTGCTTGGGCGAAATATAATCCGTCGGGAAGAACGTCATTGCTATCATGGAATCCACAGAAGCATAATACGCAAGCGTTCCGGCAACAGTATTTTTTTCGGCGCTGAAATAAGTTTCCTGATTAAAAACAGCAAGCGAACGCGTTTCACCCAACACCATTTCCGCAAAATCATAATGATACAAATACTTCATCGAATTCATAAAATGCACTTCGGCAAAGTCCGTACCAAAATCGCTAATGACAAACTTCACCAAATAGCTCGCACCCATTTCCGTTTTGGACTTATATGATAATTTGCGGAACGATTCATAGCCGTCCTGCTTGTAAAACCCCGTGTATTGATCATCATTCTGGATAAAAATAGGATGAGAATCACTTGAAGATTCCGGATCGGGGCCGGAATGACGGGAAGAACTGGATAAATCCTCAATCCCTTCGGCAGAGCTCAGGGCAGACTCCGCCGAGGATGACGAGATGTCTATAGGACGAAAAATATCATCTGTATTGTCATCGCTACACGCCAATAACGCAGCCATCAGCGACGCAAGCAAGAATTGAACATAAGCAAAACGACCCAAACGCATTCTTAGCTCCTAACAAATTATTTATCCAAACGATGATCGCCAGGACAAAGTTCAAATTTGTCGGTAAAATCACCAAACGAGCCATCTTCTAAATTAGCAAAACGGCACACAATCGGCAGTTGCCGAACTTTGCTTAAATCATCACCATAAAAATTGCAACCGTCTTCTATAAGCGTTGTTCCATCGGCCTCATAAACTTTGAGACAATCCATTTCTTGGCAAGGACGGTAAGCGACATTTATTGAAGAACGGGAATATTCAAATACTTTACCGTCATAGCTAAAGCGGAACGAATCATTATGGTGATTTCCGCCCCAATCATAAGTCACGTCATTCAGAGTTTCATACTTTCCGTTGACATAGAACACGGCCGAATCGACACTTATATCTGGGTAAAAACCCCAATGCGGAGTACACCCCGTAGGTGAAGATTGCACATAAACATAGCCTTCCATACCCGCATACTTAAAAGAGCAAATCCAATCTTTCTGGTCGAAATCGCCTTCGAAGCCCCCTGTTTCTTGCGTTAAGTCGCAGTGATAAACCGCTTTTTTCGGAACCCTCGTTTTGAAAATTTGCAGCGGATCGCCAGAGACTTCTCCCGACATTTTTTTTGCAGAAGAACTTGAAGATTCCGGATTGGGGCCGGAATGACAGGAAGAACTGGACTTATTTTCGGACAAAGCGTCAAACGCACTGGAAGAATCGTCACCGCATGCGATAACGAAAATAAGAGAACTTAAAAGAGCCAATATCCGTTTCATAATAGTTTCCTTAATCGCTTTTTACAATTATAAATATACAATCACCATTCCGTCTAGTCAACATCTTTATGCAACAAAAAATCTAAATTTTTAACAAAAATTAACTATTTTTACAAAAATCTACACTAAAAATTCATATATGCTACACGCCGTTGCATAAATAAAGATGATCATCACAAGAAAAGAAAGGCACGAACTCGAATTGCCACAAAACAAGGTACTATTGATTCAGTCCCCAAAAGCGCAAAATTCAAGCAAATTTAAAGATTCGGCAATTTCAGGCAAATAAATAGGAAAATTCGTCATTTCGCATATTTTTGTTTACATCTTTCAGCTATCTTTTTATTTATTTTTTGAAACGGGTATATATAGGATTAGGGTAACTGAGGAGTACAAAAGATGAAAAAGACTCATACCCTAGCGGGTCTAGTGCTTGGCACAGCCCTTTTAGGTGCAGGCCTGACAAGCGCCTTCGCCGCAGACGAAACTCTCAGATCTCTTGCAGATAAAAACGGGATCTACATTGGCGCTATCCTAAACTCGCAGTGGTTTGGTGGCGGCCTCCCAGGCAACTACGAACAAGTTCACAAAACACAGTTCAATATTGTCGTCGCCGAAAACGAGATGAAGTTCGACGCGACCGAACCGAGCGAAAACCGTTTCAACTACAACAACGGCGACAAAATGGTCAGGTACGCGAAACAGAACGGTATGCGCGTCCGTGGCCATGCTCTGGCTTGGCACAGCCAGGTTCCGAACTGGGTCAACAACTACAAGAACGACAAGAAGAAACTTCTCAGTGTGCTCAAGAACCACATCAACAACGTAGTCGGGCACTGGAAAGGCCAAGTGGACGAATGGGACGTGGTGAACGAAGCCATCAGCAACAACGAGCCCCAATGGCGTACCTTTTCCGTATGGTACCAGGGAATCGGCCCTGAGTTTATCGACTCCGCCTTCGTGTGGGCGCACGCCGCCGACCCCAATGCGGAACTCTGCTACAATGACTACAACCTTGAACAAGGTGTCAACCCGAAAGCCAAAGCAGGATTCTTGCTGGAACAGGTGAAGCGCTGGGTCAAAAACGGCATTCCTATCCATTGCGTGGGCTCCCAGACCCACGTAGAAGACACCACCACCGACAAGCACTTTATCGGTTCGCCGGACAGCCTCCGTTCGCTGGCCAAGGAACTTGCTAAGCTGAACGTCAAGCTGAAAATCACCGAGCTCGATATCGGATTCAAGAGCGGCATCAACGTCAGCAAGAGCGACCTCGAACGCCAGGGACAAACGTTCCGTCAATATCTGGACATCATTCTCGAAGAACCGAATGCGGACACGTACCTGATTTGGGGCGTATCTGACAAATGGAGCTGGCTTGGCGGACTGAACAGGCAAAAAGGCCTTATTTACGATGACAATTTGAAACCGAAGCCCGCTTTCGACAGCATCCTGGTAAGGCTCCAGACATTCGAGCCCCCTCAAGATACGGCCAAGAAAGACACAATCGTAAAGGACACGACAAAGAAAGATACAACAGTCAAGGATACGACTAAAAAAGACACCACAGTCAAGGATACAACGAAAAAAGATACGACAGACGCTATTGCAAGGATTGCAAGCAGAGCGACGGTATCCGCATACGTTGCAGGCCGGACGCTGTTCGTGACCGGTTTGGGATTAAAAACCACCGCAAAGGTCGATCTATTCGACTTACAAGGTCGCCCCGTGTTCAGCACCCAATGCGAAAATGGAACTGTAGATTTGAAGAACGTTCCTGAAGGGCTATACGTTGTCCGCATCACTGCCGGAAGCACAAAGACCGTACAGCGACTGAGCATAAAATAATCTCAACTTTTCAGTAGTTACACTAAAGGCTGCGACGAATCGCAGCCTTATTTTTATTATTCCTTACATTCTACAAAATAAACATGACACAAAGACAAATTCACACCTGCGCCACTTTTATATTCAGATGTTAGCGTAAGCTTCCCTATAATATAAGTTCACGTTTTAAAAAAAGAAAATTGTATTTTTTTGCAAATTAAAAAAAGCCGCGACGAATCGCGACCACGTATTTTTTGACTTTAAAGTACTGCCTAGGCAGCCTCAGCTATGCGCTACTTGTACATATAGACTTTGCCGTTGGGGAACTTGAATTCCTTCATTCCGGCAGTGTTCACCTGACTCACAGAATTCACTTCGCCGCCGTAGAAGATTGTGCTACCCTTATATTCCGGCTTGAATGCAGCATTTTCTGAACCGTAGTAGTTGTCGCTCGTAAAGCTGACAGAAGCGCAGTTGGGAGTGTCGGTCGAATAGTCACCGAACGCAAGGAGCACACCGCCGGTAATTTCAAATCCGGTATCCGTATCAATGAGGCCGCCAGCCATGTTGGAAGGACATCCGTTGCCACCGCTCTGCTGACCGCCCATGCCCGGGAAGCCTCCCATACCACCAGGAAAACCACCACCTGGGAATCCGCCCATGCCACCTTGGCTTTCGTAGCTCTGGCCAGTGATTTCGAGAATCAGCACGCCGCCGGTCATCTTTGCAGAACCGTTTGCATCGAGCACGTCAATCATGTTGCCCTTCGAGGCGATGTAGTGGTAACCGCCGCTAATCACGGCATGACCACTAGACTCGCTGAACATGGAATATCCACCCGAATTTTCCTTGGCGCCGCCAGCTGCGTTCCAGCCATCGTTGGTCGCAAATGTTGCCGTTACACCGCCTTCGGCGAAAATCCGGTACGCTTCCATGCCTTCGTAAGCCGTAACGATGTTGACTGTAGAGCCAATCAAATGCAAGGCAGAATCCGCATGGATACCGTCATCCTTCGTGGATATCGTCACATCGCCCGCATTCATGAAAACTTTGTATTTTGTATGCAATGCGTCATCATCAGCAGTCACATTAATCGTACCACCGTTCACGTAAATAAATTTATCTGCAACCATGCCCTTGCCCGTAGAGGTCACCTTGATTGTAGCCTTTTCCGTAGAATCGCTTATGACCACAAAGTTGGCCGCCTGAATGCCATCATCGCCAGCCTTAATGGTGATGTTGCCACCCCTGATATCGACAACGCCCTTGCCTTCGATAACTTTTTTGCACTTGCCGTCAGTACCTTCTTCGCATTCATCGCTTTCAAGAGCATCGCCCTTCTTGGCTGTAAGATTCAAGGTACCGCCCGAAATCAGGAGACTGCCCTTGCCCTTGATGGCGTTTTCTTCAGCTTCAACGGTGATATTGCCGTTCTTGATTTTAAGGTCGTTGCTGCACTGGATGCCGTTTCTGAACTTGCCCTTGACAGTCAAGGTACCAGCGCCCTTGATGTTCATATCGTCTCTGGCATAAATCGCAGCCTTCGCGGTATCTTGCGCCCCATTGATTTTGGTAAACAGATGGTTGCCGTTGCCATCTTCGACAACGTTGGTCGTGCCTTTCACCAAATGGAGCACCGTTTTGTCAGCATTCGCCACAAGAATCGGAGAGTTGGAACTCTTGATGGTCGCGTTATAGAGGTAAATGCCCGTATTGCCTTCGTTTTCGGCAGCCGGAGTATTCACCACAATCTGGAAGTCAGACGATTCGCCGGTGACGTAATAGGCGCCCGGGCAAGTAATCGTTGCGCTTTTATCTTTAACTTCAACGCAGCCGTTGTTGTTTTCTACGGTAGCCGAAGTCCCAGCAAGTTTCAAGAGAATCTGGGTGCCATCCAAAGTCCTTGCATCTTCGTTGTCATTTTCGTTGTCACCGGATTCCGAACTGCGCGGAACGACAACGCTAGAGCTGGAAACAGGGGAAATGGGAACCACGTTACTCGAGCTGGAAACTTTATGGCCGGGGAAAACATTGCTGGAACTCGAGACAACAACGCCAGGGATAACATTACTGGAACTAGAAGTTCCAATTTCTGGAGTTACATTGCTGGAGCTCAAAAACACATTGCCAGGAATCGCGGCATCTGAACTGGAAAATTCACCGCCAGGAATCACAGCACTAGAACTTAAAATTTCACCGCCTAAAAATTCAGTACTCGAAGACATTCCCACAGGGGAAAGAGCACCGCCATCAGGCCCCATTGAACTATTATCATCACCACACGCCACTAAAGCCAAAACTGCTGAAACAGCAATCACAGGCACTTTTTTTATCATCATAGAGCACTCCATTTTTTCATAATATAGGATTATAAGTTCTATTCCTAAAAAATGGTCCGTCTGCCACCGATTTTCCGTTGAAGCCAATACAACAGGATTTTTTGACTTTTGCGGCTATTTTATTTATTTTTTGACTGGTGCAAATGGGTTAATCGAGGATTACTGGATGAAAAAGTTCCAATTTTTTTCACGCTTTGCACTTGGCACCGCTTTTTTGAGTGCAACTTTCTTGAACGCTTACGCAGCGGACGCAACCATCCGAGAACTCGCCAAGGAACGCGGCCGCTTTATCGGCACCATTCTGAACAGCGAATGGTTCAACGACGATATCGAACCGCAATTCGAAGAAATTCACAAGACTCAGTTCAACGTCGTCGTTGCCGAAAACGAGATGAAGTTCGACGCGACCGAGCCGAAAGAAAACGAGTTCAACTTCGAAAAAGGCGACAAAATGGTGAAATACGCACAGGCAAACGGCTTGCGCGTTCGCGGCCATGCACTCGCCTGGCACAGTCAAGTCGCAAGCTGGGTAAACGACTACAAAGGACAAAAAGAAAAACTGCTCGCCGTTCTCAAGAACCATATCACCAAAGTCGTCGGGCACTGGAAAGGCCAAATCGCCGAATGGGACGTGGTGAACGAAGCCGTCAATGACGATTACAATGCCGACTGGCGTTCCACGAATTCCGTTTGGTACGAAGGCATCGGCGCTGAATTTCTCGACTCCGCATTTGTCTGGGCGCACGAAGCCGACCCGGATGCGGAACTCTGCTACAACGACTACTCCCTGGAATGGGGCCTGCGCGAAGGTTCCAAGGCAAGCTTTGTCGTGGAACAAGTCAAGCGCTGGAAAAAGAACAACATTCCAATCACTTGCGTGGGCACGCAAACCCACATCGAAATTGCGCACGAGACGACACCGCAAAACGTACGCGCCCTCGCAAAAGCACTCGCGGAACTCGGCGTGACGCTCAATATCACTGAACTCGACATCGGATTCCCGAAAGGTTCGGCAGGCCAGCTCGGCGCCGCCGACTACGCAAAGCAAGGACACTTGTACCGCCAATTCATGGACGTGTTCCTCGAAGAACCGAACATGGGCGAATTCGTCATCTGGGGACTTACCGATGCGCACAGCTGGCTTGACGAACAGCAAGGCAAGACCGAAGGGCTCCTGTACGACAAGCAATACAAGCCGAAGCCCGCTTACGACAGCGTCATGGCGAGCCTCAAGGCGCACCCGGCATCTGAAGTTAAAACGCCGTACCCAGATTCAATCCTCAACCCGCCAAAGACCAATCCCAAAGATACCACGGCAAAGGACACGACAGTAAAAGACACGACCGTTCGCGATACAACCGTCAAGGATACGAGTGAAGCAATCAAAATGTTCGCAAGTCATAACGGCATTTCCATGCACGTCGCAGGCCGCATGTTGTTCGTAACAGGAGCGACTGCGACGAACAGCGCAAAGATTGATGTGTTCGATATGCAAGGGCGCCCGATATTCAGTACAAAGTGCAAGAACGGCCGCGTGGACCTTTCCACAATCGCCGAAGGACTTTACGTAGTTCGCGTAAAGAACGGTTCCACAAGCCTTATTAAGCGAATTGCTATTAAATAAATCATGGATTTTTCGTGGCAATCCGCCACTCAGAAAGACGAACGCACGCATCATCCTCGCAAAAGCGAGGATGAAATTTTTTTCTCGTTAATGTGACCTAGTCACTGTTTTACAGCACCGTAAAATCTAAAATATACCTGAAAACAAGAAAAAAGAGGTAAAACAATGACTGAATTACAAATCACCAAAGACAACTTTGAACAAGAAGTCCTCAAATCCGACAAACCAGTCCTGATTGATTTCTGGGCACCGTGGTGCGGCCCGTGCCGTATGCTCTCGCCCACCATCGCAGAAATTGCCGAGGAAAGCAAGGACAAAGTAAAAGTCGGTAAGGTAAACGTTGACGAAGAAGGCGATCTTGCAAGCATGTTCCGGGTGTCCAGCATTCCGTTACTCGTCGTCATGAAAGACGGTAAAGTCGTGAACTCCGCCGTCGGCGTTCGCCCGAAAGAACAAATCTTGAAAATGCTTTAATCTAGTCTCCTTAACCATCAACCCCCGCCAGCGTCAAAACTGGTGGGGCACACTTTTTATATATTAAAATCGACGGGCATTTTATGATTACAGGACTCAACGCAACCCCAATCAGTCAAATTCTCCCCAAGATTCCGTTTTGGGCGAACCTTTCTTCCGAAGAAAAGGCGCTCGTGTCCCAGCGTGCCTTGACAAAGAGTTTCAACAAGGCACAAATCATAACAAGCGACCGTTCCGCATGCCTCGGAATTATCCTCATCCTAAAGGGTGGGGTTCGCATCAGCCTCATTTCCGATGAAGGTCGCGAAGTCACGCTCTACCGCGCCCACGCAGGCGAGTTCTGCGTTTCAACCGCTTCGTGCGTCATTCATCAGCTGACATTTGAGGCGAACGTTTCGGCCGAAGAAAATACGACCGTACTCGTCATTCCTTCATCCGTTACAGCCCGGCTCATGGAAAGGAACATCTACGTGCGTTCATTTGTCTTTGAACAGGAGACGGAACGTTATTCGCAGACAATTTGGGCAATCCAGCAGATGCTCTTCAAAAAATTTGACCAGCGCCTCGCCACTTACTTCATTGACGCCTACCAAAGCACAGGCAAGCCCGAAATCAAGAAAACCCAAGAAGAAATTGCTCGCGACGTGAATTCCGCCCGTGAGGTGGTGGCCCGCATGCTCCAGGAATTCGCCGCCAAAGGCCTTGTCGAAATCAAACGTGGGAAAATTGTACTCAAGAACATCGAAGGGCTGAAGAAAATCCTTTAGAAAAAAGCGCTTTTTTTCTATATTTGCGCGCGAACGACGCAAGTTGCGCCGCATTAACTAACCGGAGGCTAAAATGGCTCTACAGTTCTACAACACCGCATCGCGCAAGAAAGAAGTATTCACACTCCCCGAAGGCGTTCCCGCCGTGCGCATGTACTGTTGTGGCCCGACTGTCTATCATTTCGCCCACATCGGCAACCTCCGCACCTACATTTTTGAAGACTTTTTGGTCCGCACGCTCAAGTACTACGGCTACAAGGTGAACCACATCGTGAACATCACCGACGTGGGCCACCTCACGAGCGACGCAGACTCCGGCGACGACAAGATGGAAAAGGGCGCCGCCCGCGAAGGCAAGTCCGTCTGGGACA
>Ga0247611_10010103_pt1 | contig 11156 bp, 9 predicted proteins | sample 177DNAGHGhighgp2_FD_192422 | JGI IMG/M metagenome (GOLD analysis project Ga0247611, IMG submission 192422) | Sheep rumen microbial communities from Palmerston North, Manawatu-Wanganui, New Zealand - 1770 DNA GHGhigh gp2 | ecosystem: Host-associated > Mammals > Digestive system > Stomach > Rumen ... | reverse complement strand
TCCTTTCTGGAGATGTTGATTTGGTCGTTGACATTATACCAAAAAGGGAGGTCAATGCTCATTTTTTTTGAACTCCCGATAAATCAAGGTTAAGAAAGAAAAAAGGAGTGTCAAATTTGACACTACCCTACCTGGAAAGGAGGCATATTTATGCTGATAAAAATAACTGTTGAAAACTTTAAGTCTTTTGATCAGAAGGAAGAACTGTCGATGATATCCTCCAGCAAAATGCAAGGAAATAAGAATCATCGAATGCAAATTAAACAGACGAAGTTACTTAAAAACGCAGTGGTTTATGGTGCTAATGCATCTGGTAAATCAAATTTGGTGACTACGTTCGCATTTATTAAGGCAACACTTATGGAAGGGCTTCCGATTGCCTCGGCTAATGATTTCTGCAGAAACAGAGAAGAGAATAAAAACCGTGAGAGTGTTTTTGAATTGCAGTTTACTATAGATGATACATTTTATGCTTATGGGTTTTCTGCAATACTTAGTCAAAGAAAAATTACGGAAGAATGGTTGTATGAACTTATGCAGGATGGTGGAGCACATCAACTGTTTGTTCGAGAAGGGAATAAAGCACCGGTGTTAGGAGAAGATGTCAAATTAACCGCTGCGGAAAAGAGCCGGTTTGCGGTTTATTCTGAGGATTTTGTTGGGCAGGAGTCAAAGCTTTTCCTTACAGAAATGAATCGCGGTAAGAAGTATGAGGACAATTCAAAGCTTCTGTTTTTTTCAAAGGCCTTCAGCTGGATTATTAATAATATTATAGTCATTAATCCAAATGTAGGTATTTCAAATACGGAGGCATATTATAACAATGAGTCTTTGGAGAGCATTAGCAAGCTGATTCAAACATTTGATACAGGTGTTACGGAGATTAAGACAAGGAAAATTACTATAGAAGAGATGGGTAAGATGATTCCGACTGATGTAGTGCATGGAATCTTTAATCATTTAATGGCACAGATGAGAGTGACTGGAATGCCGAGCATGCAGATGACATGGAGAGTGGAGGGGGGCTTCTTTAACATTCGGATGATTCAGGGAAACCCGGAGCCGGAGATTACAACGCTTGTTTTAAAACACGGAAAATCCGCTTTTGACTTTAGTTTCGTGGAAGAATCAGATGGGACAAAAAGATTGTTTGATCTCATGGATATGCTTCTTACAGATAGACCGGATACACTTTTTGTTGTGGATGAACTTGAACGTAGTCTTCATCCGAAGTTAACGGAACGATTTCTGAAATTGTTTATGGAAGCACATGATGGCACGAGAATGCAGCTGGTATTTACAACACATGAGGATACAATTATGGATCAGGTTCTTTTCCGCAGAGATGAAATTTGGTTTGTTGAAAGGGATGAGGATAATGCCAGCAAAATATACTCTCTGGATTTATTTAAGGAAAGATATGATAAGAAACTGAGTAAGGCCTATCTTGAGGGAAGATATGGTGCAATTCCTGTGTTCAAGCAGTTTTCTTTCCGGAAAGGAGAGTAAAGTGCCGGTACATACATATACAAACTGGAATAGCCGTCCTTCTGATTGGGTTGAACAGATAGAACCGTTTCGTAAGTACTTTTTTATTTGTGAGGGGGCAAATACTGAGACTTTCTACTTCAAGAGATTAATTGATCTTCGAAAACAGTTAGGGATACATCCGTTGATTGATATTCGCTTATGGGAAAAGACAGATGAAGATAGGAATCTGTCTTTTGCAAAGAATCTTGTTACTTTTGCAGAAAGGCAAAAACAGAATCCGGAAAACAATTTTGATTATGAGCGAGATAAGATGGTCGTTGTGTTTGATGGTGATATCTTTGAAGAAAAAGTTCAGGGATATGATGAACTTATTTCTCAAATCGAAAAGACTGATATAGTGGGTGTAACTAATCCGGGATTTGAATTGTTTTTGCTCCTACATTTTGAGGGGAGTTATATACAGTGGATTAAGGGGCATGAGGCAGACTATCTTAGTATGGATAAAAATGGTAAGTATAGTTATGCCTATAATGTGCTTCGTGAACTGACGGGTTTGAACGCAAAGAAGAATCCAGAAATAGGAAATCTTGCTGATAATGTTTTGACAGCGATTTCCCAAGAAAAGAGGATTAATCAAGACATTCATAACCTAAAAGGAAAGGTAAGTAGCAATATTGGCAAGATTATAGAAGAAATAATTAATGAGAAACCCAATATATAATCCGTTTCGGAAAACAAAGAGACTACTTCCTCTGTTGATAAACGGGGTCGGCGGGATAGCCGCCTTTTAATTTCTGCATGCCGCGCTGGATGGCATCCTTCGATGTTTTCCAGTCGGCATCTTTGTTTCTGTGGTCGAATTTATCGATCATCCAGTTGACGTCCTCCTGAAGGCGGGCCATATTTTCTTTCATTAATGGGAAAATTACCGAAAAGAGTTCGGTCTTTTCTTTTTCGTTTAAGCCATACTCCGCGCCCTCGCACAAATCTCCGAAGTGAGCGACACAGAAGCCTTTAGAATTTTTGATTTTTTCGCGGAATGCGGAATCATTTTTCCAGAGATAGAAGAAGGTGTCCAGGTACCTTGCATAGGTTTCTTTAAACTGATTGCAGATATAGCAGGAGTCCGTTTTTGCTTTTACCCATGCGGCTACGGAGTTTTGCATGGGAGCGGAATCGTTTTTGCGAAATTTGGCAAACATCGGTGTTTTGCCGGGCTTATACGCATCCATTTCTTTTTCCATCTGGCGGCGCATTTCCATATAGTGTGTCTTTAACATCCATGCGTTTCCGAGCGTGTTTCCGTAATCGAACATTTTCTTATAATGCATGCGGCAGAAGCCTTCTTTGTCTGTAATGTCGCGGATTTCGCTGACCATGTAGGAGGAACCGGAGCCTAAACAGAAATCCAAAAGTCCCTGTTCCACTTCGCGTTCCACAAAACAGAAGGGGCATTCATCATTGGCATTTACTGCGTCATTCAGAGGGATTGTGTAGAGTTTTTCTTTCATGGCGGCTCCTTTTATAATCATGAAGATTGTGATTCATACAAAGTGTTTCATGCTAATTGAAATAAAACGCGGTATTGTGAATTGTTTTATCAAGGGAAGTTTTCTTATAATTCCCGCAGTCTGAGTAAAGCGTAGCTCTTCTCCACCATTTCCGTATCGGAAGAGGAGTTCAGAATTTCCACATTCCGAAGCGGGTCCGGATTGCCATCCGTGGAGGAGGGCTTGTAAGTAGTAACATCCGTGGGATTCAGAAGCAAATCCTTTTCCGCGAGTCTTCTTTTCAGTTCTCTTGCGGTTCCGAAGCTTCCGTCAATCAGTTTTACCTGTTGATCCATATGGCGGTCCTCTAAGAAGTGACGGATATTGGAACGCAGGAAAGGATAGTGCGTGCAGCCGAGGACGATGCTTTCGGTATTTTCCGAAAGATAGGGACCTAAATGCTTTGCAAAATAAACATCCAGAAGGTCCTGGTCAAACATGCAGTTCTCAACGAAATTTACGAGACCGTCGCAGGGAACGGAAACAACATCGTAGCCCTGTCCGTATTCTTCCAGAAGATGGCGGAATTTTTCCTGACGGATGGTCATGGGAGTCGCCATCACAAGAATCTGCCCACCCCGGCTCTGCTCGATGGCAGGTTTGATGGCCGGTTCGATTCCGACTAAGGGAAGATCCGGATACATCACTCTTAAGTCCTTAACGGCTGCGGAGGTAGCGGTGTTGCAGGCAATTGCAAGACCCTTGATTCCGCGGTCCAGAAGAACATCCACCACATGAAAGGTCAGGCGGCGGATTTCCTCCCTGGGCTTGTTGCCGTAGGGTACATTGGCAGAATCGCCGTAATATAAGAATTTTTCATTCGGCATCAGCATAATGGCCTCTCTTAAAACGCTCAGGCCGCCGAGCCCGGAGTCCATAAAGCCGATGGGCATATTTTTCTCTAAATTCATTACTCTGCCTCCAGACAATTGGGATAATCAAAAAGATATTCGATAAAATCCACCGCAGTGTCCATTCGCGGCGTATAGTAACTAACAATAGCAACCACGGGATCGATGTCGGTTCCTTCGTAAAGTCCGGTTTCCGCCATTCGCTTGGCATCCCTGACATAGATTCCGACCGCATACTTAGTTCCGTCGGCCGGATCCGTGTAGTAATAAATCAAATCCCGCTCCAGAAGATATTCGTAAAAATCCGCAGGCAGATAGTGATCGATGGTTTCCGAATAAAATCCGCCCGGAACATAATAATCAATCAGTTCGCCGGAACCGAAGAGCAAATCGATTTCTCCGGCTTGTCCGGTCGCGGTGATATTGACGTCGTTTGCCAGATCCAGATTGTCTCCGCTGCCGGGATTGACGGTCAGTTCGCAATTGATTTCTGCCCGGGTTTCCTTTAAGTTAAGCCCTTCCTTTTCTGCGAATTCCTGCAAAAAGCGGTCGATTGCCCGTTCGTCATCCGAAGTAATATCTTTCACATAAGCACTGTTTAATGCATAGGCGGAGAAAGAATACGGTTTCGGCGCAAGAAGCGTGTAATGCAGGACCAGATAGGCAGCGAACGCACCCACGGCCAGCATAATAAAGAAGGGAACCTTATAGTAACTCCAGAAATGCGAAAAGCGCTGTTTAAAGGGAAGCTTTGCGGCTTTTGCATTTTGAAGCTTTATCTCTTCCCGGACCGAGTCCGCCTGGAAGGTTACGGGTTCTTCATAGGTTTCCGGCGGAGTGTATTCTCCGGAAGTCTGCTCTTTGATAGGCTCTGTTTTGGTATTATCTTTGCTCAAAATATCGTAAATCCTCTTAATATATTTAAACCTATTATCATACTTTTTCCTGTTTCGGTCAAGAAAACAGAGGGAGGACACCCCTTTTTCGTTTACATCCATTTTGAATTGTGATAATATGAATTGACACAACATCTTGACCTTTCAGACAGGGTTGTGCCGCAGATATAGTGAACAATTTATTCTGTTACGGTAAAGGGAGGAATATCTGTATGAAACTGATTTATCAGGTTGATGACAAACCGAAATTCGGTGCACTTGTCGTTTTCGCACTTCAGCAGTTACTTGCTATTATGACTGCTACACTTGTAGTTCCCATCATTATCAACAACAATACGGATTTGATTGACAAATTCGGAGAGGGATCCATCGGAATGAGTTCCGCAGCGGCATTGTTCGGCGCCGGTGTAGGAACTTTAATTTATGTGCTCTTCACAAAAAAGAAGAGTCCGGTGTTCTTAGGTTCCTCATTCGCATTCTTAAATTCCATGGCAGCGGCTTTTTCCGGCGCGGCAACCGTGGCAGTCGGATATGTGGGTCTTTTGATCGGTGCTCTGGCAGCAGGTCTTGTATATGTGGTAATTGCCATTATCGTTCGCTTTGTAGGTGTAAAATGGATTAATAAAATGATGCCCGCGGTTGTAATCGGACCTACGGTTTCCATCATCGGATTAAGCCTCGCCGGAAATGCGGTCGGCGATTTAACCACAGGCGGATATGCGGGAACCAATGTATTTGCGGCATTGGGCTGCGGTCTGCTTTGCCTCTTTGTTACCACACAGTGTTCCGTATACGGAAAGAAACTCGGAAAACTGATTCCCTTTATTTTCGGTATTCTTGCAGGTTATGTATTTTCCTTTATCTTAACATTCATGGGAATGAAGATGGGAACGGAAGAGCTGATGGTATTGAATTTCTCCCCTTTTGCAGCATTGGTGGAGAACGGCGTGACCATCAACACATTCTTCCAGGTGCCGGATTTTACGTTTATCAAGGCACTCGGCGGATTCAACGCAATTACACCGGCATATATCGGAACCATCCTTGCAGCATATATTCCCGTTGCATTTGTAGTATTTGCGGAACATATTGCGGATCATAAGAATATTTCCACAATTATTGAGAAAGACTTACTGGAAGATCCCGGTCTTCACAGAACCCTTCTCGGTGACGGCGTGGGCTCCATAGCCGGCGCATTCTTCGGCGGCTGCCCCAATACCACATACGGTGAGTCCATCGGCTGTGTAGCCATTACCAAGAACGCTTCCGTATGGACAATCATTACGGCAGCCATCGGTGCGATTCTGATTTCCTTCTTATCTCCGTTTGTTGCTTTTGTAAATTCCATTCCTTCCTGTGTAATGGGTGGTGTCTGCATGGCACTCTACGGATTTATCGCAGTTTCCGGTCTTAAAATGATTCAGAAAGTGGACCTGAATAAGAATAAGAATCTGTTCGTGGTATCGGTAATCCTGATTTCCGGTATCGGCGGACTTGCATTAACTTTCGGAAGCATCAGCATTACACCCGTTGCATGCGCATTAATCCTCGGTATTATTACGAACCTGATGCTGAAGGGCGGTCCGGAAGAGGAAGTGGAAAATGCCCTCGTGAAGGAAGAAAATGAAAAATAAATGAAACGTCGGTTTTCTGCTTGATTTTCTTTTTAAAGTATAATAGAATGGTTAAAATCGTTTTTTAAAAAGAAGAAAGAGGCGAGTGATGAATAACACCTTTCAGGAATTACTGATTGGGCAGAAGCCGAATACAATGAATAAAATTCTGGGGTTTACAATGATTGGTTTAGCGGTGCTTTCCGTAATCAGTGGTCTGTTTGTAAGCCCTTTTTTCTTTCTCGGGGTCATTGTATGCGGAGTACTGTCATATGTGATTTATTTCCGCCGTACCGTGGTGGAATTCGAGTACACATATATGGATAAGGAACTCCGGGTTGACCGGATTTATAACCAGTCCAGCCGTAAGCAGGTGGCCGTGTTTGATTTGAATAAAGCGGAAATTGTGGCAATTTCCACATCTCCCGCACTGGATAATTACAAAAACAGGCAGGCGGATCTTTCCGATTATTCCACGGATTTGCCCGATACCGATGATTTAAAGCAGTATGTGATGTTTTATGAAGGAAAGAAAAAGGTTTTATTTTCCTTTAACGATGCCATGATTTCCGCAATCCGGACGGGCATCCCAAGCAAGGTTAAGCTGATGTAGACGGGGGCGGATGAAGTTTCGGAATTCGTTCCGGAATGCGTCTTACGGAGCAGCCGGCCGTTTACGTTCGTTCAGCAAGTAAAAAATATACAGAGAAAAGAAAAGGAGGACAAAAATGGGAAAAATAGTTTCGGAAGGTATTACATTTGACGATATTCTCTTAGTTCCCGGATATTCCAATGTAATTCCCAATCAGGTGGATTTAACCACGAATCTGACCAAAACAATCAGACTGAACATTCCGATGATGAGTGCAGGAATGGACACCGTTACCGAACACAGAATGGCAATCGCCATGGCGCGTCAGGGCGGAATCGGAATCATTCATAAAAATATGTCAATCGAGGCACAGGCGGAGGAAGTTGACAAAGTTAAACGTTCCGAGAACGGTGTTATTACGGATCCCTTCTCCTTGACCGCAGAACATACACTTGCAGATGCAGACAGCTTAATGGGCAAATTCCGTATTTCCGGTGTTCCCATTACCGAGGGCAGAAAACTGGTCGGTATTATCACAAACCGTGATCTGAAATTCGAAACCGACATGACCAAAAAAATCAGAGAGTGTATGACAAGCGAAGGCCTTGTTACCGCAAAAGCAGGCGTTACGCTTGAAGAAGCAAAGCAGATTCTTGCCAAATCCAGAAAAGAAAAACTTCCCATTGTAGATGACGATTATAATCTGGTGGGACTGATTACCATCAAAGATATTGAAAAGACCATTAAATATCCTTTGTCCGCAAAGGATTCCCAGGGCAGACTTTTATGCGGTGCCGGTGTCGGAATTACCGCAAACGTTCTGGATCGTGTGAAGGAGCTGGTTTCCGCAAAGGTTGACGTGATTGTACTTGACTCCGCACACGGACATTCCGAGAACGTACTTCGCTGCCTGAGAATGGTAAGAGAAGCATTTCCGGAAGTCCAGATTGTAGCCGGAAACATTGCCACGGGCGAAGCCTGCAAGGCACTGATTGAAGCCGGAGCGGATGCCGTTAAAGTCGGTATCGGACCCGGATCCATCTGCACCACCAGAATCGTTGCAGGTATCGGAGTTCCGCAGATTTCCGCTATCATGGACTGCTATGAGGTTGCGAAAGAATACGGCATTCCCGTAATCGCAGACGGCGGAATCAAGTTCTCCGGTGATATGACCAAGGCTCTGGCAGCGGGTGCCGATGTCTGCATGATGGGCTCCATCTTCGCAGGATGCGACGAAAGCCCCGGACAGTTTGAATTATATCAGGGAAGAAAATACAAAGTATATCGTGGTATGGGCTCCATCGCAGCCATGGAAAACGGCAGCAAGGACCGTTACTTCCAGTCCGATGCAAAGAAGCTTGTTCCGGAAGGCGTGGAAGGCCGTGTAGCTTATAAAGGAACCGTGGAAGATACCGTATTCCAGTTAATCGGCGGTATCCGTTCCGGTATGGGTTATTGCGGAGCACACAATATTCACGAGCTCCAGGAGAACGGCAAGTTCGTAAAAATCTCCGCTGCAGCACTTCGCGAAAGTCATCCGCATGACATTCAGATTACGAAGGAAGCTCCGAACTACAGCGTGGATAATAACCACTAATTGCCGGAGAAGCCCGTATTTACGGGATTAAAAAAAGATGAATACTACGAAAAAGGCGTGCCAAATGCGACACGCCTTTTTACATTTTGCGACAAATAACATTCCGTTTGCGACAAATGTATCAATCATCCGTTTTGGTGTGTTATGTTAGCATTGTCAATAAAACGGAGGAATAATTCTCATGGCAGAACTGATTAAGATTGTGGATATGTGCAAGGTTTACAATCCGGGCGAAAACGAAGTAAGAGCGCTCGACCACATATCCTTAAGCATTGGTGAAAAAGAATTTGTGGCAATTATCGGTCAGTCCGGAAGCGGTAAGTCCACGCTGATGAACATGCTCGGCTGTCTGGATGTTCCGACATCCGGAACCTATATGCTTCACGGACAGGATGTTGCGGAAATGCTCGATGATGAGCTTTCGGATATCCGCAACAAGGAAATCGGATTTATTTTCCAGGGATTTAACTTAATCCCCTCCCTGACCGCTCTTGAAAATGTGGAACTCCCCTTAATTTACAGAGGACTTCCGAGAGGAAAGAGACTGGAGCTTGCGAAGGAAGCATTAAGCCGCGTCGGACTGGAAGAGCGTATGACGCATAAGCCTTCCGAAATGTCCGGTGGTCAGCAGCAGAGAGTTGCAATCGCAAGAGCAATCGCGCAGGCACCGCCCATCATTCTGGCAGATGAGCCCACGGGTAACTTGGACTCCCACTCCAGTAAGGAGATTATGGAGATTTTAAAACAACTGCATAAGGACGGAAGAACGGTAATCGTCATCACGCATGACCCAGGAATTGCTTCAAAGGCCAGCCGAATCGTTCACATCATGGACGGAAAGATTTATAAAGACGAAATCAACAACGGCGAGGACGAAGCGGCAATCCGCGCAGAACTTGCGAAGGCACAGGAAGGTGTTACCACCAAGGTAAAGGGTGTGGAACACACCGAGGAGTTCGCGGAAGAGAATGCCGCATACGAGGAAGAGACGGACGAGACGGAAAGCTTCGAAGATCACGACAGCCACTCGGCAAACGCTTACGACGGCAGAGCGGAGGATTATGGCAACAGAGGTTATACCGGTTACGAAGGATATGATCTGACGGATGACGGGGACGAGCCGGGCGGCGATGAAACCTAAGGCGGAACAATGATTATAAAGGGAATAATCGGAATCAATCAATAAATGTAAAGTTTTAATGCAGGAAAGCTGCAGTTCAAGGAGGATAAAATGGCAAAGGATAAGGGAATCAGTTTAAGCGGAACAGGTGATTTGAGCGCGCAGGAGCGTTTGGAAAAGAAGAAAAAGAAAAAGAAAAGAAAAATTGTTTTAACGGTAATTATCAGTATCCTTGCGGTACTTATCATCGCGGTCGGCATAATCGCATTCGCGGTTACCCGTACCATGAAGAAAATGTCCGGTTCCACGGTAACCCTGGAGAAACCGGGACAGGGAGACATCAGTGCGGAGATCAATGTAAACGGTACGCTTGAAAGCGAAAAGACCATTCACTATACCGCACCGGCATCCATGGTAGTGGCAGAAGTGGTTCCTACAGGAAGCTTCGTAAAGAAGGGCGATGTGATTTTAAAGTTTGATGAGGACTCCTATGCAAAGGCACTCCGTCAGCTCGAGATCAACAGCAAGGTTAGTGCAAACACCTATCAGAGCCAGAAAGCTTCCAGCTCCGATGTAAGAAATAAAATTGCCAAGGCACAGGCAGAAGCCAATAAATATCAGGCAGAAGCAAATGCTGCACAGCAGAAGGCAGATCAGTATCAGGCAGTTGTGGATTCCTATGAAAAAGACGGAAAGCTGAACAAATTCTCAGCAGATGTTCAGACCCAGATTGCTCTTGAACAGGCAAATATCGCGAAGGACCAGGCTTTCCAGGAGCAGATGCTTGAAGCCTTCAAAGAATCCGAAGAGTATGTAGCTCTTTCCAATGAAGAAAAGGCCGAAGCACTTGCCGCATTCATGAAGTCCGGCGAATACAAGGCATTATCCGATGACATTGCAAAATCACAGGCTGTCATCAACAGTGTATCCAGACAGGTAAACGATCAGAGCAGTGATTACAGCAAGGCACAGACCGAGCTTGCAAAATACAAAGCGGAAGTAGAAACCAACAAGGCAAAAGTGGAACAGGCAAAGGCCGAAGTGGAAACCTATCAGAAATCCTTGGGCAACTCCTATGACAGAGAGAGTGCAAACCTGCAGGAAGAATTATCCACGATCCAGGCACAGGACAGCATGGAAGAACTCTTAAAATACGAGAAAGGCTTAATTGCTCCTTTCGACGGTGTTGTTACCATGGTAAGTTATACCGAGGGTGATACCGCAACAATGGGAACACCGATCATTACCTTCTCCAGCCTTGATGACGTACATGTAACCTTAGGTGTCGGCAAATCCGATCTTGAAAAAATCGCGGAAGGAATGCCTGTAACCATTAAGATGTTAAAGAATGAATACAAGGGCACCATTACCACAATCAACCGTTCCGCAATCCAGAGCGGAAACGCAGGTGCGCAGGTTATGGTTACTGTATCCGTGGACAATCCG
>Ga0247611_10010100_pt1 | contig 11158 bp, 6 predicted proteins | sample 177DNAGHGhighgp2_FD_192422 | JGI IMG/M metagenome (GOLD analysis project Ga0247611, IMG submission 192422) | Sheep rumen microbial communities from Palmerston North, Manawatu-Wanganui, New Zealand - 1770 DNA GHGhigh gp2 | ecosystem: Host-associated > Mammals > Digestive system > Stomach > Rumen ... | reverse complement strand
GTACACCACCAGCGCTTGGTTCTGTTTTCTACACATTTGGAACTTATAATTCGGCGACGCTGTTCGTTCCTGCTGAGTCGTTGGAGGCTTATCGCGCACATCAGCAGTGGGGGCAGTTTTATCGCATTGTGCCGTTCCTCGGGGCTGGCCCTGGTGACGTGAACGGTGACGGTAAGATGTCGATTGGCGACGTGACAGGCTTGATCGATGTCTTGCTGGCAAGTGGCGACATGCCTGCCTACTGCGACGTGAACGGTGACGGCAGGGTGACGATTGCTGACGTGACCGCGCTGATTGAAATGCTGTTAAAATCCGAACAATAAGTATCCTTCATGTAGGGTTTATCGATAACAAATTGTTTACCAATTATTTAAAACTCTAAATGACAATGAAACATGATGAACAACTCGCTATGATGCCTGTGGGACGCTCATCTAGTGCAGTTATGAAATGGCTGGTTGCAGTCCTGTTGCTCCTCGTGGGCATAACGGCAAGTGCAGCAAGTATTGATGAGTCCACTGCTCGTGCCACTGCAGCACGCTTCCTCCAGGACAAGGTGGATGTGAAAATGCGTGGAGCCGCTCCTGTCACATTGCATCACGTCGGCACGAGGATGTCTGCTGTCAACGCCGATGTCGCCGACTACTATGTGTACACCACCGCCGATGGCGGTTCTTTTGTCATTGTGGCTGGTGATGACCGCGCTCAGGAGGTGTTGGCATACGGCAACACAGGGCTGGACATGAACCGCATTCCAGATGCGATGCAGTGGATGCTTGATCACTATGCAGCGCAGATGGAATACCTGCAGACCCACCCCGAGGCCTCAGTCGGCACCCAGATGCGTTCTTCGGGCAAAGGGCTGACGGTTGCACCCTTGGTGACCTGCCAATGGGATCAGGGCACCCCCTACAACAACCGTTGTCCCAATGATCAAGGAACGAGATGCGCCACCGGTTGTGGCGCGACAGCCATGGCTCAACTGATGTATCGCTGGAAATTCCCCGCTGTGGCACCTGAACTGCCCGCCTATGTCACCCGCAGTTCTCAGTTGAATATGCCTGCTTTGCCATCAATCCCTTTGGATTGGGATAATATGCTGGACACTTACAAGAATGTGAACTATACCGCCGAGCAAGCCGATGCTGTCGCTTGGCTGATGCGCTATTGCGGTCAGGCCTGTTACATGGACTATTCGGCCAATGCCAGTGATGCCCGTGATATGGAGTATATGTTGACCGCCATGATGACCCTGGGCTATCATGCGACGTCTGCCGAGAGGGCCCAGTACAGTTATGATGAATGGAACGCGATGATGATGGAAGAGATGGAGGCTGGTCGTCCCATCCTCTATCACGCCAAGGTGTCGCCCACTAGTGGCCATGTATTTGTCGTTGACGGATGCGATGATGGCAAGTACCACATCAATTGGGGCTGGAGCGGCAGCGGTGACGGCTACTTTGAACTTGATGCGTTTATCGTGGGCAATTACAGCTTTACCTTGGACCAGATGATGGCCTATCAGATTTCACCCAACGAGAGTGGCGAGCCCATCCAGACCTATGATGTCGCCGTCGATGGCATCTATTACCGCATTGACGGGGATGAGGCAGTCGTCGTGAACAAGGATTCACGCTTCAATTCCTACAAGGGTGAGGTAACGATACCTGACCAAATCACCGTTGACGGCAGGACACTGGCTGTTACGTCAATCGGCAATAGCGCATTTCGCAACTGCGACGAACTCACCCATGTGACACTGGGCAATGCGGTGGAGACCATCGGCAACAGTGCTTTCCTGAATGCCACAGCCTTGACGGGCGTGACGATGGGCAATGCGTTGACCACCATCGGTCCGAATGCCTTTGCTGGGTGTACCGCCCTGAGCAACATGACGTTGCCTTCCTCGGTTAAGGAAATCAAAATGTCGGCTTTTGAGAGTTGCGATAACCTACTGGGTGTCACTACGAACAGCCCGTCACTCGCTATCAGCAACTTTGCATTTGCCTATTGTAGCAAACTCGTCAAGGCCTCCTTTGTCAACGGAGACCTTAGTATCAGCGACTATGCTTTTATGGGGTGCCAATCCTTAGGGATGCTTACCTTTGGCGATGGTGAGACGACGATTGGTACGTGGGCGTTCTACAACTGCAGCAGTCTGAGAACGGTGACTTTTGGCAACGGCGCCAAGGCCATTGGATATGCCGCATTCGGTTACTGTAGCGGTCTGACTACTGTCAATTTCGGGGCTGGAGACCTTTCCTTTGACTCTTTCTGTTTCTACGGCACTGGGCTCACCAGCGTGAATATTACCGACGTCAAGTCTTGGTGTACGGCTACGTTCACCGATGCGAATTCCAATCCGTTAAACATTACCCACAGCCTGTCGCTGAAGGGTAAGCCAGTCAAGGAACTTGTTATCGATGACGATGTCGAGTCCATCTCAGACTATGCCTTCTATGGTTGCACGCCATTGACAAGTGTAACGATGGGACATGCCATGAAGTCTGTAGGGGCGCGTGCTTTCACTGCTTGTAACGCTATCAAGACAGTCACTTGTCTGGCCGTCACGCCGCCAGCACTCGACACTAAGAACGCTTTCAACAATTCAGTCTATACATCTGCAACACTCAATGTGCCCTCACGTTCGCTGGATCTGTATAGTTCAACGGCCTATTGGAGTTCATTTAAAAACATCGTTGGCATCGACACTGGTGACATTCCCGGCGATGTGAATGGCGACGGCAAGGTCAGCATCGATGACGTGACCGACCTGATTCAGATGCTTCTTGAAGGATCATCTTCAGCAGCCGCTGATGTTGATGGTAACGGCAAAGCCAATATTGATGATGTCACTTTCCTCATCAATATGCTGTTGAGTAAAAACTGATTTTCCGTAATTGTTATAGTGCTGAGGGTGCCGCAGTTTTTCGGGCTGTGGTGCCCTCTTTTCTGCTCCTGTGCCACAAGGCTCTATACCATGTGGGCGTCGGTGGCGAGGAGGCGGTGGCCCAGGCGGCAGTAGATGCACTTGCGGGCGTCGCAGTAGTTGCGGCGCAGCTGGATGAGGGCCTGGCTGGTGAGGGCGTCGTCGCAGCGGATGCCTGCACGCCGAAACATCGTCACGATGCTGTTCTGCTCGGGGCGCAGGTCCTCAAGCAGGGCAATGGCGCGGTCGGTGAGGCTGTAATCGTCGGTGAGCTCACCGCGAGCATACAGCAGCGGGGCGACAGTGTTGATGAGCACGATGTCGATGCTGCTTGCCGAGAGGGCGCGGCCAGCATCGCGGTTGGAGGGTTTGCCCAGGCTGTAGTGGGTCGTCCAGTAGCCACTCAACTCAATGTCGAACAGTTGCTGCAGCTCCCTGGTATCCTTGGCCTCAAGGATGTTGTTCATCATGTTGAAGCCGCCTTGTACAAACTGGGCCAGCAGGGCGATGCGGCGGTAAGGGAAATTTTGGGGGCGGCTGCGGAAGAGGCGCCATGCCGTTCCCTCGATGGGGCGCAGCGAGAACTTGTTGGCCAGGAAGGCATACTCCCGCATCAGTTGTTGACAGTAGGGCTCGTCGCTGTGAGCCCCATTCAGCAGTCCTGACTGACCGAAGAGCAATGCCTCGACCTGGAGCAGGGAGTCGCTGTGCTTGTGCAGCAGGCGCAGGGGCGTGATGCGGGCCAGCCGTTCCATGGCATCGCCATTGATGCCGAAGCCCAGTGCCCTTGCCAGCGACACGTAGCAGATGTCCTCCCAGCTGCCGTTGTAACGGTCGTAGTATTCTCTCACGCGGTCCACCTTGCTGTGGAGTCGTTCCATCGCCAGGGCCTCGATCCACTCGGTGACCGTGAGTGACGGCACCTCGCCCAGCCGTGTGGCACAGGGCAGTTCCACCTGGGCATTGACCAGCCTGTCATAGTACTCGTTGAAGCGTGGCGACACATGCAACTCCACCTGTGGAATGAGCTCGCCATTGATGCGGGTGACCGGGGCATCATCCTTCTCGACGACGTGCAGGATGACGTTGTCGTAGGCCGGATCCTCGTCATGATGGTGACGCTTCCAGTCGCTGGCACGCACGTGGATCTCGACATTGCCCACCCACAGGTGGCCGTCGATCTCGACCTTGGCATTAAAGAAGTCGGGACCCGCGTCGGTGTTGAGCAGTCCTGGGTCGATGACACGCACGCGTCGTCCGTCGCCCGTCACCATGTCCTCGCTGAGCCACAGCCTGTGTTGCCAGATGTATTGCAGCAGTCCTTCCATCATGCGTCAGATTTGGTCACCCCGTCCGGGCTGGTATAGCACAAAGTGGGAATCCTCATAGATGATATGGTAGTCACCATTCTCCAGGAAACGGTTGAGCACCTCCAGCTTGCGGTTGTCGCGGTAGGTGTTCTGCTGGTCACCGTAGCTGGTCCTGAAGTCCGGCATCGGCTCACTCCAGTAAGGACCCAGGGTGCTGAACTTCTGCTGCAAGACGAGGGGCAGACCCGTCTTGGGCGCACGGGCGAGTTTCTTTTCAAGCATCGAGGCACTCAGTTGCTCCACCCACGAGCAGCCGATGTAGGGGCGCGTGTGGGTGAGGTAGTTCACAAGCGGGATGCTGCCGTAGGCCATGAGTACCGTGCCAGGCTTGACGTGCGGCTCGATGCCGTGCAGCATGGTGTTGATCACGTCGGCACGCTCACGGGTCGTGTAGATGTGGGCGGCACGCTCGTTGTCGATGGCATAGCGTTTCTGCCACAAGGGACCACCGTCAAAGTAGGCTCCGCCGGTGACCATCCTCAGGGCACACACCGCAATGAGCACCAGCGGGAAGGCCACGCGGCTGCGCCGCAGCCACCACAGCATCGCCACGGGTGCAATGGCCCAAGCGATGATGGTGCCGTTGTTGTAGGCGCCGTCACTGCCCAGCGGCATCACCAGCATCATGCCGATGCCCAGCAGAGCCATCCAGACGATGCCGCGGCGCTCATGCCAATTCTCCACCATGACCATGATGCCACCCGTCAGGCACATCAGCCACACGGGTTGCAGCGGGTGCATTCTATATACAAACCAGATAAACACTGCCACAGCCGCCGCTTTAAGCCCCCATGGGAGCACTTTGTTGCCCTCCAGCCGATTGTGTGCCCACCAGTACAGGAGCACGGGGATGCCCAACTTGACGGCTGTCCACACTTGGACGGCATAGAACTTGAGTTGGGTGAGGATCAACTGCGAGGTAGTATGGGATGCCGTGCCGGTGTCGTCATTGGCTATTGAGCGAAGGTCTCGCATGACGCTATAGAATGCAGTGCGGTGAATTTCGGGCATGAGGCAGATTGTCAGGACTACGGCCAGGGCGGCACTGGCGAGGAAGATGAGGCAATAGGTCGCCATGGTCTTCCATCCATATCGCTTGTCGAACAGGCATACAAAGATGGGCAACAAAGCCATCGAGAGTCCCAGCACATTGGGGATGCGCACCAGAATGTTCAATCCTGCCAGGATGCCCGCCACGAGCACGAGCAACATGTGCCTGCCCTCTACCCCTCGCCACAGCAGGGTGATGGCCAGCACATAGAAGATGATGGTGCACAGGTCATAGCACAAGGTGTAGGGTGGAGCGATGAAGGAGCACACCACCAGGGCGCAACCCAGCGTGATGGCACGCTCATCGACATGACGCCGCAGCATGTAATACAGGATGATGGCACACAGCGTGTTGAATGCCACGCCCAGCAGCCTCATCCCGCACATACCCATCGAGGGGAACAACGCCTGGAACGTGCCGCCGATGACGCCACTCAGGTAGTACATGAAATTATACTCCACGCTCGCTGGGTGAGAGAAGATGTTGTCATAGAAGGTGAGGTAGAAGCCCGCATCGGCAATGTCCATGCCGAAGAATACGCCCAGCAACTGATACAGCACCAGCAGCACCATGACCAGCCAAAACAGACGTCCAGGGTGGCGGCGGGTGTAAGGCAACCGATCCATCGTCGTCTTGAAATCGCGCAGGTAGGCTCTGTCGGCATGGGCAAGCATCACCCGGTCGCCGCCGCTGTCGCCATAGGCTACCAGCTCACGTTGTTCAATATCGGGCACCGCCTCAACGATGCGACGCCACTTCTCGGCACCATTGCAGTTGGGCGTGGCAAATCGTCCCGTCAGCCTGCCATCGGCATCCACCTCCATCTCGGTGGCAAGCACGGTCACATCCCTGCCCTCGAACCACGGCTTGACCCAGTCAATGACGCTCGCTGTCACGACCATGACCTGGTCGCCGCTGTCAAGGGCCCTCCGCATGGCATGTTCTGCCTCGGGACGCGTCAGCGTGGGTTGATAATGGGCGGCGAAATCCCGTCCCAGAGCTTGAAATTTCTCTTGTGGCATCCCCTTGACAAAGTGACCGATGAGCCTTTCCTTGGCTTGACCGCCATGCAGCAGGCGCAGCTTGAATAAGACAATCCATGGTAGGCACAACAGCACCCCCCACCAGTAGCACCGTTTGCCGAAGGCCCACTTCAGGAACAACGGTAGCGAGTCGCTGAGGGTATAGGTCCCGTCAAAGTCAAATGCAACAACGCGTCTCATAGGCTTTATAGGTTTTAGGCTTTAGGCTTTAGGTTTTAGGCTTTAGGTTTTAGGCTTTAGGCTTTAGGTGTTGGTGACGTATGTATTATTTACAAATAGATGATAATCAGGAACGTGATGAACCATCCCAACAGGCACAGCTGGATGAAGCGGTCGCGGAAGAGGACCTTGGTGGGGCTGCCGCTGCGATTCTCCACCACGGTGAGTTGCAGGTAGCGCAGGATGCCCGCCAGGACAAACACGGCGGTGCAATACACATAGTTGCTGCCTAACCGCGTGGCGACATCCTCGCTCATGGTGTACATCATGTAGGACACAATCGTCACGGTGGCGACCATCGTGAGCGTCATGTTGATGAACTGCAGGTTGTAGTTGGCGATGCCACGCCTGACGGTAGCTCCCGTCTCGGCTTGAATCATCACGTCGTCGCGACGTTTGCCCAGCACCAGGAACAGCGCGAGCAGGAAGGTCATCACCACAATCCACTGCGATGGCACGATATCGCCGGTAATGGCGCCAGCCAGCACGCGCATCACATAGAAGGACGCCACGATGAGCATATCTATCAGGCTCACGTGCTTGAGCCACAGGCTGTAGGCAACATTCAGCGCCATGTAGCCCAGCAGCAACCACGTCAACTGTGGCAACAGCCACAAGGTGAGTCCCACGGCCAGCAGCGTGCACAATGCCATCGCTGCCCAGCCGGCACTCACGCTCACGGCCCCCGACGCAATGGGACGCTTGCACTTCTCGGGGTGCAGTGCATCGGCGTGGCGGTCCAGGATGTCGTTCAGGCAATAGACAGCACTGGCAGCCAGCGAGAAGATGACAAAGCACACAACAGTCAGACCAAGCAAGTTGACGTCGGTAAACTTCTTGTCAAAGAACAATGGCAGAAACACAAATACGTTCTTGCTCCATTGCTTGGGACGCAATAACTTAATGATGGGTGGCAACATATCTGGAAATGTCTTTTTTGTTCGTTTTACAAAGGTAATGCTTTTCGCCGAAAAAAAGAAAAAATAAAAATTTTCCTTAAAAAATTTGGTCAGGTCAAAAAATCGATGTAATTTTGCAGTCGCTTTTGAAACGGTACCTTAGCTCAGTGGTAGAGCAGTGGACTGAAAATCCGCGTGTCCCTGGTTCGATCCCCGGAGGTACCACATCAAAAACACGAAGCGACCGACTGCCCACGCAGCCGGCCGTTTTTTTGTATCCGCACACTAACAAAAAAGAAAACAATAAATACAATAAATACTAAGGGCTGCCGCACACTAACAAAAAGGAAAACAAGAAATACAAGAAATACTAGGGGCATCCGCACACTAACAAAAAGGAAAACAAGAAGTACAAGAAATACTAGGGGCAGCCGCACACTAACAAAAAAAAAAGGAAGACAATAAGTACAAGAAATACTAGGGGCAGCCGCACACTAACAAAAAAAAAAGGAAGACAATAAATACAATAAATACTAAGGGCTGCCGCATCCTTACCAAAACAAGACCCTGTTTTTTTCTCATTTTTCTTTTTTTCTTTTGCGCGTGCGTGTGGCCTCACGCTAAGTCGCTAAGCCGCTAAGCGTTGATGTGATTGCTCGCAAGTGCTCGCAAGAAATTGAACAAAAATATTATCTGCCACGCAGAGCCTCGCTGACCTTTTTTTCTCATTTTTCTATTTTTTCTTTGCACGTGCGTGTTTTTCGGTTTTTTTGCCAAAGCAGTGCCGAGATTTGGCACTTCGCATCCCTAATTTTGCACCTCAAAAGACAAAAACTATCATCAACCGACAAAATTATGATGATTATTGACTAATTTTGTGGGTTATCAATAACGCAAAACCAAGATTGTTATGCCTAAGAATGACAAATGGACTCGCGAGCAGTTAATAATGGCACTAAATGTCTACTGTAAGATACCTTTCAAAGATGTTAAAGAGAGGCATCCTTTAATACAGAAATATGCTCCTTTAATTGGTAGATCACCAGTTGCTCTCAAAATGAAAGTCGGTAATTTTGGCCGTTTTGACCCGGTATTGCGTTCAAAAGGAATAGTTGGTCTAAGCCATGGCAGCAAAGATGAAGAACTAATTTGGAACGAATTTTGGGGCGAGCCTGAAAAACTCGCATTTGAAAGTGAGCGATTGTTTGCAGAAAGGGCAAAAATGAAAATAGAGCAATTTGCTGAAATTGACAGTGAGGGCTTGCCAATAGGAAAGGAAAGAGATGCCATAATTCATCAGCGAGTTAATCAAGGGTTCTTTAGGGAAATGATTCTTTGTGCATACTTAAATCGTTGTTGCGTAACAGGTATCTCAAATTCTTCCTTACTTGAAGCATGCCATATTGTGAGCTGGTCTGACGATGAACTCAATCGTATGAATCCAACAAATGGACTATGTATGAACCCTCTTTTTCATAGAGCGTATGATAAATATTTAATGGCAATCACTCCAGATTATGAGATATGCATTTCAGAAAAAATGCTTAATGGAGCCCAAGAAGGCATATTAAATTATTTGATGAATTTAAGGGGACAGCATATTATAATGCCTGAAAAGTTTTATCCCAATCAAGATTTCTTATCGCAACACTATGAAAAATACAGACAAAGTAATTAATCTTATAAGAACTGAATTATTCAAGTATCTCTCGTCACAGCAAGGAAAAACAAATATTGATAGTATTGAACGATTCCTTAAATCAATAGATAGGAATCGCATTTCGTCAGAATCTTGGCACTATAATGATAATTCAATTCTTATTTACAACTTAATGACTGATACCAGGAAAAAACTGGGCATCAGTATAGAAACAATTATTGGCAAGAACTCCACATTGCTAAAAGCAAGTGGTGGTACTAACTTTCTTTATGAGGTGATTCCACCTGAAGGTGTGGAAATTGATGTAGATAAATTCAATGCAGATACTTATCCTATTAGAGGTCGAATTGCTGCACGAATCCAATCACTATTGCACGAATATAACTGTAGTATAGCCTTCGTTAAAACTCAATCGAATTGCCTCTATCAGAATTTGCGTACGATTGATGGCGATATGCCAGACCTGATCTCTCGCTTGTTGATTGCTCGATTTGACCAAGACATGAAGTCAGTTCAAAAAGTGACTCAATATGTTACTGAATTGAATCCCTATGGATTTGATATTGAATCACACGGGGAAGTGTATCAATATAAGGTAAAGCGTTTCTTGCAAGATTGTGCCATGGGAATGACTCCCGAAACACCATGGACAGGAGTTTATGATGCGACAGGAGGCCAAATTATTGTCAAAGAAGACGGCGAAGTGGTGTGTTATCACATCTATGAAATTAATCGTTTTCTTGAGTATCTTTATAAATCTACCATATTAGAAGGAGCGTCAACAGGAGAAGATGAAAATAATCCTGGGCATCCTCGCCCTGACGCTAAGAAAAATTATTACTATGGCTGGCTCTTTAAACTGAATAAGCGGTATTACATAAAACTCAATTTGCAAGTTAGATTCAAGTGAAGACATCAACAACCTTTTTAGAATAATAATAGCGGTGCAGCCGAGGGTTGAGGTCGGTTGCACCGCGTTTGTTGTTTAAGTTGTTTGAATTGTTTTTAATTATGGCATCGTTCCGCAGGGAATAGTATTTGTTGTATTTGTTGTTTTCAAAAACAGGCGGGCGGATGCCATCAGAAGAATCAGATTAATCAGTTGTTTTTAATCCTTAGCTGCTTGGCGACTTGGCGTGATCCATAGAACCTCACGCGAAGCCGCTAAGTCGCAAAGTCATTTTTATTGCTCGCAAGAGGCTCGCAATGAATTAACGTAAGTTCAATATATAATGTAGAGGCGCAAAATCTTGCGCCTCGCTACAGATGGCAAAAGTGTCTCACGGCGCGACGACCCAGGGAGACGCAAGATTTTGCGTCTCTACATTGCAGACAAACCAAGTCGCAAAGAATCGTTTTTAAAAAGCTTAGCGGCTTAGCGTGATCAATAGAACCTCACGCGAAGTCGCTAAGTCGCTAAGTCATTTTTATTGCTCGCAAGAGGCTCGCAATCAAATAACGTAAGTTCAATATAAATGTAGAGGCGCAAAATCTTGCGCCTCGCTACAGATGGCAAAAGTGACTCACGGCGCGACGACCCTGGGAGACGCAAGATTTTGCGTCTCTACATAGCGGACAAACCAAGTCGCTAAGAATCGTTTTTAAAAAACTTAGCGGCTTGGCGGCTTAGCGTGGGGCCAAGTGGGCGGATGCCATCAGAAGAATCAGATTAATCAGTTGTTTGATTTTCGTCGGGGGTGGGGTCATCATCGTCTTCGGGGGAGATGATGTAGGGGCATTTCAGTAGGATGGGGGGCAGGTCGTGGAAGTACATCCTGACGGTGCCGTCGGGGCGCTTGTCGATGACGGGGTGGTCGAGGTTGACTTCACCCGAGTATTTCTGGTTACTCATCGTTTTTCTTTTTTTCTCATTTTTCTTTTTTTTCTTGTGTAGATGTGTGGCATGTCTTGTGGGCGAGACGTCGGATGTGGTCTTCTCTCGCCTTGTCGAGGATGAGGTCGGCGATGTCGTTTTTATCCATCCGCT
>Ga0247611_10010099_pt1 | contig 11158 bp, 9 predicted proteins | sample 177DNAGHGhighgp2_FD_192422 | JGI IMG/M metagenome (GOLD analysis project Ga0247611, IMG submission 192422) | Sheep rumen microbial communities from Palmerston North, Manawatu-Wanganui, New Zealand - 1770 DNA GHGhigh gp2 | ecosystem: Host-associated > Mammals > Digestive system > Stomach > Rumen ... | reverse complement strand
TTTATAATTGATGGTTGTCTGCTTGTATAACTGCGGAAGGTTGAAAACCTTGCATGAACTGGGTGCAAAATTAAGAAAGATTTGCAATTTATGCAAGGATATAGGGGAATTAGTGCAATTTATGGCGTTGCAATGAAAAATTAGGCTAATAGCCTTATAATCAGGGTATTTTAGCGCATTACGCTTGCAAGTACCCCTTAAATTGCAACGCTTTTTGGGGTGGAATTTGGAGGTTTTTCGTTATCTTTGCAGTCGATTATGAAAATGAAAAGAACTAAAGGCATCCGCAACAGAACCAAACCGCTAAAAGACTCCGCGGGTTAAACAATCTTAAAATAAATCCATCCCGTGCAAGGTTTCCCCAGCGGTCAGTTATATAAATAGGAACCTTTAAGGCTAGCATAGCTGTAATATAAAAAGAACTTGTTTAAACTTATAAGGGGATGAAAAGTATATTGTATATCATTGTGTTGTGTTTATTAACGATATGTTCTGCATGCAATAATGGTGTAGAGCATAGAAATGGTAATAAAGAAAAGTCAGTTACCATTACTTCTATAAATGAAACTCAAGAGGATTCCCTTTATCCGAAATGGTGCAGTTTGGTAGATTCTCTGACTTGTTATAGTGAGAAACAGCTTCCTAATAACTTACATGTATATTTGAATAAAGGGAGTAAGTTAAATAAAGAGCCCAAAGTATATAAAACATTGGCGCATCTTTGTAGCGTTGGTGATACTATTTATTTCATTGAAAATATTAACACGATGACTGCAACCGTGTTTTTTACCTTTTGGAAGAAATCTAAGGAGAGGGTATTTGGAACACGTAATCTGTATAATTATAGGTATTATTGGTATGAGAAAGAAAGGAAATCTAATTTTGAAAAGAGAGAATTAGTTGATTCCGCAGATATTGTAAACAATCCCCAAATCAGATCTATTTCTGAAAAGCTATTCACCGTATGCAATGCATGGGATGTAAAACAACTACAAACTAATCATGATTTGGATGGAGTATCTGGAGATATCTATCATATGTTGGCATATAGAGTCATACTCAACAAAAAGCGGCCAATAATAGATTGTGTTAGAGTAGCAAAACAGGGGTCAAGTGGAGACGAAGTTACTGCCCCATATCAGGTAATACTTTTAGATGAAGAATAAGAACTTAGATAAAAAAATACCCATAAGATATATTTTAACGCTTACGGCGACAACCATTTTATTGACTATGCTCAGCAGAATAATGAGTACACTTACGACCGAAATGGCAACATGACGCAAGATTTAAACAAAAGAATTTCGTCAATTCAATATAATTTGCTAAATTTGCCAACGAATATCACGTACTCTACGGGCAGCACAATTACCTACAAGTATGATGCGGCTGGTAAAAAGCTCCATGTGGCTTATGGCAGTCCGAGCAGTACAACAGACTATTGCGGCAATATGATTTACGAGAACGGGGCATTGAAGCAGATTCTGATAGATGACGGCTACGTCACCTTCAGCGGCACCCCACAGGTCAGCGTATCTGTTAACTATAATAGGTTTATTCGCTTTCTTAGTAATCGGCTATAGTCTTCTTTCATTTTTTCTGGCAGGAAGGACTGGCTCATCACCTCCTCCCTGATGGGTTGCCCCTACGAGCTTTTAGCCATTTCATAAAATAAAATTTGGCGATTTCATAAAATTGTTGTATCTTTGCATTCGAATTCACCAATAATTGCAATTATGGCAACTTATACTATCACATTGAACGAGCGTAGCGCCAAGGGAAAGGCTCTGATGGAGTACTTGAAGGCATTAGGCGTGCTGATGCACAAGGTATCGCCCAAGGCGAAGAGCAGCTACCAGCGTTCACAGGAGGACAAGCAGGCTGGGCGCGTTGAGAAATTCTCATCCTCGGAAGAAATGTTCAAGTCATTAGGCATCTGAGCGTATGGCACACACTCAGACCTTTTCTGAGGCTCACACGGGGACACTCTCCCATGTTAAGGTAGTCTTAGTTTAGGTGAAAGGGCGTTTAACACCCAACACCCCACCCAAATCTCTCGGAAGCCCTTTGTTTACTAGGGGTTGAGCATGGTGGGGTGTTCGCAAACACCCCACCAACACTACACCAACACCCCACCCTATCACCTCTGACATTGAAAATGTCGTTGAAGTACGAGTCGCAAAGTTTTGTTAATTTTGGAATATTTTGCCCAGATTTATTAGGAAATATTTGCAAATCGCGAAAAAATGTTGTATCTTTGCACATTGAAAAACAGAGCTATGAGAAGCATGGCCTGAAACAGTAACCAATTTAAAAATCTTTTAGTTAATGAGTCAGGATTTGACAATCAATGGCGTAGCTGTATCAGCTTCGCAGCAGGGACCTCTCGCAGTTGAGGAGTTCCTTCAGGAGAACTACCTTTTTCGTAACAATGTGCTGAGCGGAAAGGTGGAATTCTTGGCTAAGCCAAGCGGCGAAGCCGAGCGTGCAATCGTGCCCTCTGAGGACGAGCCCCACTATCGTGTGCTCACTCAGGAGGCACTGAACAGTATCATTATCCGTGCCCGCAAGGAGCCGGCCTTCGAGAAGGTCAACCCCAAGCCGCTGATCATGGAGTTGGTACATTCTGAAGAGGTACGCGCGTATGACCCCATACGCGACTATCTCGAGAAACTACCCAAGTGGGATGGTGAGAACCGCATCGCAAAGCTTTTCGGGCGCTTACCTGGTATCAGCTCTGAGATGCAGAACTTCCTCACCATCTGGTTGCGCTCTGCTGTGGCCCACTGGCAGCAGATGGATACGCTTCATGGAAACGAGTGTGTGCCTACGTTCATCGGAAGTCAGGGGTGCGGAAAGACCACTTTTGTGACCCGTTTGCTCCCTCCAGAGTTGCGCATGTACTTCCTGGACCATCTGAACCTTTCGAACAAGTTCGACAAGGAGATGGCCTTGACGAGCAACCTCATTGTGAACCTCGATGAGTTGGAGGCCATCCGTCCCAGCCAGCATGCGGCTCTGAAGCAGACACTCTCTAAGAGTAAGGTGAATGGACGCCCCATCTATGGTTGTGCCCAGGAGGATCGGCCTCGTTATGCCTCGTTTGTGGCAACCACCAACAATCCCCATCCATTGACGGATGCTACAGGCTCTCGTCGCTACATCTGCATCCAGATTCCAGACGGTATGTTGATAGACAATACGGGCGAGATTGATTATGAGCAGCTTTATGCCCAGGTGGTCTACGAGATTCGTGAACTGAAGGCCCCCTACTGGTTTAACCCCAACGAGGTGGCCCGTATTCAGGAGTTGAACCTCAACTACATGGAGCAGAAGGACATCGCTGAAGTCATTGAGGTCTGTATCCGCAAGCCCAAAGAGGGAGAGCAGGGAATCCGAATGAAGAGCGGGGATATCCTGAAGCTGATTCAGAAGGAATACCCCTCCATCAAGAGCGACCATAGCACGAAGGTGCATCTGGGATTGGCCTTGAAGGAACTGGGATTTGAGTGTAAGAACCATAGTAACCAGTCGTATTACAAGGTTGTCCCTGTGAAAGTAGCCTGATTCTTTGGAATGAGAGTGGTGGGGTGTTGGTGTAGTGTTGGTGGGGTGTTTGCAAACACCCCACCATGCTCAAACCCTAATATATAAAGGACTTCCGAGAGATTTGGGTGGGGTGTGGGGTGTTTGAACATCGTAAGGAGACACTCAGTATCCCCGTAGCGGAGTCTTGGAACATCGTAAGGAAACACCATGTATATCGGTAGCAAACTCTGAAATTCTCGAGAGAATTCCGAGGTTTACCCGTCATAAACCATGACTTTACCCGTCATAAAGTCCAGGTTTATGACGGGTAAACCTTTAGGTTATTCAGATAGTCTCTACGTGCTATCCGAATAGTCTCTTACTCGCATTCAGATAATCCCTATAGGGGTATGGAGATAGTCTGAATGAACCGTTCGGAACGTCTGGACGAACACCAAAAGGCCTCGGTTCTCGGAGCAAGCGCAGTGGTTAGCTGCATGTAAACAGAAGGAGGGTTCACACCCTCCTTTTTTATGACTATATCACAACCTGTTCAACTCGCTGGTTCCAGCATCACCACCTCTATACTTTGATTTGGTGGAATTAAAGCGGTAGATACAACGCACATACACATATTGCTGTCGCAAGTCCGTCCAATGGCGATGCGTAATGTCACCTATCTTATCATAACCATTATCTTTGAAGGTGTGGAATATATCCTTCATACCCAATCTGAATGTCCAATTAGCCTTACGCTTTGCAATATAGATATCTGTATAATTGACCAATGCCTTCTCGGTGGTATAGAACTGGCCGTCACCTTTAGTGTGACCATCCATGTTAAACACGATTGTCCAGTTCTTGGGGAAAGAAAGCACATTCTTCCAAGAATAATTCAGGCATGGGGTATTGTACTTCCGTCCTAAATATTCAAGATCCTGCTGCGCCACCCCAATTTGGAACGTCGGTTTCCAGAACGAGATAGTGGGCGAGTAAGACAGGTTCACCATCCAGCCATGGTGATTAAAGTTCATTCGGTTATAGATGATGATGGGCTGATCCTGATAGAGGTTCAACACCTGATAGTCGGCATCCTTAATATTATAATAGTCAAACACAGCCAGTAAGTTCTTATAAACCATCATAATGGAAATGTCATGGATATACGACGGACGTAGCAACGGATTACCTTCAGCATACGTATAACTGTTGATATATCTCACACCACTCTGGAGATTGCCATAAGAAGGACGATCTACTGTCACCTTATATCCCAATGAGGCTGAGAATCCACCCGCCTGATAGGACAAAGACAGATTGGGGAACAGATGATTATACTTCTTGCAGTCCTCATTTCTCTTTACGCCGTCTTTGTAGTATTTGAAGTCTATCAGGTCATATCTGAGCCCCGCATCTATGAAAAGTGCTCCCAGATTCATCTGATAGTCGGCAAAGAAACTCGTTGAGGCCTGCTTCGACTCCGTCTCAAAACCTTGAATATCATCATTACCCTGCTGACTGGCATTGTAGTCCAGATTGCTCTTGGTGTATGCCTCCTCCATGCCGAAGCTCAATTTGCCGCCTCCAAGATTGGCCGTCATGATGGCCTTCAGGGCATATACGTTCGATTTCGTGTCCGTGTTCGTGCTCACCGTCACTGGTCTTCCCGTTCTGTCTTCTGTCTCGTTGTTCTCCACGTCGGAACTGACATGTGCCAACATGCCATCCAACTTCAATGACAAGATTTCACAGAACTGATTAGAATAGTAAGCCGATAACGAGTGTCTGCTACGTGGTTGACGACCATCGGCAACAGAGCTAAACAAGGAATTCTCATCCCCTCCTATAAAGGAATTCTCCAATGCCATGTGCGTATCAAATCTAAAAGAAGAATTACACATATATTGCATGCTGAGATACTGGGTCTTAGATGGTTGGTGATTAAAGCCTGCGTAAAGATTCAGACTGTTGTACTTGTTTTTCTCCAGACCTTTTCCCACGGCGTTGTATTCGTCACCATGATGCGTAAAACTAAATTCCTCTTCATGCTCACCGCGAGTTACACCATTTGTAAGATATCCATTGACAAAGACATCCGTATTCCTCTTCCGATAATTCAGGAAGAGCCATTCGTTGTGTTTGAAATCATCCCCTTTACCTGCTTCTGCTGCCACATAGCCGCCAAGCCCCTCTCCAGCGGGCCGCAGGGTGGTAATCTTAATCACGGCAGTAACACTGGAATCATATTCTACTCCAGGATTCATAATGATTTGCACATCCTTAATCATGTCGCTCGACAACTGACGAAGTTCGTTCCAGTCTTGCATCTTCCGGTTATTGATATACACTAAGGGAGTCCCTCGCCTGCCTACCACATTAACAGAGCTCCCATCGCCATTGATGAAAGGCAGTTGCTGAAGCACATCGATGCCGTCGCCGAGCTTGCTCAAAACCGTATTCTCTATTGGAGCCACTAATGCGCCGTTTTTCATTTTAAATACAGGGCGACTACCTTTCACTTCCACACCCTTGACAATATAGCTGTCGCGCTGTAGCCGGATCGTTCCCATGTCCTCTTGGGTGCAAAGGCGGAATATGCTCTTATAGCCCATATAACTGATGCGTACAAGTACTTTATACTGTTCGTAAGGCACGACAAACTGCCCACCCTCATTGCTGACACCACCAGAGAGAAGAGTGGAGTCAGCAGGGTTGAGGATGGCAATATTGGCGAAAGCTAAAGGCCGGCCCTGTTCGTCGATGATGGTGCCCTTCAGGTGGCGTTCTGTCTTATAGGTACACTCCACGAAATACCTGTCACCATCTCTGACAATGCGGACAGGATAGAATCCTACAACCCTGACCAGGGCATCGTCGAGGCTCAGATGTTCGAGGCTGCAGGTAACCGTGAAATCCTCGAGATCGTTGTAGACAAATGATATCTCATGACGGGAGGTTGAGGCGTCAAGGTCTTCCAGTACGCTACTGAGCGACTGGCCCTGATAGTTGCGGGTGATTTTCTGAGCCAACGTGAAGTTAGCCGCTAAGCATAGTGATAGCAGTAGAAGTATCTTTCTCATTGTTTCTTTCATAGTGTTAATGTACAACTATAACTTTGTCGTCCTCGACAGTGAGGCACACGCGATCGAAGTGGTTCAGGTCGTCCATTACGCTTTCGATTGCATCTTTGAGCTCCCACCTGTAATAGAGACGCAGCTCATGGGCCTCGTTGCTTTGGATGTCGGCCTCCAGATGATAATAGTGAGCTATCTCGCTGACCATCTCGTCGAGCGGTGTGTTTTCAAAGAGGCGGACGGAGGGGATGCTGTCGCCTTCAGAGTTTTGCGGGCTAAGAACGGAAGGTTGAGAGCTCATAGAGTTATTCGTCAGCTCTGTCTCCACATCCTTTTGGCTATGATTAGAAGTCGTGACGATGCGGATGGCGGCAAAGGCAATGCCAGACAGCATCAGGATACCAACAAACATGGCAGCATACTTAAGGACGGAAGCGTGAAGCGTGAATAGTGGAGTATGCGACTTCACCTGTAGGCGTTGCCATTCGGCATCTATCACATCGTCGGTAGTTTTCTCGTCTGCGCTGGCAGCATCGAGTGCACTCCGGGTCATTGACATCAGCGTGTAAAGCTCACGGCACTCTTCATCGGCAAGTATCTCTTGCCACTCCTCAGCGGTGTAATCCTGTGGCTGCTGCATCATCTGAAGCAGGATATCGGTCTTGTTCATACGCTCATTGTTTTTGAAGTTGTTTACGCAATTGACTGAGCGCACGGCGCAGATGCTTGTAGACAGTGGTCTCGCTAACCCCAAGGCGAAGGGCAATCTCCTTGAAGGTGATGCCATCGCGGAAGTGTTGCAAGATGATGTCTCTGCAGACGGGCGGTTCCAGGAGGTCAATGCCCTGATATAGGGCATGGAGTTCTTCATTGAGTCTGTCTGTCGGAGTGATGTCCGCTTCGAGGTCAAGAAGGTAAAGGTGCTGCACGCGCTCCTGTATCTGTCGGCTTCGCATCACGTTAAGGCATCGGTTACGTACGCATGTAAGCAGATAGCTCTCAGCTGTCTCTTCTCTGAGATGACGCGAATCGTTGAGGAACTGGGCAAAGATGTCGTGAACCACATCCTTGCTCTCAGCATCGTCGTGCAGAAGTATGGTGGCCAGTCTATACATCTGGCGGTAATGCTGTCTGAACAGCGTCTCGAGCTTGTTTCTATCTGTCATACACCCTTATATACACATGAGCATACGATTTACTAAACCCTTTCGCCTGCAAAATTAACTTATTTTTTCTTTTTCCTGCAATAAATTTGGTTATTTACTCCTTAATATTTAACGTGACGCGCATGGATACGGGAACGAGGCATGCCATGATGCCTGTGCCGCCATGGATGTTTGAGTAGACCTTTGTCGGCTCGGCAAGTCCCAGCTCGGTCATCTTACCCTGCCAAGTGGCATCGGGGTCATTGGCCATCATTGTGGTCATATACTTATAATAGGCTTCCGAGATGGCATAGAGCGTGATGATACGGTCACTGCCTCCGAGGCTGTTCCCATTGTAGTCGAAAGGAGGGCCAGTCTCTTTCACGGTCAGCGTATATTCATCGCCAGTCATGCCTTCATTGGTGAATGGCAGACCGTAGTGACTCACGATTTTCAGATTATCGAGGTTCTGGTTTATCTGTTCCAGCGTAGCCTGGAACACAGGATCGTATGAATAGTTGACGTCGCCCATGATCTGGCGGTAGTCTGCCTCGCAGAATCGAAGGAAATAATAGTGCCTGACTGTAGGGTCGTTCTTGATGGTGATGTGATAGGTGAACTCATCGTCATAATTCGACTTGGTTATCTTTCCCGAGGGGTCGGTCATGATACTGCCACTGCTGGCCACACGGCGATGGGTTATCTCTGTCTTGATGATCTCCGGCCGTCCAGGCATGACGTCACTTGCCGACAACTCCACACCCTCTATCATCGTCTTGAACTTAATCTGGTCGCCAGGTTGCGGATGTACATCCGACCTATACATACCGTCACGATAAGTCATCAGTCCCTTTGACTCGCCATTGACAGTCACTTCCACGGCAAGGCCCAAGACATCATCACTCTTCTTGCTGTCGGTATAGGGCCAGGTGGTAGAGATGTCGGCCAGGAGGGTTGTATCGCTATTGGCCAGACAATTAAGCACCACGACAGGTGACTCCTGATACTGGCTGAGGTCGATGTCCTGATAACAAGAGCTGAGCGCGAGAGTGCAGCTGATTACTGATATGATCTTCTTCATCTTTGCTTAGAATTTTAGAGTATAGGATATGGATGGTACGATGGGCAGGAGTCCGAGTGTCTGGAACTTCGTGTCCCATACGCCCGAGAGGTCCTCTAAACCCTCTTTCTTGATACCGACGGGATTCATGTGGCAATAGGCATTATAAAGGCCAAAGCTCCAGATGCCCGTCATGTCATTCTCATATTCCGTCGTTATGCTGATGCCTAAGTCCAGGCGGTGATAGGCAGGCAACCTTACGTTGTTACGGGTATGATAGAAATCTGCTCCCCAAGGAGCGCCGCCTCTCATCATGGGGGCTACGTCCAGAGTGAAGCCTGTGTGCAACTCATCCTGACCGCTGGTAGTGGCAATTCCCATGCTTTGGAAATTCTGCAGAGCCACCGTGGCGCGGTTTCCCGTCATGTAGGTCCAGGCGAAGTCAAATGCCACCTCGTCGGTTATCTGGTATCGTCCGCTGATGTTCAGTTTATGCCGGTTATCATATTTGGCAGGAAACTGCTCACCGCCGTTCAGCTCGTCAAACTGGCGGTAGTTCCACAACAAGCCATAGCTGATGCTACCCGTCAGTCGGCCAGTCTCCTTGTTCAGACTGATGTCGACACCGTAGGCCCAGCCCTTGCCAGAGGTAAGCTTCTCTTCCCAGGGGGTATGCGACGACATGGCCCCTGCATCCTCCTTGTATTCCAACAGATTGCGCATCCATTTATAATAGCCCTCAACGGAGAAATAGCACCCTTCGGCCAAATTGCCATAGAGACCTGCTGCTATCTGATCGCTCTCCAAAGGATCGAACTTCGTACCGATGGGCAACCAGGCATCCGTTGGCATATTGATATAACTGTTTGACACCTGCTGCACATACTGATGGGTTCTGGTGTAGCTGGCTTTCAGGCTCACCATATCAGGCACGGACAGACGCATGCTGGCACGAGGCTCGAAATGAGAATGACGAACGTCACCCGATTTCCAACTGTCCCACCTCAGACCCAGACTCGCACCAAACCAGTCGCTGAGCGAGAGGGTGTTATCACTCCAGACAGAGAGCTCGTTTGCCACAACATCAGGCGATGCTGCCGCTGGCAGGTAGCCGCTGTTCTGGATACTGTTACTTATCACCACCTCTTCCGGACGATAGCGGTGGTGAACATAGTCGCCCCCCAGCTTCACGACCAAGGCATCTTCGAAAGAGAAGTCCGTTTCCAGCGAGGCACCTATGTCGTCAATACCGTTCTTACTGGTCTTCTGGCTATGCATGGAACCGTCGTCGGCCTGCTCGTCGTTCGAAAGGTCGAGTCGGGAACCATAGCGGGAGTAATAGCCATTGGCCGAGACATTCAGCATCTCATTTGGATGAAAGGTCAGTCCTGTGGCAGCTCCCAGATTGCCCCATTTCAACTTCAGCAGATTCTCCTCCTCATAAGTATCCTCTCCAGGGAAGTTGAACTTCTTCTCTCCCTTCTTAACAGCATCATTGCCATAATAGAAGTGGGTGAAGCCCGTCAGTTCGTCGGCAAAGCGATAGTCGAGTTTCAGGTTAACGTCCATAAACGAATAGCCGAATATCTCTTTGCGCCCCTCTTTCTTCTTCGAATTGTTGATGATGGCAAGGGCAGGGATGGTAATCACTTCCGACCACGAACGGCGCACGCCAACAGAGAAGGCCAGATAGTCCTCTATGATGGGGCCTGTCACGAAAACATTGCCAGCCAACAGGCCAAGAGATGCTTCACCGTGATACTCCTCAAAGTCGCTCTCGCGGAGTTTGACATCCGTTACGCTCGACAAGCGTCCACCATACTGAGCAGGAAAGCCTCCCTTATAGAATTTGGTATGGTCGGTGGCAGCCACGTTGAATGTTGAGAAGAGACCACCCAGATGGCTCACATTATAAAGAGGTAAGTGATGGAGCAGGAAGAGATTCTGGTCGTTCTCACCGCCTCTGACAAAGATGCCCGAAAAACCTTCTGTACCTCCACTAACACCTGGTTGCGACTGGATGGTCCTTAGCACGTCGGGCTCTCCGAACATCGCAGGGACTTTCAGGAAGTCATCCGCACTAAAACTCTTCACGCCCACCTGAGGCAACAGGAGGTTGTCGGTCTGGGGGTTATTACCCACCACAACAACCTCCTGCACCTGCTGGGTCTTGTCAAAATCCTGCGCTGCCACCGGCACAGCGCAGACCATGAAACAAATCAGTATTGTTCTACCCATCACAGCATTACTTAATACGATCCTGATACAAATCTTTAACAGCAATTCGCATTACTACTGATGATATCATCTTATCCCAACCTATGGTACTTAGCTTCGCGTACTCTTTGTAA
>Ga0247611_10010098_pt1 | contig 11161 bp, 22 predicted proteins | sample 177DNAGHGhighgp2_FD_192422 | JGI IMG/M metagenome (GOLD analysis project Ga0247611, IMG submission 192422) | Sheep rumen microbial communities from Palmerston North, Manawatu-Wanganui, New Zealand - 1770 DNA GHGhigh gp2 | ecosystem: Host-associated > Mammals > Digestive system > Stomach > Rumen... | reverse complement strand
GAAGTAAGAAAACTTATTGATAAAAGTTTCTAATGGATAAGTTGATAAAAACAAATAAACGGTTTGAAATTGTAACAGTCCCGCAAAGTATGTATAAAAGTCATGATATTCTGGGAGAATGGTTCAGACCGGTATTAGAAATAAAATATTCTGGTGAATATAATTTTAAATCATTAGAACATGCATTAAATTATATTGAAGAAAATACGGATTATACATTATTTCAAATGGTACCTGTTCAATATGATTCAGTAGATAGAAATTTACTTTTGATATTTGTAAAAAAATAGTTCTATATTATAATATATAAATAATTTAAAAATTTATTTGTTATGGAAATTTTAGTTGTTATTGATGTACAGAATGACTTTATTGATGGAAGTCTTAGGAATGAAGAAGCTATTAAGGCCATTCCTAATATTGTAGAAAAAATTGATGATTTCACTGGAGACGTAATTTATGTTACTCAAGATACTCATGATCCTGATTATCTTGATACTCCTGAAGGCAATAAGCTTCCCGTTGTTCACTGTATAAACCGTTCTGAGGGTTGGATGATTAACAGTGATGTTCAGGATGCACTTAATGCAGCATATTCAAGAGGTATTGATGTAATTTATATTGAAAAGCCTACCTTTGGCTCATTTGATCTTGTAGATTATCTTGAAGAAGATATCAATGAATGTGATGAAGATGAAAGAGTTAAGGTTGAATTTGTTGGCTTCTGTACGGATATTTGTGTTGTAAGCAATGTTCTTATGACAAAGGCTGCTTTGTTTGATAGTGCAAAAATCCAGGTTGATGCTTCATGTTGTGCTGGTGTTACTCCGGAATCTCATAAAGCTGCACTACTTACAATGAAGATGTGCCAGGTTGATATTGTTAATGAATAATTTTTTAAGGAGGAAATTTTTGAATTTCCTCTTTTTTGTTCTATATTAATAACGCAATTAAGTTAAACATTTAAAACACAAAGAACAAAAAAATTATGAGTAAGTTTAAGTTGAACAGTGAAGTTGAAAAATCCGAGAATCGTAAAAAGCAGCATACGGTGAAGAAGCACCGTGATCATGAAGATTTTACGGACTTTGCTTATATGAGCAGAGGTGCGGCCAAGGAAGAACTTAGATATCTTAAAGAGACATATGGTATTTAATATATGGGGTTAACAAAAGACCAGTGGAAAGAAAAACGTCTTAATGAGCTCTATGACTATGTGAAAGAACATGGTCATAGAGTTAAAGATGTTATATATTGGGATACATATCCTATTTGTGTAAGGGATATATGTGTACTTGGTGTTGCCATATTCAATGATGAACTTGTATTTGCTGATTATGATAAAGATAAAAAGCAATTCAAAATTCGTCGTGAATGTAAAACAGAAGATAAAAAATATCTTGAGGAGGTACTTCATGATATGAAACAACTTGATAAAAATAAGGCATGAAACATATTGAATAGTATGAATGCATATGATAAAATGCTTCAATCAGAAGCTGAAGAATGGTTTGAAGAATATGACCATAATACGACAACTGGTTTACTTAGAGATATGACAGGTGAACCACTTGAAGATGAAAATGAAGATAGTGAAATTTTTAAAATGACTGGAATTTATTGATATGATTAAAGTTGGTAATTATAAAATTGAAGTAAAACATTTTCCTGACGGTACACAATGCTTGATGGATATTGATTTTAATAAAATTGCAATTAATCCAAGTTATGCATCTATTACTTGGAATTATGAATCTGATGAAGAGCTTGTTACTCTTATTTATCTTGTAAATTATATTAGGAGTAAGGCGCCTAAATATCCGATTTATCTTTTTATGCCTTATATTCCTAATGCAAGAATGGATAGGACAAAGAATCCTGGAGAAGTATTTACTCTTAAGTATTTTGCAAACATTATCAATAGTCTTAATTTTGATTGTGTCAGTGTTCTTGATCCTCATTCTGATGTTTCTATAGCTCTTATTAATAATGTTCATGTTATTTCTCCTGACGATTATATTGCAAAGGTAATTCATACCATTAAGGATAATAATCATATTGAGGGAGATGAGGAACTTATTATTTATTTCCCTGATGCTGGCGCATACAAGCGATACAAAGATATAGAATGTCTTACTCCATATAATAAGATTTATGGACAGAAGGTTCGTGATTGGAAGACAGGTAAAATTACTGGGCTTACTATTGTAGACAAGGATGGAAATAAAATTGAACAGTCATTTGAAGATACGTGCATCCTTATGATTGATGATATTATCTCTTATGGTGGAACAATGTATTATTCTGCTCTTGAGATTAATAAACATAATCCTGCTAAGATTTATGCTTATGCAACACATGTAGAACCTAAATCTCTTTGGGACAAAGAAAAAGGTACATTTATTAGAGTATTTGGTTTTTCTGGAAATTCAAGGCAGAATAATCAGATTGTAGAAAAACTTTATACTACAAATTCTATTTATAATCTTGATGGAAATGATTTTGTAATTCCTATTACAATTAACTAAAATTATTATGACGGTAAAAGAATTAAAAGACCTTATTGAATATACATTTGATGATCCAGAGTATGATAATTGTCAAATTAATGTACCTATTAATGGTACAAATTTAGATATTCTTGGATTTTCAAATCATGGACATTATACAAAATCCCTCGGGTTTGATTTAAATATTGGATAAATATGAATAAACCTAATGAAAAATTAATGATTGTCAAATGTATTGAATCTGAATCATACTGGGATGAAGGTGAAATATATTATGCAGTAACTGAACATAATTTTACATATAATCGTGTATTTTGTAAAGTTATTCATAATGTTAGACCAATATTTTTAAATTGTCCATCAAAAGATTCAATGTTAGAAATATTTGAAATTTTATCTGAAAAGGAAATTACATTTGAAGAAAAACAGAAGTGGGCATATGGCGATATGCGAAAAGAACATCCAGAGTATTTTCCTGCAAAAACTTTAAATTAATAATATTATGAAGATACTTTTAGGAATTTTTATTGGAGCAGTAATTACTCTAATTATAGGTTATTTGATTATTAAATATTTATTTAACGATACATGTAGTGATATTTTAAAATTCATTCTTGATTTGCCTAATCACTTTTAATTGAAATAAAAAATAATGTATCTATATTATATTGTGAATTTTAACTAATAAAAAAATATGGAAATTAATGCAATGCTTTTGAAGGATTTTTATAAGATGGTTCATCTATCTATGATTCCTTCTAATATGACTAAATCTGTTTCTTATTTTACTCCTCGTAAGAGTAGAATTGATATGTGGCCTACAGTCGTTAATTTTGGTCTTCAGGCTTTTATTAAGGAATGGCTGATTGATAATTTTAATAAGACTTTCTTTGAACGTCCTGAGGAAGATGTTGTAAATGAATATCGTAGGATTTGCGAAAATACTATGGTTAAGGAAAATTATGGACTTGACCGTATTGTTGAACTTCACCGTCTTGGATATCTTCCTATTGAAATTGTTGCACTTCCGGAAGGATTTGAAGTTCCCATGCATGTACCTATTTTTGGAGTTACTAATACTCATCCTGATTTTGCATGGCTTGGTCAGGCACTTGAAAGCCTTATTTCCGCTGAGATGTGGTACCCTATGATTACTGCTACTGTTGGACATACTTATCGTAAAATTGTTAATGAGTGGTACAATAAGACTGTTGATAATACAGTTCCTAAGCGTCGTGCTCTCGGTAATTTTGACTTCCGTGGAGATATGGGAGTTGAGGCAAGTCTCAAGGCTGCCGGTGGTTGGCTGCTTTCCTTTGTAAATACTGCAACTGTTCCTGCGATTCCTTGGATGGAAAAGATGTATAATTGCAATTGTGAAAAGGAAGAGGTTGGATTTGGTGCAGTTTCTACTGAACACTTTGTAATGTGTTCTAATTCTGCACTCGATACCGTTCTTTATCCTGATGATGTATATGAATATAAGGATATTGATCCTCACCGTGAAAGAGTATTCATTAAGAAACTTCTTACTGAACTTTATCCTAATACTTCTTTCAGCTGTGTTTCTGACAGCTATGATTATTGGAATGTAGTTGAGAATATTCTTCCTACCCTTAAGGATGAGATTCTTGCTCACAATGGATGTATGCTTATCCGTGGTGATTCTGGCGACTGCGTAGATGTGGTTACGAAGACTGTATTTAAACTTTGGGATATCTTTGGTGGTACTGTTAATACTAAGGGTTACAAGGTCCTTGATCCTCATGTTAAAGCCCTTTATGGAGATTCTATTACTGTAGAACGTGCATGGAGGATTTTCTCTATTCTTGAAGAAAACGGTTTTGCTGCAAATAATGTTTCTCTTGGCGTAGGCAGTTTCAGTATGCACTGTATTGAGGAAGATGGACAGCTTAAGCCTTTCACTCGTGACACATTCTCTATGGCTATTAAAGCTGTTTATGCAGAGTTCACAGATAAAGATGGAAATGTTATTCCAATGAATGTTTATAAGGATCCTAAGACCGACCGTGATACCGGTGCTGGTTTTAAGAAGAGCCAGAAGGGATGTTGTATCGTTTATGAGGATGAGGATGGTGAATATAATTATACTGATGGGCATGATTGGCTTACCGCTTCTCATTCATACCTTCAGAAACTCCGTCCTGTATTTAGAGATGGTAAGCTTCTCGTAGATGAATCTCTTGAAACTATTAGAACTAGACTTAACAATTATGAATTTTAATTATAAGTATTATGAAAAATATTGATAATCTTCATTGTTACAGTAGTGAAACTAGACCTCAAGATGGATCTGCACTTATTGCAAAAATTAAATATATTGGAATGAATGATGTTCCATATTATGAATTTAGACTTTGTAAGTATGATGCAGCACATGATGATGTTTGGGATACTGAAAGAGATTATTGTGGAAGTATTCCGTTTGATAGAGTAGTTAGTTGGATTTATCAGTCTGAATTAAATGATTTAATGTAAATGACAAATTTTAAACATCCATATTTTGATGAAGGTGCGATTGAAAGACTATATAGGGATTACCTGAAATACGGTTGTCTCTATATAGCTTTTGATTTTGATAATACTATATGGGATTATGATAAGTATAAAGGTAATTATGCCAATATAAAAGAAGCGGTACATTGGGATGTTATTAATTTACTTAAACGTGCTAAAAACTATGGAATGAAACTTATTCTTTGGACTTCTTGTCCAACAGAATATGATGAAGCTATTAAGAATGATTTATGTAAAACATGGGGTGTTTCTCCTGATTATTTAAATTGGTCGCCCCTTTCACCAGGCGCTACTAAACCTCATTTTAATCTTTTGATTGATGATAGGGCTGGATTAGAAAGTAGTATTAATATTTTAATAGGCTTATTTGATAAAATAGATAATAAATAAATTTCTATATTAATATATATGATTTACGAAATTAGTGATCCAGATGAGTTTAAAAAACTTGATAAAATAACTCAAGATATTTTGCTTAGCGAATTCGAAGAAGACCTTATTGATGAAGGATTTACTGAAGAAGAAGCGAAGTTTCAAAGAGAAATGATGGAATTTGAATTATTTAATTAATATGAAACTAAAGAAACTTGAAATAGGTGATACTGTAAAATGGATTAAGGAAAAAAGACATATTATTGCTTTTTTGGAAGATGATAATGAACCATTAGTAGTATTTAAAGTATGGTCACCAGTTCGTGGTTGGTGTTATAATTGTGAGCTATTAGAAATATTTCTTTTTAATATTTGCTTACAAGAAGATTATTCAGATTCTAAAAGGAAAGAATTATTTAAATTAAATGGTCTTGAATATGAATAAAGTAGTATATCTTTATTTCGATTGTTTTAATAATATACTTGAAGAAGGTAATGATATTGTCATTTCAATCAATAATAAATTACATTGCGGTATTGTTTTAGAATGTACTAATGATTATATTTTAATTGATTATCAATCATATAAAAATGGAAAAGAAATAAGTCGTTCTAAGAAGATTGTACCTTATGCATTGAATTGTTATTTATCAAATATATATAAAATAAAGTAATATGTTTACAAAAGCAGAAAGATCAAGTTTCCCTTATTGGTTTGCACATGTATGTGCATTTAATATGACTGCATTAAATTGTAAATCATGGAAATTTAGATATCTGTTTCATGATTTTGAAAAACCATGGTTAAAGATATTTTTACCTTATCCAAAGGTCCAGAAATTTCATAGAACATATCATAGACATCATCCAGAATGGTTGGAGAATAAGTTATTTGCTTATGAATATGAACTGGATTATAAGTCGGATATTATAGAAAAATATCTTAATATGTTTGATTATGACGGTGCAATTATTGATTGGGAATGCTGTCATTTTACAAAGGTTGAAGAACCTCTTGATGCTCATGATGAATATAAAAGACTTCTTAATTTAGAAACATTTAAAAAGAAGTATCCTTTAATTACTAAATATTGTTATAATGAGTTTAGTAAAAGATTAATGGATTCTATAAAAAAATTAGGGCTTGAAAATAAATGAAAAATATAAAAGATTATTTAAAAAAATATTCACCAGAGCAAATCACAAAAAATAAATATTATCATGATGAATTAATTAATTTTTTTGGTAATGATATTCCAGAAAAATATATTCAATTATATGAAAATTGTAATTTATTAAATGATGAATTTATATCTGAAAATTTACAATCACATGATGCTGAAAAGTTAAAGAAAAAATTAAAGAAAGAATATGGTGATAGTATAAGTTTTCAAGATTATTCTGGTAAAGAAAAGAAGTCTTTTATAATTATACTTAATGATGATAATCTTTTAGATTTTTATAATCCAGATAATAATGAAAATGCTAATTTTGAGAAGATTGAAAAATTCAATAATATATTAAGTTTCTTTAATTATTATGTTTCATATAATGATGAATATAAAGGAAAGAAATATCTTTTTATTGAACCAAGATATTCAGATGATGTAAGCAATAGTATATTTAATTCACATAAATATTTATATCATTTTACAGATAAAAGAAATGGTAGAAGAATTCTTGAAACGGGACTTAGAATAAGAAAATCAAATTATAGGGAATATCCAGAAAGAATTTTTTTATATGCTACTGATAAAAAAATAGAAGATGATCTTCAAAATATATCAAAATTCATACTTCAAGTATGTAATATATATAATATTAAAAGATATGGATTAAGTATATTAAAAATTGAAAATAATGGTAAGTTAAATTTATATAATGATACTGCAATGAAAGAAGATGAAGCAATATTCACTTATCAAAATATACCTTACCAATGGATTAAAAAAGTAAATATAAATTTATCATATGAAGATTTAAATGAATTTAGAACCGAAAATAATACCTTATAATAATGGAGTAATTGAAATATGTTTTAGCCCAGAATTTCAAAGAATATATGATGCAGAGGTTGATTATGTAGATTATATAATGAATTGCTATTATGAAGATCCTCATCATTGTAAAATATTTACTTTTAAAGATATCTATCAATTTGATAAAGAAATAGAAGATTTAAAAGATATGTTTAGATATGAAATGCTGGATTCATATGCAATTGAAGCAATTAAAGTTAAAGTAATGGATTTATGTAATAAATTTATAAATGGTAGTATGATTGCAAAATCCAGTGATTACTATTTTATGTGGAATAATCAAAAATAAATAATTAAGATATGAAATTTAATGTAGAAAAAGCAACTGAAGGAATTATTAAGTGGATTCAGAAATGGTTTGAAACTAATGGTAAAGGATGTAATGCAGTAATTGGTATTAGCGGCGGTAAAGATAGTACTGTATGTGCAGGACTTCTTGTTAAAGCTCTTGGAAAGGATAGAGTAATTGGTGTACTTATGCCTAATGGAGCACAAGCAGATATTAATGATTCATATAAAGTATGTGAGCTCCTTGGTATTAATAAATATGTTATTAATATTGACCAAGCATATCGACATATTCTTCGGGCTATTGGATTTAATTTAATAGATGTTTCAAAACAGACAGAAGAAAATCTTCCTCCAAGACTTAGAATGAGTGTTCTTTATGCTGTTTCTCAGTCTGTAAATGGCCGTGTATGTAATACATGTAATCTTTCTGAAGATTGGGTGGGTTATTCTACCAGATATGGTGATAGTGTTGGTGATTTTTCTCCACTTAGTAATTATACTGTCACAGAAGTAAAAGAGATTGGACATTATCTCGGTCTGCCAGACGAACTTGTTGATAAAACACCTATTGATGGGCTTTGCGGAAAATCTGATGAAGAAAATCTTGGATTTACTTATGCTGAGCTTGATCAATATATTAGAAACGGAATTCTTCCTTCTCCTAAAATTAAAAAGATAATTGATGATAAACATGTTAAGAATGCATTTAAACTTTGTTTAATGCAAGTAGCTCCTCAATATGGTTATCCGGAAACTTTAAATTATGATTAATAAAGAAGAGCTTTTAAAATATATAGATGAATCTCTTGCTGATTTAAAAGATGAACAATGGTATAATGAATATTTATATAAAGCAGGAGATAATCATAATTGGGTACCAAAGGATAAAGGGCATCTGCCATTAGATAGTTGGTATGGATATGAATCTTTAATTTTACAATTAGAAAATTTAAAGAAAAGAGTACTTAAAGAAGATTTTAGTTATTCTTGGAAGAAAAGAGAATATGATAAAGGAGAAGATTAATTCTTCTCCTTTATTAATTTTATAATATTATTTATATCTTCTGTATTTAATTCTCTAAGTGAAGCTTGCGCTGGATTATAATGAACCTTTTGTATTGCTTCTTTATTATCTTTTATAAATTCAGGATAATCTAAACCTAAATAGTTAAATAAATCTATTTTAAAATTATTTCTTTCAATATTTTCTAATAATTTAATACATTCATTTTCTGGTAATATTATACCATATGATTTTTCTTCATCCCATGGATTATCGCTATCATCAATAGCATATCTTCTATTTTTATTAATATTTTCCCATCGTCTATTTGCTGTTTCAGGTTCCCCGTTTAATCCTAAATTTTTAAATATAATTTTAAAATTATCTGTAATAACTTTAGTGATTTCAATTAAATTTAAACATAAAAAACATTCTTCACTGGTTTCATTTCTATTAAACCAGATAAGTAAGCATCTGTCATGTTCTTTATATTTATCAATAACAGATACTTTAACACTGTCTTTGTTTATTTTAAGTTTTTCTAATATATATAAATTTAATTCTTTCATAAAGATTTTTCAATTAATTTAAGGGTATCATCTGTTATATTTTTAAAATCGCTTCTATTTAATCCTCGTTCCACAACTGGTACTAAATCAATTTTATTTTTACCGGATTTCCATAAAAGTTTATATATATCAATTTTATTACCATTATCTCTAATTTGTTTTATTACATCTAAAGAATCATCTGCTGTTATATAAATTGTTGTTGAAGTAATTCCGGATGTTGAAATATAATTATTACCTTTTAAATCTTTAAAAGTTATTTTACAAGGATATCTGTTTTCTCTTGATGTAGTTGTAATATACTTGTATTCAAGGATAGTTTTTGTTATTCTAGTTATTTCAATAACATCAATTTTAACACATTCTTGTGATTGTAATCCAGAATTTACCATATATAAACATCTGTCTCCTTTACTATATTTTTCATATAATGGAGCATTAGGATCAACTTTTTTAATCTTTGAATCTTTATTAATCTGAAGTTTCTCAGTTATCTTTGTAGGATTATTTAATTTATTTTTTATTTCATTTATATCCTGTTGAGTAATTTCTTTTTGTATTCTATTTTTTCTCAATTTAACAGGTACATCAATATTTTCAAATGATTTAAGTTCTTCCGGACAATATCCGATTTTATCAAATAAATTAAAATATTTCTTCTTTTCAATTTCCTTAATAATACCAAATGATTCATTAGCAGGAATTATCGCTTCAATTATAATATTTGATATATTAGAACAATAATAACGAGAATGTTTTCTAATTTCGCCATCAAGGTTCATTATAGCAGTATTTTCATCGGTATGGCAAAAAGTGGTTAAATAATCATAATGTATTTGTTCATCTGTTATCTTCCTAAGTTTAATAACATCAATACCTATTGTTACTTCATTCTTATTTGGTTGTAAATTATTTGATTCCCAATTATAAAATGAAAAAATAAGACAGTGATCTCCAATATTATATTTGGATAAATTACTCTCTTTATTAATTTTTAATTTTTCAATTATATATGTATTAAGATTTATCATAATTTTTTAATATATCTGCAATAAACTTTTTGGTTTCTAATGTAACAAATACTTCTTTATAATCATCTATAAATTCATCTTCTTTATCAAAATAATTATATAATAAGTTTCTCTTTTTCTTATCATTATAATCAATTACTATTTCTTTGATAAATTTAATTCCATCAACTATATCCATATAAACAGTAGTATAAGCTCTGTCACCGGGACTATTTGAACCATGATGATAATGTTCATAAAAACCGTTACTATTAAATCCTATTTCAGCATCAGGTACTATTTTTTTATTCTCATCATATGAAGTTCTTACTAAACACCTATTAGTTATACCTTTAAATTTACTGAGACCAATTACTAATCTTGCATTATTATCTACAGCAGTATTACTAAGTTTTGCTGATATAATAACATCATCTTTGCTGAAATTTATATGTGATGTTTGTACATCTTTATCTATACAAAGTTTTTCAGTAACTGGTTTGTTTTTCTTTAATATTGTAAATTCAAAATCATTTGTATAAACATATAACTTTTTATCATCAGCAAATAAGCTAACTGTATAATCAGCAACATGTTTATAATATATACTGTCTTTATCTGATGGAATAAATCTGTCTGTTCTATAATTATGGTCATATTCCCATTCCCATTTATCTTTTTCATGCCTGTTGATTGCAGCTACAAATTTCCAAGCTAATCCTGATGGAATTGGTTTGGGAGAAATAACACGATATTCAGATTCATCATTTATATAAACTTGCTTAAACCATCTGTTGATTACGTCTTTAATATCATCTATATATTTGTC
>Ga0247611_10010096_pt1 | contig 11165 bp, 1 predicted proteins | sample 177DNAGHGhighgp2_FD_192422 | JGI IMG/M metagenome (GOLD analysis project Ga0247611, IMG submission 192422) | Sheep rumen microbial communities from Palmerston North, Manawatu-Wanganui, New Zealand - 1770 DNA GHGhigh gp2 | ecosystem: Host-associated > Mammals > Digestive system > Stomach > Rumen ... | reverse complement strand
TAAAAATCATATATTATTTATTTATCAATAACTTAATATAAATATTCCTTCAAAATCAAATTTTATATAAAAAAATGAACTTTAGATATTCCAAGACTTTGATTCCTCCAATGAATCAATTATCAAAAATCTGCAGTATGGCTTGGAGTCCAAATAATATGAGATTAGCCGTAGCATGTGCTGATCGTAAAATCTACTTATTTAATGAACAAGGAGAAAATAAAGATCATTTCAGCACAAAAGGATCTGGTACAAAAAATTATGAAGTTGTAGAAATATTATTCAATCCCGAAAGTACAAAATTGGCCGTAGCTCAAAGTGACAACATCATATTTGTTTATAAATTAGGAGCAAACTGGGGTGACAAGAAATCAATTTGCAACAAATTAGAACAAAGTGCTAAACCAACATGTATGATATGGTCCAGAACCAAGGCCCACGAAATATATTTCGGATTAGCTGATGGTAAAGTAAAAGTAGGTTTATTAGGTAAAAATACTTCAAACACACTTTATTCTTACCAATCACCCTGTGTATCTATATCAACTTCTTTAGATGGAAAATTTATAATTAGTGGTCATGAAGACTCTGTTATTCTTAAATTCAACCAAGAAAATTCAAATGTTCAAAAATTATGCATTCATTCAAGTATTCCACAATGTTTAGCATGGGGTGCCGCTTCTAACGTTTTAGCCGCAGGCAATGACTACAAAGTTGTAATTTATAATGATGTAGGTAAAAAAATTCAAAACTTTGATTATTCAAATGATGAAAGCTTAAAAGAATTTGGATGTTGTAGAATCAGCGATTCAGGAGATGCAATTGCTTTGGGTAATTATAACTCTTTTTATGTCTATTTATATAATGAAAGAAAACAAGTTTGGGAAAGTTGCATTAAAAAAATTGAAAATTATTATGCTATTACATCTTTATGTTGGAAACCTGATGGAAGTACTTTAGTTACAGGTAATATTATCAATAGTGTTGACCTATTTGAAGCCTGTCTTAGTAAATCTGTATTTAAAGAAATATTTGAAATCGCTTATGTATCTCATAATCAAGTTGTTATTAAAAATAAAGAAACTCAAAAACGTCTTGTTATTAAACCAAAATTATCTTCTCAAATTGTAAAAATTAATATATATTTAGATAATTATGTTGTTATGTTCACTAAAGAATCACTTATTTTAGGAGACTTGAATTTAGAAAAACATTCTGAAATTCAATGGAAAAGAACTGGCCATGAAAAATTCGACTTCAGTAATTTGAATATTTGTATGGTCTACAGTAGCGATGGATTAGCTCTTATAGAATATGGAACTAATGAAATTTTAAGCTATTGCCCAACTGAATACATAAACAAAGATTTAATCAGTTGCAGACTTAATTATAATGCCTCTCAATTAGGTGGAAATCAAACTTTAAAAATAATTGCATATTTAATTGATTTGAATACTATTTATATTCAAGATATAGTTGCCCAGCAAAACATTGCCACAATTAACCATGATAACAAAATTGACTTTTTAGAATTAAATAAAAATGGTAACAAATTAATATTTAGAGATAGAAAAAGACATCTTTATTTATACTATATCTTTGAAAAGAAAAAAATTACTCTATTAAATTTCTGTGGTTTTGTCCAATGGATTCCAAATTCAGAAGTATTAGTCGCTCAAGAAAGAAAAAATGTTTGTGTTTGGTATAATGTTGATGATCCAGACAAAGTAAAAATAATACCAGTCAAAGGAGAAGTCCAAGAAATTCGTAAAAAAGAAGGAAAAACAGAGGTCATAGTTGAAGAATCAGGTGCCAGCACTGGGTATGGAAACACCCAAACTTACCTCCTAGATGATGGTTTAATTGGATTTTCAACTGCTGTTGATGATAATGATTTAAATAAAGCTGCTAAAATACTTGAAAACTTAGAATTAACTAATGAAATTGAAACTCACTGGAAAACTTTGGCCAACTTATCTATCAAAAATAAAAACTTAACAGTTGCTGAAAAATGTTACGCATCAATTGGCTCTTATTCAAAAGCAAATTATATCAAAAAAGTCATTAAATATATGGAGAAAAATAAATTAACTGTAGAAAATCCCTTAATTGAAGCAAGATTACTTATTTTAGATAAAAGATTTAATGATGCTGAAAGTCTTTTATTAGAGAACAATTTATTAGATGAAACTGTAGAAATATTAAATGAATTACAAAAATGGGATGAAAGTGTTAAAATTGCTGAAAAGTTCGCTCATCCTGACATAGCCAAAATTAAAGGACAATATTATGACTGGCTTTTATCAAATGACCAATTAGATAAAGCAGCCCAAGTTAAAGAACATGATGGTGATTTCATGACTGCCATTGATTTATATATTCAAGGAGGTTATCCAGCAAAAGCTGCTAATCTTGTTAAGAATTATGGAAATCAAACCAAATTTGAGAATAATACTTTAGAAAAAATTATCACTAACTTAAACCAAGTAGGAATTTATGAAAAATCAGGAGAATTGTTAGAAATAATGGGACATACTCAAAGATCTTTAGATGCCTATAGACAAGCCAAATGTTTCTCTAAAGCTGTTGAAATAGCTAAGAAATATATTCCAACAAGAGTCGAAAAATTAGAAGAAGAATGGGGAGATTACTTATCTGAACAAAAAAGTTATGAAAGTGCTATAGTTCACTATATTGAAGCTGGTGCTAAAGAAAGAGCAGTCGAAGCTTCAATCCAAGCAAGAAAATGGGAGAAAGCTATCGAATTGGTAAATCAATTCCCAGATGTGAATCCTTCATTCTATATTGATATTGGTAGACACTTCGAATATCAAAGAAAATTGGATGAAGCTGAAAAATACTATATTAAATCTGGAGATCCAATGCAAGCCTTCAATATGTATGTTAACAGCGGAAAATGGGATAAAGTTGAACAAATTGCTAAGAAATATCTTAAAGATGAAGAATCTAACAAGACTCTTTTGCAAGAAGCTATGAAATTTGAAAAAATGGGAAGACCAAAAGATGCCGAAAAATTATACATTATGGGAGGTGAACCAGATAGAGCTATTACAATGTATAAGAACTTGAAACAATATGATAATATGATTAGATTGGTTAGTATTCATAGAAAAGAATTCTTGAAAAAGACTCACAAGATGATCGCTTCCTACTTAGAAAATGACAAAAATTACAGATTGGCTGAAGAACACTATTTACTTGCAGGAGAATGGAGAACTTGTGCTGGAATGTATAGAAGTGTAAATATGTGGGAAGACTGTCTAAGAGTTGCAAAAGCCAATGGTAACAAAGCAGAAATTAATGAATTGGCTAGAGGATGGGTTAACTCTCTACCAAAAGAACAACAAATTGAAAAATTAATATCAATGGGATTGACTGAAGCTGCCATAGATATATATATTCAAAACAAAGATTTCGATAATGCATTTAAATTGGCTGAAAAACATGAAAAATACAAGATTCCAGAAATTCATCTTAAATATGCATATGAATTAGAGACAGAAAAAAGCTATCATGAAGCCGAGGAACATTATATTAAATCAAATAATGTCCAAGAAGCTATTCAAATGTATGAACATATTGGAGATTTTTATAGTGCTTTAAGAATAGCAAGACAACACGATAAAGAAAGTATATTTAGTATTTATGCAAATCAAGGTAAAGTATTCTTAGAAAAAGGTGATTTAGCAAAGGCTGAAATGTGTTTCGTTAATGCTAAACAACCACAATATATGGTTAAATATTATGCAAACGAAAGAAATTATAATGCAGCATTGGAATTCGCTAATAAATATTGTCCAGAATTGGCCACTGATATCAGAAATAAAATACTTTTGGAACAAACTGATAAAGATATCACTGCTGATAAAAAATTAGAAAATGCCAAACTATTCCAACAAAGTGGCGACTTCAATAAAGTAATTGATACTTACTTAAGCATTGATGAAAAAGATATTCCTGATCCAAATAAATTAGAAGAAATATGGAATAAGGCTGTATCCTTAGCTATGCAATATGAAAAGGCAAGAGCACCAGATGTTATTTATCAAGTTGCTCTAAAATTGAAAAAAATTAATAAATTCTATTCATCTGCTCAACTATTTGAGAATATTGGTCAAATGGAAGAAGCCATCATTTGTTACTGTGCAATCAATAAATTCGATAGTGCCAGACGTCTTGCTCAAACTATGAAGTTTGGTGATGCCAAAGATAAAATATTTGCAAAGATAGATAGAATGGAAAAGGAATATTTAGAAAAGCAAGGAGATGCTGGTGGATTAGCTGCTATTGGAGACGAAAAAGGATTACAAATGTTGTTAGAGCAAGGTGATTATGAAGCATGTCTTAAAGCTGCAGGACAAATATCAGAAGAAATGTACAATAAATATATAATAAATATCGTCAAAAAATATTTGGACAAAAAGAATTTGGCTGGTACTGCTGATTTCCTCGAAAAGCATAATACTCCAATATATGTTTATAACTTAAAATTATATGAGGAAATCGCTATGGAAATATTAGCTGATGAAAACTTAGAAGAATTAAAAGCCTTAAATAGTATGCTAAATTGTGTTAATAGGCAATTAAAAGGATTACCTGAATTCCAAAAAGAATATAGAAATATGTCAAAATTAAACACTATTTCTTTATATCAATTCATTAAATTCACAATGAAAGCTAAAAAAGCTTCTTTCCCAAAATCTTATTGGAGAGTATGTGAAACAGTTTTAGCATTTGGTGACATTATTAAATTTGACTTAGCTTTATATGATGCAGGAATGGCTTGTAGAGACGCTGGACAAAAAGGAAACGCTTTCCTCATTTTGAACAGATATTTAGATGTATATGATGAAATCAAAGATCCCGATAATAAAATCGATGATGAACCCGCCCTTCAAGATACTGACTTTAATTTCACTCAAAATGCATTTAAATCTAATAATAATATAATTGATGAAAAAGAAAGAGAAGAAATATATCAATGGATATTAAATAGTGGTACTGATAAGAGCTTTGAAAAAGTATTAAATAAAAAATCTTGTCCTAAATGCAAAAAGAACAATTTTGAAGCAAATGTTGTTTGCCATTTTTGTAAAACTCCATTTGAAACTTGTGTTATAACTGGCGCTCCAATTTATCCAAATGATGATGTTGTAAAATGCTCTCATTGTGGTAGGAAGGGTATCAAAGAATGTTGGACCGAATGGGTCAGCTTATTCCAAACATGTCCTAATTGCCAAAGTGTTCAAATGTCATACAAGTAAATCCAATAATTTGGAAAAATATTATCTTTATTTATTGTAAAGTTTAATTATTAAAAAACTTGTTATTATTTCTTTAAAACTAAAAAGAATTTGATTTAAATATTTATCCATAATATTTTTTAAAAAATATTCACATAAATTTTAATTTCCACATGGGGATTGGGGATTGGGGATTGGGCCCACTCCCCAATCCCCAATCCCCAATCCCCAATCCCCAATCCCCAATAGCTTTAAAATTATTATTTTTATTTAATTTTTTAAATTATTTAATTAATTTAAATTTTTTATATCTAAATTAAAATCAAACTTAATTGAATTTAATTAATTTTTGTTTTTTTAAATAAAGAATAAAAATCATATATTATTTATTTATCAATAACTTAATATAAATATTCCTTCAAAATCAAATTTTATATAAAAAAATGAACTTTAGATATTCCAAGACTTTGATTCCTCCAATGAATCAATTATCAAAGATCTGCAGTATGGCTTGGAGTCCAAATAATATGAGATTAGCAGTAGCATGTGCTGATCGTAAAATCTACTTATTTGATGAGCTTGGAAACAACAAAGACCATTTCAGCACAAAAGGATCAGGCACAAAAAATTATGAAGTTGTTGAAATATTATTCAATCCAGAAAGTACTAAATTGGCCATAGCTCAAAGTGACAACATCATATTTGTTTATAAATTAGGAGCTAACTGGGGTGATAAGAAATCAATTTGCAACAAATTAGAACAAAGTGCTAAACCAACATGCATGATATGGTCCAGAACAAAAACCCACGAAATTTATTTCGGATTAGCTGATGGTAAAGTAAAAGTAGGTTTATTAGGTAAAAATACTTCAAACACACTTTATTCATATCAATCCCCCTGTGTATCTATATCAACTTCTTTAGATGGAAAATTCATAATTAGTGGTCATGAAGACTCAGTTATTCTTAAATTTAACCAAGAAAATTCAAATGTTCAAAAATTATGTATTCATTCAAGTATTCCCCAATGCTTAGCTTGGGGTGCCGCTTCTAACGTTTTAGCTGCAGGAAATGACTACAAAGTCGTAATATATAATGATGTTGGTAAAAAAATCCAAAACTTTGATTATTCAAATGATGAAAGCTTAAAAGAATTTGGATGCTGTAGAATCAGCGACTCAGGAGATGCCATCGCTTTGGGTAATTTTAACTCTTTTTATGTCTTTTTATATAATGAAAGAAAACAAGTATGGGAAAGTTGCATTAAAAAAATTGAAAATTATTATTCTATTACATCTTTATGTTGGAAACCTGATGGTAGCACATTAGTTACTGGTAATATTATCAATAGTGTTGACCTATTTGAAGCCTGTCTTAGTAAATCAGTATTTAAAGAAATATTTGAAATCGCATATGTATCCCATAATCAAGTTGTTATTAAAAATAAAGAAACTCAAAAACGTCTTGTTATTAAACCAAAATTATCTTCCCAAATTGTAAAAATTAATATATATTTAGATAATTATGTTGTTATGTTCACTAAAGAATCACTTATTTTAGGAGACTTAAATTTAGAAAAACATTCTGAAATCCAATGGAAAAGAACTGGTCATGAAAAATTCGACTTCAGTAACTTGAATATATGCATGGTCTATAGTAGTGACGGATTGGCTCTTATAGAATATGGAACTAATGAAATTTTAAGTTATTGTCCAACTGAATACATAAACAAAGATTTAATCAGTTGTAGATTAAATTATAATGCTTCTCAATTAGGTGGAAATCAAACTTTAAAAATAATAGCATACTTAATTGATTTGAATACTATTTACATTCAAGATATTGTTGCACAACAAAACATTGCAACAATTAACCACGAAAGCAAAATTGACTTTTTGGAATTAAATAAAAATGGTAACAAATTAATATTTAGAGACAGAAAAAGACATCTTTACTTATACTACATCTTTGAAAAGAAAAAAATTACATTATTAAACTTCTGTGGTTTTGTCCAATGGATTCCAAATTCAGAAGTATTAGTCGCCCAAGAAAGAAAAAATGTCTGCGTTTGGTACAATGTTGATGATCCGGACAAAGTAAAAATAATACCAGTCAAAGGGGAAGTCCAAGAAATTCGTAAAAAAGAAGGAAAAACCGAGGTCATAGTAGAAGAATCAGGTGCCAGCACTGGATATGGAAACACCCAAACATACCTATTAGACGACGGATTAATCGGATTTTCAACTGCTGTTGATGATAATGATTTAAATAAAGCCGCTAAAATACTTGAAAACTTAGAATTGACTAATGAAATTGAAACTCACTGGAAAACTTTGGCCAATTTATCTATTAAAAACAAAAATTTAACTGTTGCTGAAAAATGTTATGCATCAATTGGCTCTTATTCAAAGGCAAATTATATCAAAAAAGTCATAAAATATATGGAAAAAAATAAATTAACAGTAGAAAATCCCTTAATTGAAGCAAGATTACTTATTTTAGATAAAAGATTTAATGATGCTGAAAGTCTTTTATTAGAAAACAATTTATTAGATGAAACTGTAGAAATATTAAATGAATTACAAAAATGGGATGAAAGTGTTAAAATTGCTGAGAAGTTCGCTCATCCTGATATCGCCAAAATCAAAGGACAATATTATGACTGGCTTTTATCAAATGATCAATTAGATAAGGCCGCCCAAGTTAAAGAACACGATGGTGACTTCGTAACTGCCATTGATTTATATATTCAAGGTGGTTATCCAGCAAAAGCTGCCAACCTTGTTAAAAACTATGGAAATCAAACTAAATTTGAGAATAATACTTTAGAAAAAATTATTACTAACTTAAATCAAGTAGGAATTTATGAAAAATCAGGAGAGTTATTAGAAATAATGGGACATACTCAAAGATCTTTAGATGCCTACAGACAAGCTAAATGCTTTTCTAAAGCTGTTGAAATAGCTAAAAAATATATTCCAACAAGAGTCGAAAAATTGGAAGAAGAATGGGGAGATTACTTATCTGAACAAAAAAGTTATGAAAGTGCTATAGTTCACTATATAGAAGCCGGGGCCAAAGAAAGAGCAGTAGAAGCTTCAATCCAAGCAAGAAAATGGGAGAAAGCTATCGAATTAGTAAATCAATTCCCAGATGTGAATCCTTCATTCTATATTGATATTGGTAGACATTTCGAATATCAAAGAAAATTAGATGAAGCTGAAAAATATTATATTAAATCTGGAGACCCAATGCAAGCCTTCAATATGTATGTTAACAGTGGAAAATGGGATAAAGTTGAGCAAATCGCTAAGAAATATCTTAAAGATGAAGAATCTAATAAGACACTTTTACAAGAAGCTATGAAATTCGAAAAAATGGGAAGACCAAAAGATGCCGAAAAATTATTTATTATGGGAGGTGAACCAGATAGAGCTATTACAATGTATAAGAATTTGAAGCAATATGATAATATGATCAGATTAGTTAGTATTCATAGAAAGGAATTCTTGAAAAAGACCCACAAGATGATCGCTTCCTATTTAGAAAATGACAAGAATTACAGATTAGCTGAAGAACATTATTTACTTGCAGGAGAATGGAGAACTTGTGCAGGAATGTATAGAAGTGTTAATATGTGGGAAGACTGTCTTAGAGTTGCAAAAGCTAATGGTAATAAGGCTGAAATTAATGAATTAGCTAGAGGTTGGGTCAACTCTTTACCAAAAGAACAACAAATTGAAAAATTAATATCAATGGGATTAACAGAAGCTGCTATAGATATATACATTCAAAATAAAGATTTCGATAATGCATTTAAATTGGCCGAAAAACATGAAAAATACAAGATTCCAGAAATTCATCTTAAATATGCTTATGAATTAGAGACAGAAAAAAGCTATCATGAAGCCGAAGAACACTATATTAAATCAAATAATGTTCAAGAAGCTATCCAAATGTATGAACATATTGGAGACTTTTATAGTGCTTTAAGAATAGCAAGACAACACGATAAAGAAAGTATATTTAGCATTTATGCAAATCAAGGTAAGGTCTTCTTAGAAAAAGGTGATTTAGCAAAGGCCGAAATGTGCTTCGTTAATGCTAAACAACCACAATATATGGTTAAATATTATGCAAATGAAAGAAATTATAATGCAGCTTTGGAATTTGCTAATAAATATTGTCCAGAATTAGCCACTGATATCAGAAATAAAATACTTTTGGAACAAACTGATAAAGATATCACTGCTGATAAGAAATTAGAAAATGCTAAATTATTCCAACAAAGTGGAGATTTCAATAAAGTAATTGATACTTATTTAAGCATTGATGAAAAAGATATTCCTGAACCTAATAAATTAGAAGAAATTTGGAATAAGGCAGTATCCTTAGCTATGCAATATGAAAAGGCAAGAGCACCAGATGTAATCTACCAAGTTGCTCTAAAATTGAAAAAAATTAATAAATTCTACTCATCAGCTCAACTATTTGAAAATATTGGTCAAATGGAAGAAGCTATCATTTGCTATTGTGCAATCAATAAATTCGATAGTGCTAGACGTCTTGCTCAAACTATGAAATTCGGTGATGCCAAAGATAAAATATTCGCAAAGATAGATAGAATGGAAAAGGAATATTTAGAAAAACAAGGAGATGCTGGTGGTTTAGCTGCTATTGGAGACGAAAAAGGATTACAAATGTTGTTAGAACAAGGTGATTATGAAGCATGTCTTAAAGCTGCTGGACAAATTTCAGAAGAAATGTACAATAAATATATAATAAATATTGTCAAAAAATATTTGGACAAAAAAAATTTGGCTGGTACTGCTGATTTCCTTGAAAAGCATAATACTCCAATATATGTTTATAACTTAAAATTATATGAAGAAATCGCAATGGAAATATTAGCTGATGAAAACTTAGAAGAATTAAAAGCCTTAAATAGTATGTTAAATTGTGTTAATAGACAATTAAAAGGATTACCCGAATTCCAAAAAGAATATAAAAATATGTCAAAATTAAACACTATATCTTTATATCAATTCATTAAATTCACAATGAAAGCTAAAAAAGCTTCTTTCCCAAAATCATATTGGAGAGTATGTGAAACTGTCTTAGCATTTGGTGATATCATTAAATTTGACTTAGCTTTATATGATGCAGGTATGGCATGTAGAGATGCAGGACAAAAAGGAAACGCTTTTCTCATTTTAAACAGATATTTAGATGTTTATGATGAAATCAAAGACCCCGATAATAAAATCGATGACGAACCCGCTCTTCAAGATACTGACTTTAATTTCACTCAAAATGCATTTAAATCTAATAATAATGTTATTGATGAAAAAGAAAGAGATGAACTATATCAATGGATCTTAAATAGTGGAACTGATAAGAGCTTTGAAAAGGTATTAAATAAAAAATCTTGTCCTAAATGCAAAAAGAACAACTTTGAAGCAAATGTTGTTTGTCATTTTTGTAAAACTCCATTTGAAACTTGTGTTATTACTGGTGCTCCTATTTATCCTAATGATGATGTTGTTAAATGCTCTCATTGTGGTAGAAAAGGTATCAAAGAATGTTGGACTGAATGGATCAGCTTATTCCAAACATGTCCTAACTGCCAAAGTGTTCAAATGTCTTACAAGTAAATCCAACAATTTGGAAAAATATTATCTTTATTTATTGTAAAGTTAATTATTAAAAAACTTGTTATTATTTCTTTAAATCTAAAAAGAATTTGATTTAAATATTTATTCAAGATTTATTTTTAAAAATATAATCAACATAATTTTAATTTATTTGCTTTTTTATTATATCAGTTTATTATCTATTTTTCATTATTGGATAATAAATTATATTGAATAAATAGTTAGATAAAATAATGCTCAGTAGTAT
>Ga0247611_10010095_pt1 | contig 11166 bp, 7 predicted proteins | sample 177DNAGHGhighgp2_FD_192422 | JGI IMG/M metagenome (GOLD analysis project Ga0247611, IMG submission 192422) | Sheep rumen microbial communities from Palmerston North, Manawatu-Wanganui, New Zealand - 1770 DNA GHGhigh gp2 | ecosystem: Host-associated > Mammals > Digestive system > Stomach > Rumen ... | reverse complement strand
AGAAGTTTACAATTATAATAATAGGTGAGACATATTAGAAGCGGAGAAATAGAAATATTTCGTAACTTCGCGCCGCAAATGAACACAATAAATAACAATCATGAAGAAAAGACTTTTTGTTGCTTTGGCGCTACTGGCGACCACGCTGACAGGGGTGTACGCCGAGGCTACCTGAACGGCTATTCGACACAGACGGACTGAAGCTTCATTCTCGGACTGAATGGACAGAACGGGCAGGACGTGAAGAACGGAGCGCTGTGGGACATCAATTATGTCGACGGCAAAGGCTTCACGCTGAAGAACGTCTACACGGGTAAGTACCTGAAGGACGCCTTATCTGCCAAGTACGACGAGCCCACCTATTTCACATTCTGCACACTGGGCTACAAGACGACGGGCATCTCCATTGTGAACAGCGATGAGAGAGACGTCCAGGAAGGCGTCTACGACCTGAGCGGACGACGCATCGCTAAACCGACGAAAGGCCTATACATCATCGGTGGAAAGAAAGTCTTCGTCAAGTGACGATGACTCCGGCCATCAACCAAAGAAACGGTGCACCCAGCAGGATGCACCGTTTTCTTTATCCGTATGAACAAGGAAACTATACCTTGATCTCAACCTCGACACCGCTGGGGAGTTCGAGCTTCATCAGGGCGTCGACGGTCTTAGCGGTCGAGCTGTAGATGTCAATCAGACGCTTGTAGTCTGACAGCTGGAACTGCTCACGAGCCTTCTTGTTGACGAAGGTAGAGCGGTTGACGGTGTAGATACGCTTGTGTGTGGGAAGGGGGATGGGACCGCTGATGATAGCACCGGTGGCCTTAACGGCCTTCACAATCTTCTCGGCTGACTTGTCCACGAGCTTGTGGTCGTAGCTCTTCAGCTTGATACGAATTTTCTGACTCATAATTTTGTTTAGTGTCTATTGTTTATTATTTAATGAGGAGAGCTGCTAAAGAGTCATTTGCTCAGCAGCTCTCCGAAATTATTACACCAGATCGGCACGACCCTTGACCTCTTCCAGCACGGCCTTGGCGATAGCGCTGCTGAGCGGTGCGTGGTGGCTGTACTCCATAGAGCTGGTAGCACGACCAGAGGTGATGGTACGCAGAGCGGTGACATAGCCGAACATCTCTGACAGGGGCACCTTAGCCTTGACGACACGGGCGCCAGAGCGAGCCTCGTCCATACCCTCGACCTGACCACGACGCTTGTTAAGGTCGCCGATGACGTCACCCATGTTCTCCTCGGGTGTAACGACCTCGAGCTTCATGATGGGCTCCATCAGTACGGGCTTAGCCTGAGCGCAGACTGCCTTGTATGCCATCTGGGCGGCAATCTCGAACGACAGCTGGTCAGAGTCAACGGGGTGGAACGAACCGTCGACGACGGTCACCTTCAGCGAGTCCATAGGATAGCCACCGAGGATACCATTCTTCAGAGAAGCCTCGAAGCCCTTCTGGATGGCGGGGATGAACTCCTTGGGGATGTTACCACCCTTCACCTCGTTGATGAACTGCAGAGGTCCGTTCTCCTTGATATCGTAGTCTTCGTCCACGGGACCGACGTTGACGATGATGTCAGCGAACTTACCGCGACCACCCGACTGCTTCTTGTAGACCTCACGATAGTTCATGACGGTCTTGGTGATGGCCTCCTTATAGTTAACCTGGGGCTTACCCTGGTTACACTCAACCTTGAACTCACGCTTCAGACGGTCGATGATGATGTCGAGGTGGAGCTCACCCATACCCGAGATAATGGTCTGACCACTCTGCTCGTCGGTACGAACGGTGAACGTGGGATCCTCCTCGGCCAGCTTAGCCAGACCGTTGTCGAGCTTAGCAACGTCGGCCTGAGACTTCGGTTCAACGGCGATAGAGATCACCGTGTCGGGGAAGGTCATCGACTCGAGCACGATGGGAGCCTCCTCAGCGCAGAGGGTATCACCAGTGCGGATATCCTTGAAGCCTACACCAGCACCGATATCACCGGCGTCGATTGACTCCATGGGGATTTCCTTGTTAGAGTTCATCTGGAACAGACGGCTGATACGCTCCTTCTTGCCCGAACGGGGGTTGAAGACGTAAGAACCTGCCTTCACGCTACCTGAGTAGACGCGGAAGAATACCAGGCGCCCCATGTAGGGATCGGTAGCAATCTTGAAAGCGAGAGCCGATGTGGGAGCGTCCTCGCTGGGCTCACGATCCTCCTCTTCGTCGGTATTGGGGTTGGTACCCTTGATCACCTCGACGTCGACAGGAGCGGGCAGGAAGGCGCAGACATAGTCGAGCAGGGGCTGTACGCCCTTGTTCTTGTATGAAGAACCGCAGAGCATCGGTGTGCAAGCCATCGAGATGGTTCCCTTGCGGATAGCAGCGATAATCTCCTCCTCGGTGATTGAGGCGGGATCGTCGAAGTACTTCTCCATCAGAGCCTCGTCGTACTCAGCGGCAGCCTCGAGCAGCTTCATGCGCCACTCCTCGCACTCATCCTTCAGGTCGGCGGGGATGTCCTCGATATCATACTCTGCACCCATGGTCTCGTCGTGCCACAGGATAGCCTTCATCTTAATCAGGTCAACCAGACCCTTGAAGTTCTCCTCAGCGCCGATGGGCACCTGGATTACAACGGGGTTAGCACCCAGGATGTCCTTCATCTGCTGAACGGTCTCGAAGAAGTCGGCACCCGAACGGTCCATCTTGTTGACGTAACCGATACGGGGTACGTTGTACTTGTCGGCCTGACGCCATACAGTCTCAGACTGAGGCTGCACACCGTCGGCTGCCGAGTAAGTGGCAACGGCTCCGTCGAGCACACGCAGCGAACGCTCCACCTCAGCGGTGAAGTCGACGTGTCCCGGAGTATCAATCAGGTTGATCTTGTAGGTCTTCTTGTTCCATGTCCAGTTACAGGTGGTAGCAGCCGAAGTAATGGTGATACCACGCTCCTGCTCCTGAGCCATCCAGTCCATGGTGGCGGCACCGTCGTGCACCTCACCAATCTTGTGGGTCTTACCCGTGTAGAACAGGATACGCTCTGATGTGGTCGTCTTACCGGCATCGATGTGTGCCATGATACCGATATTACGCGTCAAATGCAAATCTTGTTTTGCCATCGTTTCTTTTACCTTATTTACCTATTTACTATTAATTCTTAGAAGCGGAAGTGTGCGAATGCACGGTTAGCCTCAGCCATACGGTGCATATCCTCCTTACGCTTGAAGGCACCACCCTGGTTATTGAAAGCATCCATAATCTCAGCAGCCAGCTTGTCGCTCATGGACTTACCACTACGCTTGCGGGCGAACTGAATCATGTTCTTCATTGAAACCGACTCCTTACGGTCGGGACGAATCTCAGTAGGAACCTGGAACGTGGCACCACCGATACGGCGGCTCTTCACCTCCACCTGGGGAGTGATGTTGTCCAGTGCCTGCTTCCAAATCTCAAGGGCTGACTTCTCGTTGTCCTTCATCTTCTGCTTCACCGTATCAAGGGCGTTGTAGAAGATCTCGTATGACGTAGACTTCTTACCGTCGTACATCAAGTGGTTAACGAACTTAGATACCTTCTTGTCGTTGAACACGGGATCCGGCAGGATCACACGCTTCTTAGGTTTTGCTTTTCTCATTTTACTTTTTGAATGATTTTTGTCTGCTTGGGGGCTGTTCTTGCACGTTCTTCAACACTCGCTCTTGAGCATTTACTCAACCTTTATAACATTTCTCCAGCAAAACGTGATTTGATTTTTCCTTTTTTGCTTTGGCCATCTGACCATCTCCGGTCAGTTATTACTTCTTGGCCTTGGGACGCTTAGCGCCATACTTCGAACGACGCTGAGTGCGGTTGGCGACACCGGCGGTATCCAGCGTACCGCGAACGATGTGGTAGCGTACACCGGGGAGGTCCTTCACACGACCGCCGCGAACCAGCACGATAGAGTGCTCCTGCAGGTTGTGTCCCTCTCCAGGGATGTACGAGTTAACTTCCTTCTGATTTGTCAGACGAACACGGGCTACTTTACGCATAGCCGAATTAGGCTTTTTAGGAGTTGTCGTGTACACACGCACGCAGACGCCACGGCGCTGAGGACAGTTGTCCAAAGCGGGCGACTTCGACTTGTCAACGATTACCCTTCTGCCTTTTCTTACCAATTGTGAAATTGTAGGCATAATACTTTTACTTTTTTAATTATTTGTTTATATATTATTTTGTTTATATTCAGCTATTTACGCAATACGCCCATATTGTAAGCGCAATTCGGGCTGCAAAGGTACGACTATTTTCCCGTTCTACCTAATTAATTGAGTAAAAAAATCACCCTAGGCGTACGGATTTAAGAATATATAACAATTTTAACTGAAATTAAAGAAGACATATATCAAAATGTGGACGAAGATGTGTCATATCCATCTTCGTCCACAGTATGGCTACGGGTCAGACGCCCTCAGACTATGCTTCGCCCTTTGTATGACCGAAGGGTGCTATGGTACGGGGTTCCTGATTGGGAATCTTGATAGGACCATACTCACGCTCATAGCGCATGATATTCTCCTGAAGGGCTGCCAACAGACGCTTGGCGTGCTCGGGGCCCATGATGACGCGGCTCTTGACCTGAGCCTTGGGAACGCCAGGCAACACCCGTGCGAAGTCGAGCACAAAGTCACTCGACGAGTGGGTGATGATAGCAAAATTGACATACTCTCCCTGTGCGATGTCGGGTGTCAGTTCCAACTGCAGCCCTTGCTGCTTATTCTCGTTATCGTTCATTGCTTTTATAATTGTATAGGTTAAGAATAAGAAAAAAGCACCTGCCCCAGCATAGCACAGGGACGGGTGCTTTTAAGTATGGATGTTATTACTTCACATCTTCAAGTACGGCCTCCTCGGCGAAGTCAAGCACGTTCTTGCGGTTAGCCTGCATACGCTCGTACTCCTCCTTCGAGCCGACGATGATCTTCTCGAACTCGCGAAGGCCAGTACCTGCCGGGATGAGGTGACCGCAGATAACGTTCTCCTTCATACCTTCGAGGTAGTCATGCTTGCCACGGATGGCAGCCTCGTTGAGCACCTTCGTGGTCTCCTGGAACGATGCAGCCGACATGAACGACTTGGTCTGCAGGGCGGCACGTGTGATACCCTGAAGAATCTGCGTCGACGTGGCGGGCACGGCATCGCGTACCTGAACGAGCTTCTGGTCGCGGCGCTTCAGCATGGAGTTCTCGTCGCGCAGCTTACGGGCGGTGACAATCTGACCGGCCTTCAGGTTCTCAGAGTCGCCGGCGTCGGTTACAACCTTCTTACCCCAGATGCGGTCGTTCTCCTCGGCGAAGTCAAGCTTGTCGACAATCTCCTGCTCGAGGAACGAGGTGTCGCCGGGGTCGTTGATCTGCACCTTGCGCATCATCTGGCGGACGATAATCTCGAAGTGCTTGTCGTTGATCTTGATACCCTGCAGACGGTAGACGTCCTGCACCTCGTTGACGATATACTCCTGAACGGCCGTGGGGCCCTTGATGGCGAGGATGTCGCCCGGAGTGATGGCACCGTCGCTGAGCGGCGTGCCGGCACGCACGGCGTCGTGCTCCTGCACCAGGATCTGCTTCGACAGCGAGACCAGGTACTTGCGCTGCTCACCCGTCTTCGAGGTGACGACGATCTCACGGTTACCACGCTTCACCTTACCCATCGTGACCTCACCATCGATTTCGCTGACGATAGCGGGATTCGACGGGTTACGGGCCTCGAACAGCTCGGTGACACGGGGCAGACCGGCGGTGATATCACCACCCTTGGCGGCAGCACGCGGAATCTTGACGAGCGTCTCACCGGTCTTGACGGTCTGGCCGTCCTCGACGACGACGTGGCCACCCACGGGGAAGTTATACGTACCGATCTTCTCACCGTCGGCACCGATGATGTCGCAGGTAGGCACCTTGGTCTTATCCTTCGACTCGGTGACAATCTTCTCCGTCAGACCGGTCGTCTCATCGGTCTCGGCACGGAAGGTGACGCCCTCGATGACGTCGTTGAACTTCAACGTACCTGCATACTCGGTAACGATGACGGCATTGAACGGGTCCCACTGGGCAATCTTGTCGCCCTTCTTCACCACATCACCATTCTTATAATAGAGTGACGAACCGTAAGGCACGTTCACCGTTGAGAGCACAATCTTCGTGTTAGGATCGACGAAGCGCATTTCGCCCAGACGGCTGACAACCATCTCGCAGTCGCGGCCGTCCTCGTCGAACGGTACGGTGCGGACTTCCTCCATCTCAATCCTGGCAGACTCATACTTGCAGACGATGCTAGCATTGGCAGCAGCGTTGGCAGCCACACCACCGGCGTGGAACGTACGGAGGGTCAGCTGCGTACCCGGCTCACCGATAGCCTGTGCGGCGATGACACCGACAGCCTCACCCTTCTGCACCATGCGGCGCGTAGCGAGGTTGCGGCCGTAGCACTTCATGCAGACGCCCTTCTTCGACTCGCAGGTAAGCACTGAACGGATCTCGACGCTCTCAATCTCGGCCTTCTCAATAGCCTCGGCCAGCGCCTCGGTAATCTCATCACCAGCAGGCACGATGACCTCGCCGGTCTTCGGGTTGACAACGTCATGGACGCTGACACGACCCAGGATGCGCTCTGCCAGGCTCGAGATGACCTCGTCGCCATTCTTCAGGGCGGTGCAAACGAGTCCGCGGAGCGTGCCGCAGTCCTCCTCATTGATAATCACGTCGTGAGAGACATCCACCAGTCGACGGGTCAGGTATCCGGCGTCGGCCGTCTTCATAGCGGTATCAGCCAGACCCTTACGGGCGCCGTGGGTAGAGATGAAGTACTCCAGCACGGACATACCCTCCTTGAAGTTCGACAGGATGGGGTTCTCAATAATCTGGTGTCCCTCGGCACCGGCCTTCTGGGGCTTAGCCATCAGACCGCGGATACCCGAAAGCTGCTTAATCTGGTCCTTACTACCACGGGCACCGGAGTCGAGCATCATGAACACGGCATTGAAGCCCTGGTCGGCCTCGGTCATCTGCTTCAGCAGGATGTTACCGATATCGTTATTGACGTGCGTCCAGGTATCGATGACCTGATTGTAACGCTCGTTGTCGGTGATGAAACCCATGTTATAGTTGTCAGTAATCTGTTTCACCTCCTCATTACCCTTGGCAATGAGCTCGGCCTTCTCCTTCGGGATGATGATATCGTCGAGGTTGAACGACAGACCGGCCTCGTAAGCCATGCGGTAACCAAGGTTCTTGATACCATCAAGGAAGGCACAAGCCTCGGCAAAGCCGACGTGGTTGATAACGGCGGCGATGATGTCGCGCAGAGACTTCTTGGAGATAACCTTGTTGACATAACCCACTTCGTCAGGCACGATGCCATTGACGATGACACGGCCGACAGAGGTCTCCACCTGGTGCTTGTAGGGCTTGCCGTTCTCGTCGCGGTCGTCGACAACCACCTTCACCTGAGCGTGCAGGTCGCACTTTCCCTCGTTGTGGGCGATGATGGCCTCCTCAGGACCGTAGAACGAGAGACCCTCGCCCTTAGCACCGGGACGGATCTTTGAGATATAGTACAAGCCAAGCACCATATCCTGTGACGGCACGGTGATAGGAGCACCGTTGGCAGGGTTCAGGATGTTGTGGCTCTGAAGCATCAACAGCTGTGCCTCAAGGATTGCCTCGTTAGAGAGCGGGAGGTGGACAGCCATCTGGTCGCCGTCGAAGTCGGCGTTGAAGGCCGTACATGCCAGCGGGTGAAGCTGGATGGCCTTACCCTCAATCATCTTGGGCTGGAAGGCCTGGATACCCAGACGGTGCAGCGTCGGTGCACGGTTGAGGAGCACGGGGTGACCCTTCATGACATTCTCGAGGATATCCCAGATGACGGGCTCGCGGCGGTCAACAATCTTCTTAGCCGACTTCACGGTCTTGACGATGCCGCGCTCGATGAGCTTGCGGATGATGAACGGCTTATAAAGCTCTGCCGCCATCAGTTTAGGCAGACCACACTCACCCATCTTCAGCTCAGGGCCGACGACAATCACCGAACGGGCGGAGTAGTCGACACGCTTACCGAGCAGATTCTGACGGAAGCGGCCCTGCTTACCCTTCAGCGAGTCGCTGAGTGACTTCAGCGGACGGTTGCTCTCGCTCTTCACGGCGCTCGACTTACGCGAGTTGTCGAACAGCGAGTCAACGGCTTCCTGCAGCATACGCTTCTCGTTGCGCAGGATGACCTCGGGAGCATGAATCTCCATGAGGCGCTTCAGGCGGTTGTTACGGATGATGACACGACGATAGAGGTCGTTCAGGTCGGAGGTGGCGAAGCGGCCACCGTCCAGGGGTACCAGCGGGCGCAACTCAGGCGGTGTCACAGGGAGAATCTTCAGGATCATCCATTCAGGACGGTTGATACCCTTCTCCACACTCTGGCGGAAAGCTTCGACCACCTGCAGACGCTTCAGGGCCTCGTTCTTGCGCTGCACCGACGAGTCGGTATTGGCGCGGTCGCGCAACTCGTAGGACAGGCTGTCGAGGTCGAGCTCTGAAAGGAGCTGGTAGATGGCCTCAGCACCCATCTTGGCGATGAACTTATTGGGGTCGCTGTCGTCCAGGTAGTCGTTCTCCTGGGGAACCATATTGTCGACAATGTCATTGTACTCTTCCTCTGTCAGCAGGTCGAGCTTGTTGGCACCGATGGCATCGTTACCCTCGCCGTCCTTCTTGCCAGCCATAATACCCGGCTGGATCACGATGTAACGCTCGTAGTAGATAACGGCATCGAGCTTCTTGGTGGGCAGACCGAGCAGATAGCCAATCTTATTGGGCAGCGAACGGAAATACCAGATATGAGCTACGGGAACGACCAGCTCGATGTGGCCGGCACGCTCACGGCGAACCTTCTTCTCGGTAACTTCGACGCCGCAACGGTCGCAGACGATGCCCTTATAACGGATGCGCTTGTACTTGCCGCAGGCGCACTCATAGTCCTTCGTCGGACCGAAGATACGCTCGCAGAACAAACCGTCGCGCTCAGGCTTGTAGGTACGGTAGTTGATGGTCTCGGGTTTGGTAACCTCGCCGAAGCTGCTCTCGAGGATATCCTCAGGTGAGGCAAGTCCGATGGTAATCTTGGTAAAATTACTCTTTGTCTTTGTATCTTTCTTGAAAGCCATAATTCTCAATTTTCAATTTTCAATTTTCAATTACCTTTAGTCCATCGTGATGCTCAGGCCGAGACCGCGGAGCTCGTGCAGCAGCACGTTGAGCGACTCGGGAATACCCGGCGTAGGCATGGGATCACCCTTGACGATGGCCTCGTAAGCCTTGGCACGGCCTACGGTATCATCAGACTTGATTGTAAGAATCTCCTGAAGCACATGGCTGGCACCGAAGGCCTCCAGTGCCCAGACTTCCATCTCACCGAAACGCTGGCCACCGAACTGTGCCTTACCGCCGAGCGGCTGCTGTGTGATGAGAGAGTACGGACCGATGGAGCGGGCGTGCATCTTGTCCTCAACCATGTGACCAAGCTTGAGGAAGTAGGTGATACCCACGGTAGCAGGCTGGTCAAAGCGCTCACCCGTCTCACCATCGTAGAGGTGGGTAGAACAGAGGCGCGGCAGACCGGCCTTGTCAGTCCACTCGGCGAGGTCGTCGAGCTTGGCACCATCGAAGATAGGTGTAGCGAACTTCACGCCGAGACGCTTACCGGCAGCACCGAGGATGGCCTCGAAGATCTGACCGAGGTTCATGCGCGAAGGCACACCCAGCGGGTTCAGCACGAGGTCGACGGGACGGCCATCCTCGAGGAACGGCATATCCTCCTGACGGACGACCTTCGAGACGATACCCTTGTTACCGTGACGACCGGCGAGCTTGTCGCCGACGCCGATCTTACGCTTCTTGGCCACATAGACCTTGGCCATCTGCAGGATGCCAGAGGGCAGCTCGTCGCCAATGGTGATGGCAAACTTCTTACGCTTCATCTCGGCATCGAGCAACTTATACTTCTTCATGAAGTTGGTAATCAGCTGGGCGATGAGCAGGTTGTTGTGCTCGTCGTTGGTCCAGTTGCTGATCTGGATGTCACCATACTCCAAGTTACGCAGAGCGGTAACGGTAAACTTCGAACCCTTGGTGATAATCTCTGCACCAGTGTAGTCCTTCACGCCATTCGAAGTCTTGCCTTTCGTCAGCGTCTGGAGCTTGTCAATCAGGATGTCCTTCAGGTCGTCAACCTTTGCCTCGTACTCCTCGTCAATCTTCTCAAGCAGTTTCTTGTCCTGCAGCTTGGTCTGACGGGTCTTGATGGCGCGGGCGAACAGCTTCTTGTCGATGATGACACCCGACAGCGACGGATTGGCCTTGAGTGAAGAGTCCTTCACGTCGCCAGCCTTGTCGCCAAAGATGGCACGGAGCAACTTCTCCTCAGGCGACGGATCGCTCTCGCCCTTCGGCGAAATCTTACCGATCAGGATGTCGCCTGGCTCGACACGGGCACCGACACGGATGACACCGTTCTCGTCGAGGTCTTTCGTGGCCTCCTCGGAGACGTTGGGAATGTCTGCTGTGAACTCCTCGACACCACGCTTCGTTTCACGGACATCGAGCGAGTACTCATCGACGTGGACGGAGGTGAGGATATCCTCGCGGACGATGCGCTCGTTGAGCACGATAGCGTCCTCATAGTTGTAACCCTTCCATGGCATGTAAGCCACAAGGAGGTTACGCCCCAGAGCCAGCTCACCATTCTCGGTGGCGTAACCCTCGGTCAGGATGTCACCGGCCTTTACGCGCTGTCCCTTATTACAGATGGGACGCAGGTCAATGGTCATATTCTGGTTCGTGCGGCGGAACTTTGCAATGCGATACTCCTTCAGAGCAGGTTCGAACGACACGAACTCCTCATCTTCAGTACGGTCGTAGAGGATGCGGATGGTGGTAGCGTCGACATACTCGACAACACCGTCGCCCTCGGCGGTAACCATCGTGCGAGAGTCCTCGCACACCTGCTTCTCGATACCGGTACCCACGATAGGCGCCTCGTTGTGGAGCAGAGGTACGGCCTGACGCATCATGTTCGATCCCATCAGCGCACGGTGAGCATCATCGTGCTCCAGGAACGGGATAAGCGATGC
>Ga0247611_10010094_pt1 | contig 11166 bp, 9 predicted proteins | sample 177DNAGHGhighgp2_FD_192422 | JGI IMG/M metagenome (GOLD analysis project Ga0247611, IMG submission 192422) | Sheep rumen microbial communities from Palmerston North, Manawatu-Wanganui, New Zealand - 1770 DNA GHGhigh gp2 | ecosystem: Host-associated > Mammals > Digestive system > Stomach > Rumen ... | reverse complement strand
AGGAACTGAGGCCGAGACCGGCACCAGGAACGAACTCGTCGACCTTGAAGAAACGTTCGAAGACTCGTTCAAGATGTTCTGGAGCAATGCCTATACCAGTGTCTTTCACCCATATTTGTATACGACCGTCATGAGGTTCGCTGAAGCCCACCTCGATGGTGCCACGAATCGTGAACTTGGTGGCATTCGACATCAGATGGCGTGCTATTTCAAGTACGCGATTGTGGTCGGATGTCACCATCATCGTTTGGGCAGCAAAGGCAGTCACAATCTCGACTCCTGACTGTACATTTCCCTTGAACTGGTCGATGACCTCGCGTAATAGCAATACAAGGTCGAACTCAGTGAGCATGATCTCTTCCTTGCCAGCCTCGACCTTAGAGATGTTCACCACATCGTCGACAATGCGCAGCAGTTTCTGCGTGTTCTCATTGACGAGGTCGAGCAACTGCTGACGCTCCTCTGGTTCCGTGACATCGGGCAATACGCTGGTAAAACCAACAATGGCATTGAGCGGCGTACGTATCTCGTGACTCATGTTGGCCAAAAAGGCTGTCTTCAGACGGTCGCTCTCCTCAGCACGGTATTGTGCCTCGATGAGCTCCTCTTCCATTGCCTTTCGCTCGTCGATACGCATCGAGGTACCTACGATATTGGTGGGACGCCCCTCCACATCGTGTCCCACGACGGTGGCATAGCTCTCCTCCCAGTAGTACTTACCAGTGTTGCCTATCATCACGCGGTACTCCTCATGATATTCCGATTTCTTTCCTTGACAGAGGTCAATGATTGACTGGCCCACACGCGGTCTGTCAAGCTCGTGAAGCTGTTTGGCGCTTTCCTTCAGGCCTGTGCCTCCTTCGTCAGGTGTCCACTCGTTGCCCTGGTCACGATAGTCGTTGTCGTAGGTGACAATCATGGTTACAGGGTCGATATGCCATGTGGAGAGGCGCATGGCATTGAGCACAAATTCATATTCGACATTGCTTTTCTTTACCTTGTCGAACTCTTTTAGCTCGTATTTTAACCGTTGTCCTGCCTTGAATTGAGTGAAGAGCATGACAACGGAAGCAAACAGAACGACAACAAGAAACGCCCAAATGATGTAGTCAAGGAGTTCGTTATCTTGGACAGCGTATAGTAGTAATCCAACCATTGATTATCTGTTAGAAAAGACTTTCTGCAAAGTCGCTATTGGTATAGTCAGCCGCAAATGTACGATTAAAATATGAATAGCTATTCAAAATGAACGTTTTTTTTCGAAAAAAGAATAATTCAAACGAATAATTTTGCGTTTCGCTTCTTTTCGTGTAACTTTGCAGCCTATTTTTTCCTATTATATTAATGGAACAGGAATTCAAACTGATTGCCAAAACGTTCATGGGACTGGAACCTGTGCTGGCAAAAGAACTGACCCAACTGGGGGCAAACAATGTGGTAATAGGTAGACGCATGGTGGCGTTTACGGGTGATAAAGAAATGATGTATCGTGCGAACTTCTCGCTCCATACGGCTATCAAGATTCTGAAACCCATCGCCGAGTTTAAGGCCAAGAGTGCCGACGATGTCTACGAGGAAATCAAGAAAATAGACTGGACTGCTTATCTCACGACCGACAAGACCTTTGCCGTCGATGCCGTCGTGTTCAGTGATGAGTTCCGCCATTCGAAGTTCGTCAGCTACAAGGTGAAAGATGCCATCGTCGACCAATTCCGTGAGAAGACTGGTAACCGTCCGAACATCTCAGTGGCAAATCCTGACTTGCGCCTGCATATGCATATTGCTGAATATGACTGCACGCTCTGTCTCGATTCCAGTGGCGACAGCCTTCATCGTCGCGGCTACCGTCAGGAGAGTGTCGAGGCTCCTTTGAACGAGGTTTTGGCAGCAGGCATGATTCTTATGACGGGATGGAGGGGCGATACCGACTTCATCGATCCTATGTGCGGCAGTGGTACGCTGGCTATCGAGGCAGCTCTCATTGCACGAAATATGGCTCCAGGACTGTTTCGTAAGGAATATGCCTTCGAGAAATGGCCTGACTTCGATGCCGACCTCTTCGACCGCATCTACAATGATGACTCACAGGAACGCGAGTTTAACCATCATATCTATGGCTACGATATCGATATGAAGGCAGTGAATACTGCAAGACTGAACGTCAAAGCTGCTGGTCTGACAGCTGATATCACCATTGAGCAGCAGGACTTCAAGGACTTCACACAACCTAAGAACAAGAGCATCATGGTGACCAACCCGCCTTATGGCGAGCGCATTTCTACTCCCGACCTCCTTGGCACCTATCGTATGATAGGCGAGCGACTGAAACATCAGTTTACTGGTGGTGAGGCTTGGATACTGAGCTATCGCGAGGAGTGTTTCGAACAGATCGGCCTGAAACCTAGCATCAAGATTCCTCTCTATAACGGTTCGCTGGAGTGTGAGTTCCGTAAATACCAGATTTTCGATGGTAAGCTTAAAGAGTTCCGTAGCGAAGGTGGTGTGGTGAAGACCGAAGAAGAGAAACGCATCATGGCTGAAAAGCATCGCTTCAAGAAGGAGCGTGAGTTCAAGAAACGGCTTGACGAACAGGAAGAAAATGAAGATGCCGATATCCGTTCGTTCACCTTTCATGGCTTCTCTGCCGATAGAAGAAGGGATGAGGACAGAAAGGAATATAGGAGAGACGAGCGTCAGGAAGACCGACGTGAATTTAGAAAGGAAAATCGTCGCGACTTCAAGAAAGAGGGACGACGCGACTTCAAGAAAGAGGGACGGCGTGACTTCAAGAAACCTTTCCAGTCGGAGAATCGAGGCGGTCATGAACGCTTCGACCGTAGTGGGGGCAAGAAATCTTTCGGTAACAGACGTTCGAATCATGATAAAAAATAAATACAGCATAAGGGCCATTACGGCCCTGTGCTTTTTATGTGTTTTCCTGCCGATGACTGCCCAGCAGAAGCTTTTCACACTCGAAGACCTGAACTTTGGAGGCACCAACTATCACAACCTGCGACCAAAGAACATGTTCCTCACGTGGTGGGGCGACCAATTGATGTATCAAGACGTGGAAGAAGGCGGTTCCATCGACGAGAAAGGGCAGCGGAAGACACTCTTTATACTGAAGGAAGTTCCTGGCAACTGGCATACTGCTGCCTATGCCAGCTATCCCTATGCTGACGAACCACTGGTGCTGCTCAAGAATAGTAGCGAACGTGTACTCTTCGATTTCGAGAAGAAAGATGTGGTGTGGCGACAGACCTGTAGCAATGAGGAGTCTGAGCAACATTGGAACGCTAAGTCGCGCAACTTGGCCTTCAAACGTGATGGCCAGCTATTCGTGCGCCTGACTGACAATAGCGAGCGACAGCTTACGACAGATGGTTCGCGCGAGATAGTTTATGGAGAGGCTGTCCATCGCAACGAGTTTGGCATCAACGAGGGACTTTTCTGGAGCGGCGACGGACAGCGACTGGCTTTCTATCGCATGGACCAGTCGATGGTTACTGACTATCCACAGGTAGACATTACAGCTCGCAGCGCAGCCCTCGAGCCGGACAAATATCCTATGGCAGGCATGAAGGCACATAGTGTTACCATCGGAGTGTATGATGTAAATAGCGGAAAGACTATCTATCTGCAGACCCCAAAGGCCTCTGTCGAAGCTGACCGACTGAACGATTTCCTCTATCTGACCAACATTACGTTCGCTCCTGATGGCAAGACAATCTATCTCTTAGAATTGAACCGTGATCAGAACGATTGTCGACTGGTGAGCTACGATGCTACGACAGGTGAACGTCTCGCAGAACTCTATCGTGAGACGAGCGAGAAATACGTCGAACCATTGCGCCCAATCCTATTCTTACCATGGGACGATTCGAAGTTCATCCTTCAGAGTCAACGTGATGGCTTCAACCATCTGTATCTTTGTGAGGTTTCAGGTTCCAAGTCTCAGGCTTCAATTATCAATTGTCAATTGACTAAGGGTCCTTGGGTAGTCCTCGATGTGCTGGGCTTCAATCAGAAGACGAAGTCGATAATCATTGCTTCTAACGAAACTCACCCCTTGCAGTGCAACCTCTATGCTGTCGACTTGAAGACGCTGAAACGCACACTGCTCGACAATGGTGAGGGAGTGCATCGTGGCTCGCTCTCAGCTAGTGGTACACAACTCTACGACAAGTGGACGGCTCCTACCGTTCCTAACAATATAGACCTTGTGACTATCAGTAAAAAGCCGAAGACATCTCGACTGCTAACTGCTCCTGATCCATGGGCCGACTTCCAACAGCCTGGTTATCTGAGTGGAAGTATCAAGGCTGCCGATGGCGAGACAGACCTTTATTATCGCATGGTCGTGCCTCGAGAACTATACGACAAGCTTCCTGTTGACGAAAAAGGTAACCATTTCTCTCTTCTTGCGAGAGGTGCTGAGGGGGAGGCTTCCTATCCCACTATTGTCTATGTCTATGGTGGTCCTCACGCCCACAATGTTGAGGCCTCGTGGCATTGGTACTCCCGTTCTTGGGAGACCTATATGGCGCAGAAAGGCTATATAGTCTTTATTTTGGACAATCGTGGTTCTGAGAATCGTGGACGCGACTTTGAACAGGTCACCTTCCGTCAGTTGGGACAGGTGGAGATGCAAGACCAGATGAAAGGTATCGACTTCCTGCGTACGCTTCCTTATGTAGACATGTCGCGTCTAGGCGTACATGGCTGGTCGTATGGTGGTTTTATGACCATCTCGCTGATGACCAACTATCCTGACGTGTTCAAAGTGGGAGTAGCAGGTGGACCAGTCATTGATTGGAAGTGGTACGAAGTAATGTACGGCGAGCGTTATATGGACACGCCCCAGCAGAACCCAGAGGGCTATGCGAAGACCTCGCTCCTTGCAAAGGCAGGTAATCTGAAGGGACGATTGCAGATTATCACTGGCTATAACGACAATACTGTGGTGCCACAGCATTGTCTGTCGTTCCTTCAAGCCTGTGCTGAGGCTGGTACGCAGCCCGACTTCTTCGCCTATCCTGGTGAGGGCCACAATATGAGGGGGCACAACAGTGTGCACCTGCATGAGCGCATCACCCGCTATTTTGATGACTATCTCAAATAAGAAAAAGGTTAGTGCTTATTGCTTAAAAATGTAATGTGTCGCTTATTGGTTATTGTAAATGGGAATACAAGCAATCATGCCGTCGCGTCCTGCTGACAAGACGGTTTTTTATCCAAAACTAGAAATAAAGAAGAGTATGAAGATCCTGTTGTTGGGCAGTGGTGGCCGCGAGCATGCGCTGGCCTGGAAGATAGCCCAGAGTCCGAAATGTGAGAAACTATACATCGCTCCAGGCAATGCTGGAACGAGAAATGTGGGCGAGAACTTACCCATCAGTGCCAGCGACTTCGAGGCTGTGAAGGACTTCGTGGTCCAGGCTGGCATCGATATGGTGGTAGTAGGCCCTGAGGACCCTCTGGTAAAGGGCATCTATGACAATCTGAAGAGCGATACTCGTACAGCACATATCCCTGTTATCGGTCCGTCGAAGGCTGGTGCTGTGCTCGAGGGCTCGAAAGATTTTGCCAAGGGTTTTATGCAGCGCCACAATATTCCCACAGCTCGCTATGAGACCTTCGACGGCGAGCATCTTGAGGAGGGACTCGCTTTCCTGGAGACCCTCGAGGCTCCCTATGTGCTGAAGGCCGACGGCCTCTGTGCAGGCAAGGGTGTGCTCATCCTGTCGACACTCGAAGAGGCTAAGAAGGAGTTGAAAGAGATGCTTGGCGGCATGTTTGGCAACGCATCGAGCCGTGTGGTTATTGAGGAGTTCCTCAGCGGAATTGAATGCTCCGTGTTCGTCTTGACAGACGGTGACCACTATAAGATTCTGCCTGAGGCAAAGGACTATAAGCGCATCGGCGAAGGCGATAAGGGTTTGAACACAGGTGGTATGGGCAGCGTCTCGCCTGTACCGTTTGCTACTAAAGAATGGATGCAGAAGGTGGAGGATCGTATTATCCGTCCAACGGTGGAAGGCCTGAAGGCTGAGGGCATCGACTACAAAGGCTTCATCTTCTTCGGACTCATCAACGTGAAGGGCGAGCCGATGGTCATCGAGTATAACTGTCGTATGGGCGATCCTGAGACAGAGACTGTGATGTTGCGCCTGAAGAGCGACATAGTAGACCTCTTCGAAGGTGTGGCAGCAGGCAATCTCGACAAGCGCACCATTGAGTTCGACGAGCGTGCTGCCGTCTGCGTAATGCTGGTCAGCGGAGGCTATCCTGAGGCCTACAAGAAAGGCTATGAGATAACAGGCATTGACCAGGTCGAGGGCTCCATCGTTTTCCATGCAGGTACGACTCTCTCGCCTGAGGGAAAGGTGCTTACTGCAGGAGGTCGTGTCATCGCTGTTTCCTCCTATGGGCGTAACAAGGAGGAAGCCCTCGTTAAGTCGTTTACAGAGGCACAGAAGATACAGTTCACTGACAAGTATTTCCGTCGTGACATAGGAAAGGACCTCTAAATCCGTCGTGACATAGGAAAGAACCTCTAAAGAGAAAAAACAGAAGTGGCGAAGTCTCTACAGCGACAGATAGCAGAGAGCTGGGCGACACCATATGTAGCCCTGCTTCTCACTATGCTTATGTGGCTGCTTGCTGGAGGATTGGTGCATGGCTGGTGGCTGCAACTGGGCATCTTGGCTGCTATTGCCTTTGTGTTGGGCGAAATAAGCAATGGCAACGTACTCATAAGGCTGCGTAACCGCATGACTCAGAGCGTGTTCATGCTGCTTGCAACAATGGTGAATCCTCTGTTCGGCGAACTTCTGCCGCTTGTAGCAACCCTCTGTTTTGTTACAGGCCTGTTGTTGCTGTTTCGTACCTACCAGACGGCTGGTGCCGTTGGCACTTATTACTTCTCGTTCCTTCTTTTCGGAGTAGCTGTTCTATTGGCTCCAGTACTGCTGTTCTTTGTTCCACTGTTGTGGCTGCTCAGTGCTATCCACCTGCAGTCGCTCAACTCGCAAGAAGGCGTGGCTTCGCTCCTTGGACTGCTTACTCCCTTTTGGATGATGGTACCTATGGCCATCTATGTCCATTTCTTGAATCCACAGCTTTCCCTCCTGTCGCCTCTCGACTCTTTTGTCCATTTCTTCTCGAACCTCGTTCAGCATACATCGTATGTCACGACCTACTACCTCTTACCACTTTTCTTTATCGTTACTCTTACTGCCGTTAGTATTGTCTATTTCTGGATTCATCGCACGAACGACCGTATTCAGACACGCCTGTTGCTGACCTTCTTCTTCTGGAGTCTGACTTACGCAGTATTGCTTTTGCTAGTGCTGCCTGGTTGCTACGACAGTCTGATGTTTCTCGTCATCGCATTGGCGTCTCCGCTGGTGGCCCATCTTCTGACGGTCACCAATACGAAGCTCTCGAATATCTTCTTTTTCGTCGTCTTTGCGCTCACCATATTGGTGTCAATTGTCAGTCTTATTGGCCTCACACTCAGTGATGTGTCCTTATTTTTCAGCGAACTATGGAATGGGTGATAGAGTTGTTGACAAGCTACGGATACGTAGGTATGCTGCTGGCGGCTTTCCTGGCTGGCAGCTTCTTCCCTTTCTCGAGCGAGGCAGTTCTGGTGGCACTCATGGCTGCAGGTCTGGACCCTTGGCAACTGATGATTAGTGGTACCGTTGGCAATACCTTGGGCAGCTATTTCAACTATGGAGTAGGGCACATGGGCAAACTGGAATGGATAGAGAAATACCTGCACGTAAAGAAGAAAGACCTCGATAAGGCTGAGCGTTTCATGGCTGGACGTGGTGCATGGATGGGCATATTCGCTTTTCTTCCCCTCCTTGGAACGGCTATCACTATCTTACTGGGACTTATGCGCGCTAATGTCGTTATCACCTTCGTCAGCATCGCTATTGGCAAGTTCCTGCGATATCTGCTGGTCATCAAAGGTGCTGGCATATTTTTTGTAAAGTACTGAATCGATAGTAAAAGTATGTTGGAGGCTAAAAAGCGTTCCACGGGATTGAATATTGTATGAAAAGCGAGAAAAAAACGAAAAAAGTTGGCCGTTTTCCAAATAAGTCGTACCTTTGCAGCCGCATTTCGTGTGCGAGTGTTCGTATGCGTCGTGCATTATGTCAAACCATTTAATATTTAAAATCAAAAAAACAATGATTATTGTACCTGTAAAAGAAGGCGAGAACATCGAAAAGGCCCTCAAGAAATTCAAGAGAAAGTTCGAAAAGACTGGTGTTGTAAAAGAGCTGCGTCGTCGTCAGCAGTTTGACAAACCGTCTGTCCTGAAGCGCCTGAAGATGGAGCACGCCGTTTACGTACAGCAGCTCCGTACCAACGAAGAGTAAAATTTTCGGAGAAAAATTTGGTAGTTTCATAGAATTTCCATAAATTCGTTGCCGAAAAGAAACCGAACCAAATGACCGACCTGTTCCTCGACTATCTTCGCTATGAGCGAAACAGAAGTGAGAAGACGGTGGAACGATACGAAAAAAGCCTTCGCGACTTCCAGCAGTACTTCGAGAGTCAGGACAGCAGCATCACATGGACCTCGGTTGATGCCGACCTTATCCGCGGATGGATGGAGTCGCTCATGGACAAGGGGATGAAAGCAACGTCTGTGAATGCAGACCTCGCAGCACTTCGTTCATTCTTTCGGTTTGCACTAGCCCGCCATCTCATAGAACGCGACCCGTCACACATGGTGACAGGACCGAAGAAGCAAAAGCCGCTTCCGCAGTTCATGAAAGAAAAAGAGATGGATCGTCTGCTCGACGAAGAGCGTTGGGATGATACATATAATGACGTGCGCGCGCGTACCATTATATTATTATTATACGAGACGGGCATCAGAAGGGCAGAGCTGGTAGGACTCGACGACAATGACGTTGACTTCGAGGCCCGTCAGCTGAAAGTGACAGGAAAACGCAACAAGCAGCGTATAGTCCCGTTTGGAGAGGAACTTAGCCAAGCATTGCAGCATTATATCGAAGTGCGCAATGAAGAACAGGTGAGAAACTGTCAGGCGCTGTTCCTTAACAAGCATGGAGAGAGAATCGGTGATGACCAAGTCTACAGACTTGTGAAAAACCAGCTCTCGAAGGTGACGACAATGAAGAAACGGTCACCCCACGTCCTGCGACATACGTTTGCAACGGCGATGCTCAGCCACGATGCCGGACTGGAAAGTGTGAGGAGACTGCTCGGACATGAAAGCCTGGAGACAACAAAAATCTACACGCATACCACGTTCGAACAGTTGAAGCGAGTTTACAAAGATGCTCACCCTCGTGGTGACAACAAATCTTTATAGTTTAACTTTTTAAAAATAGGAGAGAACTATGGAAATCAAGATTCAGTCGATCCACTTCGACGCTACTGAGAAGTTAGAGGCGTTTATCGAAAAGAAAGTCGCCAAGTTAGAAAAGTCGTACGAAGATATTCAGAAAGTAGAGGTGCAATTAAAAGTAGTGAAGCCTGCTACAGCACAAAATAAAGAGACGAGTATCACAGTCTCAATGCCTGGGGTATCGACAGTGTATGTAGAGAAGGTGAGCGACACATTCGAAGAGGGAGTTGATCTCTGTGTCGACGCGGTGAAGGTTCAGCTACAGAAAATAAAGGAAAAAACGCGCAATCGCTAAAAAAATCCCACAAAAGTTTTGGCGGTTAAAAAATAAGTCGTAACTTTGCAGCCGTTTTCCGACAGGTCGTAAATCTGAAGAGAGAGCGGCTGCTTAGAAAAGCCTCTTTAGCTCAGTTGGCCAGAGCACGTGATTTGTAATCTCGGGGTCGTTGGTTCGAATCCGACAAGAGGCTCAAGAAGAAGTCAGGTAGGGCGAGTCCCTCCAGAATTCGAAAAGCGGAAAGCCGCAGAAGAGCGATTCTGGCGGAAAGCAAAATATCGGGAGGTTTCCAGAGCGGCCAAATGGGGCAGACTGTAAATCTGTTGTCTTTCGACTTCGGTGGTTCGAATCCATCACCTCCCACGACATCTCTTAGAGATATTGTTTTTGCGGAATTATGTCCAAGCCTAAAGCAATGCTTGCTTACGACGAGGCAAAGCCTAAGGCCGCGTTTGCGGAAATAGCTCAGTTGATAGAGCACTAGCCTTCCAAGCTGGGGGTCGCGGGTTTGAGCCCCGTTTTCCGCTCTATAGACAATGCTGTAATAGCTCAGTGGTAGAGCACTTCCTTGGTAAGGAAGAGGTCCTGAGTTCAACTCTCAGTTACAGCTCTTTGAGATAAAGGAGGAGCAAAAACAATGTAACTTCACAAATTTAATAAATTAACAAACAAACAATGGCAAAAGAAACCTTTGTGCGTACCAAACCGCACGTAAACATCGGTACTATTGGTCACGTTGACCACGGTAAGACAACTCTGACCGCTGCTATCACCACCGTTCTGGCTAAGCAGGGTCTTTCTGAGGTTAAGTCATTCGACCAGATTGACAACGCTCCCGAGGAGAAGGAGCGTGGTATCACTATTAACACCGCTCACGTTGAGTACGAGACCGCTAAGCGTCACTATGCTCACGTTGACTGCCCGGGACACGCCGACTATGTGAAGAACATGGTAACTGGTGCTGCTCAGATGGACGGTGCTATCCTTGTTGTTGCTGCTACTGACGGTCCTATGCCTCAGACCCGTGAGCACGTTCTGCTCGCTCGTCAGGTAAACGTTCCCCGTCTGGTTGTGTTCCTGAACAAGTGTGATATGGTTGAGGACGAGGAAATGCTCGAGCTCGTTGAGATGGAGGTCCGCGAGATTCTGGAGCAGTATGAGTTCGAGGACGAGACTCCTATCATCCGTGGTTCTGCACTCGGCGCTCTGAATGGTGTTGAGAAGTGGGAGAAGAAGGTTATGGAGCTGATGGATACCTGCGACACTTGGATTCAGGAGCCTCCCCGTGCTACCGACAAGCCCTTCCTGATGCCTGTTGAGGACGTATTCTCAATCACAGGTCGTGGTACTGTGGCTACAGGTCGTATCGAGACTGGTGTTATCCACGTTGGTGACGCAGTTGAGCTGCTCGGCCTTGGTGAGGACAAGAACTCGGTTGTTACCGGTGTTGAGATGTTCCGCAAGCTCCTCGATGAGGGTCAGGCTGGTGATA
>Ga0247611_10010092_pt1 | contig 11167 bp, 12 predicted proteins | sample 177DNAGHGhighgp2_FD_192422 | JGI IMG/M metagenome (GOLD analysis project Ga0247611, IMG submission 192422) | Sheep rumen microbial communities from Palmerston North, Manawatu-Wanganui, New Zealand - 1770 DNA GHGhigh gp2 | ecosystem: Host-associated > Mammals > Digestive system > Stomach > Rumen... | reverse complement strand
ATTCCTCCGAATTTCCTACGAAGCAAAATGCTCCGCAGGATGCGCACCTCGCGGAAAGGAAATCATCGCTTCGCGATCCGCTCGGGCGCGAAAGAGTCGCAAGCGACTCTTTTTTATTGATTTAAAAAGCTATTTAAGGTAAAATTGTAATGTTGTAAATTAAATTTGCAGGAGAGTAAAAAAATGACTATTTTTGATGAATTAAACGCAAGAGGGCTTTTGGCACAGTTTACCGACGAGGATGCGGTAAGGGAACTGATTAACAGCGGAAAAGCCACATTTTATATCGGATTTGACCCGACGGCTGACAGCCTTCATGTCGGACATTTTATGGCGCTTTGCCTGATGAAGAGACTGCAGATGGCAGGCAATAAGCCCATTGCACTTGTCGGCGGCGGTACAGGAATGATTGGAGATCCCACCGGAAGAACGGATCTTCGTAAAATGATGACTACGGAGATGATTGATCATAACTGTGAATGCTTTAAACAGCAGATGAGCCGTTTTATCGAATTCGGCGAAGGCAAGGCCAGAATGGTAAACAATGCGGACTGGCTCAGGGATTTGAATTACATCGAATTCATTCGTGATATCGGAGCATGCTTCAAAGTAAACAATATGCTTCGTGCAGAGTGCTACAAGCAGAGACTTGCCAGTGAAGACGGACTCAGCTTTTTAGAGTTTAACTATATGCTTATGCAGAGCTACGACTTCCTGAAATTATACGAAGAGTACGGATGCAATCTGGAATTCGGCGGAGATGACCAGTGGTCGAATATGCTCGGCGGACGTGAACTGATTCGTAAAAAACTCGGAAAAGACGATGCGCACGCGATGACAATCACATTGCTTTTAAATTCCGAAGGCAAGAAGATGGGCAAGAGTGCAAACGGTGCCGTATGGCTCGATGCCAACAAGACTTCTCCTTTTGAATTCTATCAGTACTGGAGAAATGTGGATGACAAGGACGTATTAAACTGCATTCGCATGCTGACCTTCTTACCGGTCGAAGAAATCAATCTGATGAATTCCTGGGAAGGCAGCAAATTAAACGAAGCAAAAGATATTCTCGCATATGAGCTTACTGCACTGGTTCACGGTGCTGACGAAGCTGGTAAGGCGAAAGAAGCTTCCCTGGCACTTTTCGGAGGCGGAACCAATAACGAAAATATGCCGAAGACGGAACTTTCCGAGTCTGATTTCAAGGAAGACGGATCCATCGATTTGATTTCCATTCTTGTAAAGGCCGGACTTGCTACGACCAGATCCGATGGAAGACGTGCCATCGAACAGGGTGGCGTAACCGTAAACGATGAGAAAATCACTGATGTATATCAATCCTACACGAAGGAATTTATCGGTAATTCCGAGATGATTGTTCGCAAAGGGAAGAAGAACTTTAAAAAGATCGTATTGTAATTTGTGTTGTCAAAAAACTGGGCGAGTAGGGCTGTTATAGTCCTACTCGTTAATTTTATTTGCAATGAGGACGGCGTAGTAGCGACGGACTAAAACCGACGCCTCGCAGTTCGCTTCGCTCGCAGGGCGAGGCTTACGGTATTGTCCTGCGCTACGCCTGATTATTGAGATAGGAGCGAACCGACTGACGAAAACTGCCGCGTCGTTGTGCGCAGAGGCGAGGCTTGCAGTATTGTCCTGCGCGCGCCTGAGAATGGAAATAGCTTAGTGTTGTAGATAGTTTTTACAACTCGTGAAGTGTTTTATTAAGTATTTTATTCGGGTTTAACAGAGTATGAAGAAGCACATAATTGCAAAAGTACAACCGAATAGCATCGCCGAGGAATGCGGTTTCGAAAAAGGAGATATTCTTTTGAAAATCAACGACTCCGAAATCGAAGATGCGTTTGATTATCAGTTTCTGACCACGGATGAATTTCTGGTTCTTACGGTGGAAAGTAAGCAGGGCGAAATTGTGGAAATCGAAGTCGAAAAGGATGCGGGAGAGGATCTCGGTCTGGAATTCGAAAATTCCTTTATGGACGATTACAGAAGTTGCAGGAACAAATGCATTTTCTGTTTTATCGATCAGATGCCTCCGGGAATGAGAGAGACGCTGTATTTTAAGGATGACGATACCAGACTTTCGTTTCTGCAAGGTAATTACGTAACGCTTACCAACATCAGTGACGAAGACATTTCCAGAATTATCCGTTACAGAATGGAACCGATCAATATTTCCTTCCAGACGATGAACAAGGAGCTTCGATGCATGATGCTTCACAATCGTTTTGCAGGTGATGCATTAAGGCGTGCGGACGAGCTTTACGAGGCCGGAATTGAAATGAACGGTCAGATCGTTCTTTGCAAGGATGTAAACGACAAGGCGGAGTTGGAATACTCGATTGAGCAGCTCTACAAATACGTGCCTGTTTTGCGAAGTGTATCCGTGGTTCCGGTCGGACTTTCCAAATTCCGTGAAGGGCTGTATCCTTTAAAGCCGTTTGAGAAGGAAGATGCCGAAAAAACAATCGATATGATTGAAAAATGGCAGAAAAAAGCCTTTTCCGAGAAGGGGCTGCATTTTATCCATGCTTCCGATGAATGGTATTTTCTGGCCGGCAGGGATTTTCCGGAAGAGGAACGTTATGACGGTTATTTGCAGCTGGAAAACGGTGTCGGAATGGTTCGGAATTATATCGAGGAGTTCAAAGAAACATTTATTGAACAGTTCGGTCAAAGTCGGGAATGCGCTGAAATTATTAGCAATTTTGAAAAACGAATCCACAATGTGGTCAACGATAAAAAAGCAGAAGATACGAGCGAGAGTAATGCAAATAAAGGACGAGTGCGAGTCAGTCTGGCGACGGGACTTTTGTTTGCGCCTGTTCTGAAAGCCTGCATCGATGCGATGAACAAAGCCCTGCCCGAAGCGGACTTTGAAGTTTATCCGATCCGCAACGATTTCTTCGGCGAAAGAATTACGGTTGCGGGCCTGATTACGGCAACGGATTTGACTGCACAGTTGAAGGAAAAAGAGATCGGAGAAGCGCTGATTATACCCGATACAATGTTACGTTACGGGGAAGCCGTTTTCCTTGATGATATCACGGTTTCGGAACTTGAAACGGCTTTACATTGCCGCGTGGATATAGTAAAATCTACTGGTAGGGATTTGGTCGAAATCCTTATGAAATATGTAACAAAATAGAGTTATTTTTAAAGGTTTTTAAGTATGAAAAAGAAAAGAAAACCCATTGTCGCAGTTGTGGGTCGACCCAATGTGGGTAAATCCACACTTTTTAATGTGCTGGCAGGGGAGAGAATATCCATCGTCAAGGACACACCCGGTATTACGAGAGACCGTATTTATGCCGATGTTGAATGGCTGGATAAAAAATTCACACTGATTGATACCGGTGGAATTGAGCCGGATTCGAAAGATATTATTTTATCCCAGATGAGAGAACAGGCGGAAATCGCAATTTCTTCCGCAGACGTGATTCTTTTCATGGTAGATGCAAAACAGGGTTTGACAGACTCGGATTCGCATGTTGCGAACATGTTACGAAAGAGTGCAAAGCCTGTGGTTCTTTGTGTAAACAAAGTCGATAATCCGCAAAAACAGATGGCGGATATTTATGAATTTTACGCACTCGGTCTCGGAGAACCCTTCGGAGTTTCCTCGGTTAACCGCACCGGGCTTGGCGAACTTCTTGATGAAGTGATTTCCTTCTTCCCGGATGAAAGCTTTGAAGAGGACGACGATGAACGTCCGAGAGTGGCGATAGTCGGCAAACCCAATGTCGGCAAATCCTCCATCATCAACAAGCTTGTCGGAGAGAACCGCCTGATTGTTTCCGATATTGCCGGAACCACGAGAGATGCCGTGGATACGACGGTTACCTACAACAAGAAAGAATACATTTTAATCGATACCGCAGGTCTTCGCAGAAAGAACAAAATCAAAGAAGAGCTCGAGCATTTTATGATTGTCCGTACGGTTTCCGCAGTGGAACGTGCCGATGTTGTCGTACTTGTCATCGATGCGGAGGAAGGCGTTACGGAGCAGGATGCGAAAATCGCCGGCGTGGCGCATGAACGCGGCAAGGGTATGATTATCGCCGTGAACAAATGGGACGCCGTAGAAAAGGACGACAAGACCATGAATGCCTTCGTAAAGAAGGTTCGCGATACCCTTTCGTTTATGCCTTATGCGGAGATTCTCTTTGTTTCCGCAAAGACCGGTCAGAGACTTCCGAAGCTCTTTGAAACCATTGATACGGTTATGGAAAATCATGCACTCCGTGTGCAGACCGGTGTGTTAAACGAGATTATGACCGAAGCGGTAGCGATGCAGCAGCCGCCCACAGACAAGGGCAAAAGACTGAGACTGTTTTATATTACACAGGTAGCGGTCAAACCGCCTACATTTGTAATTTTTGTAAATGACAAGGAACTGATGCATTTTTCCTACACAAGATACATTGAGAACCGGATCCGCGATGCGTTCGGTTTCAAAGGAACCCCTCTTCATTTCATTATTCGTGAAAGAAAGGAAAACGAGTAGTTCATGTTTCGTTTATGGTGCTTACTGATCGGATATTTCCTCGGATCGATTTCCGTAGCGTATATCGTCGGAAAGGTCAGGGGAATCGATATCAGAGAATACGGCTCCGGTAATGCCGGAACCACGAATACACTTCGCGTTTTGGGACGCCGTGCCGGCGCAATTGTTCTGGCGGGCGATCTTTTGAAGTGTTTTGTCGCCATGATTATCTGCTGGCTGATTTTTAAGAATCAGTATCCCGAAATGAAATATCTGGTTCGTATCTATGCTGCGGCGGGTGCGATTCTCGGACATGATTATCCTTTTTATCTGAAATTTCACGGCGGAAAAGGAGTTGCCTGCTTTGTCGGTATGGTGGCCTTTTTCTATCCCGGTATTATTCCCGCGGAGGCCGTGATTTTCCTGGGCATTTTCTTTTTAACCCATTATGTTTCCCTTTGCAGTCTGTTTTTCGGACTCGGCTTTATTGCGCAGGTTGTAATTTTCGGACAGCTCGGTTTCTTCGGACTGACTTCGATACAACTGATGGAACTGTATATTCTCGTCGGCACGCTTGTGCTTCTGAATATTTTCCAGCATCGTAAAAATATTGCGAATCTGATTAACGGAGAAGAGAAAAAGACTTATCTGAGCAAGAAAAAAATGCCTGCCGAATACCAGCCCGATGAGGAAAATCATAAAGAGGCTGAACAAAGCGCAGAAATGCCAAAGAATGTTGAATCCAAGAGCAAAGAATCTGACATAAAAGAAGAAACAGTCGGAGAACCTGACAAAGCATAAAATTTGAGTAATAAAGCGGGAAAAACGAAAAAATCCTGTATAACAAAGGGGGAAGAAGAATGAAAGTAGCAGTCATCGGAGCGGGAAGCTGGGGAATCGCCCTTGCAAAATTGCTTTTTGACAATAAGAACGAGGTTTATGTCTGGTCCGCATTAAAGGACGAGATTGACATGTTAAACCGCGAGCACGAACACGTGGACAAATTAAAAGGCGTGAAACTGCCCGAGGAAATGGTATTCACGAGCGATTTGAACGAAGCCGTAAAGGATGCCGGAATTATCGTTATGGCGGTACCTTCCGTTTTTGTTCGTTCCACCGCGAAGACATTAAAGGAATTCTACACACCCGGACAGATTATCGTGAACGTGGCAAAGGGTATTGAGGAATCCACGCTTCATACAATGTCCGAAATCATCAGCGAAGAAATCCCGGATGCTACGGTTGCGGTGCTTTCGGGCCCCTCCCATGCGGAAGAAGTGGGACGCGGTATTCCGACTACAATTGTAGTAGGAGCAAAGAGCCAGGAAGTTGCGGAGACCGTTCAGGAAGTCTTTATGAGTCCCGTATTCCGTGTATATACATCACCCGACGTACTCGGTATTGAAATCGGCGCGGCACTGAAAAACGTAATTGCTCTTGCAGCCGGCGCTGCAGACGGACTCGGATACGGCGACAATACCAAGGCAGCATTAATCACCAGAGGCATGGCGGAAATCACCAGACTCGGTGTTGCAATGGGCGGAAAACCGGAGACCTTCTACGGATTATCCGGTATCGGCGATCTGATTGTTACCTGCGCAAGTATGCATTCGAGAAACCGCAGGGCAGGTATTTTAATCGGCAAGGGTTATACCGCTGAGGAAGCCATGGCGGAAGTAAAGATGGTTGTCGAAGGCGTTTATTCCGCGAAGGCTGCGAAAAAGCTTGCGGAAAAATACAATGTGGAAATGCCCATCGTTGAGAAAGTAAACGAAGTCCTTTTCAATAATCTACCCGCAGCGGACTGTGTAAGGGATTTGATGGTTCGCGACAAGAAGATTGAAATTGACGTGAAAAAATGGAAGTGATCGTATGAGAGAAATCGATTTTAAAATGGAGCGAGAAAATCTCGTGCAGGTGGGAGATATCGTAAATGTTTCGGAAGGCGTGCTTCCGTCCGCATATTATTACACGATTGAGCCTGCGATTGCAATGAGCGCGAATTTTCGCTATTTTGAACGGTTAAAAAGTAAAACCGGAGTTGTAAAAAGCATTAACGAAACACCGCGCGGTTTCTTTGTAACCGTCGAATTTGACGAGTAAGAGGTTTTCATGGGTTATAAGTATCTTTTGTTTGATTCCGACCGTACACTGCTGGATTTTGACAAATCCATGCGTAGCGCGATACGGAATACACTTACCAAATACGGTTTTAACGTGACCGACGAAGTCATTGATTTCTACGATGCCTGGAACAATTCTTTGTGGCAACAGTTTGAAAGAGGAGAAATCACAAAGGCGGATCTTGTCTATACGCGTTTTGTCGTAATGTGTACAAGGTACGGCATACCGTATCCGGGCAAAGGAAAAATCGAAACCGATTATATCGTCGAACTTGGAAAGGGACATGATCTTTTGCCCAACGCATTAGAAGTGGTAAAAACACTTTCCGAAGACCATAAATGCTATATCATTACCAACGGATTCATCGATGTCCAGACACCGAGATTCGAGAAAAGCGGACTGAAACCATATATCACGGACATCTTTATCTCGGAGCAGATCGGAGCGGAAAAACCGAGCGTTCGGTTTTTTGACGAAGTTTTAAAACGCATCGGAAATCCGGACAAAAAAGAAATCCTGGTCATCGGAGACAGCATGACGGCGGATATTCAGGGCGGATATTTATCCGGAATCGATACCGTTTTAATCAGCAAAAAAGTTCCGGAAGGATTTGGTTATTCGCCGACATATACAATACCTGAAATAAAGGATTTATTGGGGATTTTGAAAGGGGGAAATTAAAATGAACGAAACGTATCAGAAAATGTTAAAGGCATTGTCCTGCATTCGCGAGAAAACGGATTTTATTCCGAAGGTTGCGCTTGTTTTAGGTTCCGGACTCGGAGATTTTGCGGATCATATTTCCGTTGTCAGTGAAATTTCCTACAGCGAAATCGAAGGATTCCCTGTATCGACCGTTTCGGGTCATGACGGAAAATATATTTTCGGAACCGTTTCCGGCGTTCCGGTTGTATGCATGAAGGGAAGAGTGCATTACTACGAAGGATATCCGGTATCCGACGTGGTTTTGCCGATTCGCCTGATGGGAATGATGGGTGCGAAAATCCTTTTCCTGACCAATGCATCGGGTGGTATAGCCGACGGATTCAAGGCCGGCGATTTTATGATGATAACCGATCATATTTCTTCGTTTGCTCCGAATCCCTTAATCGGACCCAATATCGACGAGCTTGGCGTCCGTTTTCCGGATATGTCATCGACCTACAATAAAGAACTTTGTGCAATGATCGAAGCGGCTGCGGCAGAGAACGGAATTGGCCTGAAGAAGGGTGTTTATTTACAGACAACAGGACCTTCTTTCGAGTCTCCGGCGGAGATACAGATGTTTAAAAAACTCGGTGCCGATGCGGTAGGTATGTCCACCGTAGTGGAAGCCATTGCGGCAAATCATATGGGCATGAAGGTCTGCGGTATTTCCTGCGTATGCAATCTTGCGGCGGGAATTTCGCCTCATCCGCTGACTCATGAAGAAGTCAAGGAAGCAGGAGCGAAAGCGGCTCCGTTATTTACTAAGCTGGTAACCGAAAGCATTGTAAAAATGGGTAACGCATTCTAGAAAGGATCTGCTTATGGAAAATGCACCGGACAGCCGTATCATCGAGCTGATTGAAAGAGCACTGAAAGCCAGAGAGAATTCTTACTGTCCGTATTCGAACTATGCCGTAGGAGCCTGCTTGGAAGCCGAGGACGGAAGTCTTTATGACGGCTGTAATGTCGAAAATGCTTCTTACGGAGCAACAAACTGTGCGGAAAGAACTGCCGTATTTAAGGCAGTATCCGAAGGAAAGAAAAGATTTGTACGGATTGCGATTGCAGGCGGCGTAAAAGGACAAAATCCGAAGGATTATGCATATCCCTGCGGAGTCTGCAGACAGGTTTTAAATGAATTTGCGGATTCCTCGATGGAAATCATCGTGGCAGTCAGCACGGAAATCTATGAAATAAAAACACTGGGAGAACTGCTGCCTGACGCGTTCGGACCCAATAATCTCTGAAAAGTAAGTTGAAATGGAAAAATGGATTATCATACCGATTCTGCTTGTGATTCTGGCATTTATTTTACTTGTCGGATTCATTACGGAACGGAACAAAGTAAAAAAATTTCGCGGAAGACTGAAAAGAGAATTCGTGAAACCTCTGGACCGCGATTACAGCAATGAGCGTATGGGCGCCATGCGCGGCTATTATGAAAGTCATAAGGACAAGGGCTTTTCAATTGACGACATTACCTGGAATGATCTGGGAGTCGATGATTTTATTAAAAATTATAATCACTCTTATTCCTCGGTCGGAGACGAAATCTTATATGCAAAGCTTAGAATGCCCGCACAGAAGGAAGAGGACGGCGGTTTTGACAGACTCGAGTATTACGTGAAGGAATTTACCGAAAACGAAAAGCTCCGTGTCGAATTTCAGGTTCTGATGGCAAAACTCGGAAGAAGCGGAAGATATTCGCTTTACAAATATCTTGAGTATTTGTCCGATGTCAAACCCGACCATGCCGTGCTTACTATCATCGACTGGATTGTTTATGCCGGAATCATTGCGTTTCTGTTTGTGAATTTTTATCCGGCCCTGGTAATGCTGATTGTCTGGATCATCGGAAATGTATGTGTTTATCTTGTCAGAAAGCACGATATCGAAGCATATTTTACTTCGTTTGAATACATTTTAAGGATTTTAAAAACGTCATCATCGGTGAACAAGCTTTTGCCGGACGGATTTAATCCGGAAAAAGAAATTCTGAAAAAAGCGAAAGGAAAGCTTCGCGGAATCTCCACGGGAAACCTCGTATTTTTGCAGTCCGATACATCCTCCGCGGTCGGAGATATCGGAAACGGACTGATGAATTTCGTAAAGATGTTTTTCCAGATCGATATTTTTCTTTTTTACCGGATGAAAAATCAGGTAGAGAAGAATACCGAAGCAATCGATGCTTTGTTTGAAACGCTCGGAACCCTTGATTTTGCGGTAAATGTGGCTTCCTACAGAACAATTCTGCCGAAGTACTGCGTTCCGGCTTTTACGGACCGGCCGGTTGTCGAAACGGAAGAGATGGTGCATCCGCTGCTTTTGAAAGAGGGCGTTGCCAATTCCGTTCATGCGGACGGCGGAATCCTTCTTACAGGATCCAATGCATCGGGTAAATCCACATTCCTCCGGATGATCGGGCTGAATGCACTTCTTGCACAGAGTATGCATACGGTTTATGCGGAGTCCTATAAGGGTGCATTTTACAGGATTTATTCCTCAATGTCGTTAAAGGACAGCCTGTTAAAAGGCGAAAGCTATTATATGGCGGAAATTCGCTCGATTAAGAGGATTCTGACCGCAATGGAAGAGGATTCCTCGAATGTTTTATGCTTTGTCGACGAAGTGCTTCGCGGAACCAATACGAAAGAAAGAATTGCGGCCGGTGCCGAAATTATGCGTTCGATGCAGAACAGTCATTCCATCTGCTTTGCCGCAACACATGATATCGAGCTTGCGCATCTTTTGCTTCCGCAGTTTACGAATTATCATTTTGACGATGAAATCAGGGAAGATGATATTTATTTCCCGTACAAGCTGAAGGAAGGCTATGCGACCTCAAGAAATGCAATTGCGCTGCTTCGCATTATGGGTTATCCCGAAGAGATTGTGAATAACGCAAATGCCTATGTGAACAGGGAAGATGACAAGGCGCTTCTACTGAAAGAAAGAGAAAAGAATGAATAAAGTGGAACTTTTTAGTGACGGTTCTTCCAGGGGAAACCCGGGACCCGGCGGATACGGAACCATTCTCCGATTTGTGGATGCGAACGGAAAGGTTTACGAAAAGGAATTTTCCGCCGGATACAGGGAAACCACAAATAACCGCATGGAACTGATGGGGGTAATCACCGGGCTCGAAGCTTTAAAAATGCCCTGCGAAGTGCATATTACCTCGGATTCGAAATATGTGGTGGATGCATTCAACCAGCACTGGATTGAAGGCTGGGTGAAAAAGAATTTTAAAAAATCCGATAACAAGCCCGTGAAAAACAGGGACTTATGGGAACGTCTTTTAGAAGCCGCAAAGCCTCATAAACTGACATTTTCCTGGATTAAGGGGCATGACGGACATCCGGAGAATGAAAGATGTGATACGCTTGCGACAACGGCTGCGGATTCGGACGATTTACTGACGGATGAGGGATACACGCCCGATTCGATCTGAAAATCGATGATCATACTATGTACGGGTTTTATCCGAAACATTTGAATTCAGATGATTTTAAGTAAATTTAAGGTTGTTAGTATACGTTATTTAGGATGGGTAACCACGGGTTGCCTGTAAGAAAGGGGTAAAAATGGCTAACGGAATTTCTTTTATGGCAATGTTTCTTTCGTTTTTGCTTGTGTTTTTCGTATTTGTTGCTGTAATTGCCGTTGCGGTGATTATCGGTGTTGCAATCGGAAAAAACAGGGCAAAACAGCTTGACCAGCTGGCCGAGTTCAGTAAATACGAAGATGATGAGGATGAAAATTCTTCGCAAATAGATCTTAAGAATTTATTATAATTCATAAAAAAATTCAAAGAAGGTGATTTCATGA
>Ga0247611_10010091_pt1 | contig 11170 bp, 8 predicted proteins | sample 177DNAGHGhighgp2_FD_192422 | JGI IMG/M metagenome (GOLD analysis project Ga0247611, IMG submission 192422) | Sheep rumen microbial communities from Palmerston North, Manawatu-Wanganui, New Zealand - 1770 DNA GHGhigh gp2 | ecosystem: Host-associated > Mammals > Digestive system > Stomach > Rumen ... | reverse complement strand
ATTCCAGACCTGTAGTTACAATTTCTGGTGTTAAAAATTATATTTATGAAAAAGAATATGATGAATATATTACAAGACTAATTAACAATTTTAAAAAGGCTGAAAAGATTTGTAATAAATATAATATCAATATGGTAATTGAAAATACTGATAATATTCCTGAATATACTAAAAGAACATACCATGATTTATATAAAGCAGGCTTTAGATTCTGTTATGATATAGGTCACGATCATTTAAGCTATGATATAGTTTGGAATTTATTAAATGAAATTGATTTACCATTTGATGAATTCCATATTCATGATGCTAAAGATAGAAAGAAGTGCCATTTATCACTTGGTGATGGTACATTAGATATCAAGAAATTTAAAAATTTAGCAGAAAAAAATAATGCATATGTTGTACTTGAAGTTAAGCAATCAAGTGATTTAATTTCATCAGTTCCATTGTTCAAAAAGCTTTAAAAAAATATTTTAAAAATATACTTGTATTAAATAAACATATATGTTAAAATACTTGAGTAAACTTTCTATGGCATTAGTCCATGGCGGAAGGAGTTGGAAAGCATGAAAAAGGATATTCATCCAAATTACAAGACTGTAAAAGTTACTTGTACTACATGTGGCGCTACATTTGAAACAGGTTCAGTATTAGACGAAATTCGTGTTGATACTTGCTCTAATTGTCATCCATTCTATACTGGAAAGCAAGCATTTACACAAGCTGATGGACGTGTTGAAAAATTCAATAAGCGTTATAATTTAAAGAAGTAATTTTAGATATTAAGGAGCATATAATTTGCTCCTTTTTTTCTCGTTTTTTTCTATTATTTCCTATGATTTTAAATTAAAATATGATATAATATTTATAAATTTTAGGGAGTTGATTAAATTGAATTATAAGGGCAATGAAAAAGGATGGGTTGAGACTATTGTCGGCCCAATGTATGCTGGTAAAACAGAAGAATTAATTCGTAGAATTAAGAGAATGGAATATGCTCATAAAAACTATATTATTTTTAAACCAAATATCGATGATAGATATAGTGATTGTGAAATTGTATCTCATAATAAAAAAGCTATGAAGGCAATTGGAATTGATCATGGTAGTGAAATAAAAAGACATCTAAAAAAAGATGTTCAAGCAGTAGTTATTGATGAAGTACAATTTTTTGATAAATCATTAGTTAAATATTTAAAAGAATTAGCAGATAATGGCTATAGAGTTATTTGTGCAGGACTTGATACTGACTTTAGAGGTCTTCCTTTTGGACCTATTGGTGATATCATGGCAATAAGTGAATCTGTTACTAAATTAACTGCAATATGCTCATGCTGCGGTGAACCTGCTACAAAAACTCAAAGAATAATTAATGGTAAGCCTGCTTATTATAATGATCCTATTATTCTTGTTGGTGAGAAAGAATCATATGAAGCAAGATGTAGAAATTGTCATATAGTATTAACAGGTAGCGAAGAAGATGACAAATAAAGATGAATATTTTATGTCTTTAGCATTAAAGGAAGCTAAAAAGGCATATGATATTGATGAAGTACCTGTTGGTTGTGTAATAGTATTAAATGATAAAGTAATCGCAAGAGCTTATAATAAAAGAGAAAAAGATAAATCAAGTATATCTCATGCAGAAATATTAGCAATTAAAAAAGCTTCAAAGAAGCTTGATTCATGGAGACTTGATGATTGTAAAATCTATGTCACACTTGAACCATGTATAATGTGTGCAGGTGCTATATTACAAGCTAAAATAAAGAATTTATATTATGGTGCTAAGGAACTAAGATATGGTTCTATAAGCTTAGCTAATATTTTTAGTTATAAATATAATTATGATATTTCAGTTTTAGGTGGAATATTAGAAGAAGAATCTAGTATGTTAATATCTTCATTCTTTAAGAAATTAAGAAATTAATATACTTGAAATAATTATATCTTTATGCTAGAATTAAAGACGTCCTTAGCCAATTGCTTAGAGTGAACCAGGTCAGGGTCGGAAGACAGCAGCCTTAAGCTTTTGGGTGATGTGGCTGAGGCGCCTATATAACAATAATGACTGATTTAATCAGTCTTTTTTTTATAAAAAAAGAGGCATTTTTTGCCTCTTAAATCTTTTTTGTATATTCTTTTAAGAATTCTAATTCATCATCCTTAAGTGATGGACTAAGTTTATCATAAACCATTTGATGATAATTATTTAACCATTCCTTTTCTTCCTTAGTTAATAAAGATATTTTTATTAGATCTAGATCAATAGGACAATAAGTTATTGTTTCAAATTCATAGAATGTTCCCCATTCATTACTTTCCTTTAGGACACATAATAATTCGTTTTCAATTCTAATACCATATTTTCCTTCAATATAAATTCCTGGTTCATCAGTTGTAACCATACCTGGTTCTAAAACACAAGAATCTAATCTTTCAGGAACGCTTTTCCATCTAAAGCCATTAGGTGCTTCATGAACAGAAAGTAGATAACCTACACCATGGCCTGTACCACATTTATAATCGATACAACCACGCCATACTTGCTCTCTTGCAAGAACGTCTAGATTCATTCCTGTACAACCCTTCATAAATACACATTTTGCTAGATTAATCATAGCTTTTAAAACCATTGTATAATGAGTTTTAATCTTATCATTTGCTTTTCCCATCATAAATGTTCTTGTTATATCTGTAGTACCTTCTAGATAATGTCCTCCACTATCTACAAGTAAAATTCCATCATTAATTGGTTGAGATGTTTCTTTAGTTGCACTATAATGCATCATTGCAGCATTTTGATTGCAAGCACAAATAGTATTAAATGATAAATCGACAAATCCTTTGTTCTTTTTTCTTAATTTTTCTAAATAATCAGATACTGATAATTCAGTCATTGGTTCTTTTTTGTAATTATTTTTTAAATAATACATAAATTTAACCATTGCCACTCCATCACGTTCGTGTGCAATTTTTATATTTTTGATTTCAGTTGGATTTTTAATTGCTTTTAGTCTCACTGTAGGATTAATCTTATTAACAAAAGTGTTATTACCTTGTTGTAATTTATTATATAATGCATAATTTACTTTATTAAAATCCATTAATATCTTTTTATTTTTAATTGTATATAAATAACTATAGATTTCATCATATTCTTTTAATTCAATATTGTTTTCAGATAAATAAGTAGATACTATTAAATCTACTTTTTTATTATCAACGAATAAAATAGTAGAAGAATCAGTAATAATAGTATAGGCTAAAAATACTGGAGTATGTAAAACATCGTTAGCACGTAAATTATATAACCATGCTTGATCTTCAAGCTGAGTTAATAATAATATATCACAATTAGAAGCTTTTAATTCATTTCTTACATCATTTATTTTTTTATCATATGATACACCTGAATAGAATTTAGATAATTTATAAATTAAAGAATAAGGTAATTCAGGTCTATCCTTCCAAATAAAATTAATTAAGTCTGCTTCTTTAAATAAAACATTTGGAATTGCTTCTTTTAATTCTAATATATCTTTTGTTGTAGATAGCTTGAAATTAAATCCTAATGTTACATTTTCTTCCTTTTGAAAATAATTAATTAAAAATTCATTTACAGTTGGCGTATTTTCAGTACCAATTTTCATAAGCTCAATTGGCTTATTATTTATTTGCTTTTCTGCTTGAATAAAATATCTTCCATCTGTCCATAAATAACCTTTTTCTTTAGTTATAACAAGTGTACCAGCAGAACCAGTAAATCCAGTTAAGAATTGTCTAATTTTAAAATAATCTGAAATATATTCACTCATATGATAATCACTTGTAGGTATTATATAAGCATCTATATTTTCACTAATCATTTTTTGAATAAAAATTTCAATAAGTTCCATAAATAATCACCATAGTTATTATATAATAATTAAACTCAATTTTGAAGAAGATAATTGATAGTTTAATAAAAATAATATATAATTGAATATGCTAGAAAGGAACGTAAATATGGATTTAGGAATAGTTGGAATTATTGATATAGTTATTATAGTTTTATTAATACTTTCTATTATTGTTGGTGCTAAAAAAGGTTTTGTTAATTCATTATCTGGTATTGGAGTTTTATTAATTGTTATTTTTTCAGTACTTTATTGTGGTCAATTAGCAAACCTATTTAAATCTTGGGGTTTATTACATCCTGATATTTATGAGGTTGTATTTGGTAAAATTGAACCTAATTTATCTAGCACGTTTACTGATACTTTATCTAAAGCATATAACATTCCATTTTGGATTGCTGGTATATTAGCATTTTTAATGGGTAAGCCTTCAGATAATCAAACAGCTATGCAATATAGTGAAATAGTTACTATAAAATCATTAACATTTATTTGCTTTTTCATAATGTTATTTACATTATTGATTGCTTTATTCATTTTAAAATTAATCAGCAAACAAACAAGTAAAGATGGAATAGGAAGGGCTGTTGATAGAGTATTTGGCGTCATATTTAGCTTAATTGTCTTTTCAGTATTCGTATGTGTAGTATTCTGGGTATTAAAGCTTATATATAATGGTGTAAGTCCTGATAGTGGATATGTTGAATTTATGAATAAGGATTTAATGCTAAATGATGATTCAAAATTTAGAATTAGTAAAATAATCTATAATGGTAATATTCTTGCTAGCTTTATGGAGAGTATTTTTTAGTAAAAATACTTTCCATTTTTTCTTTAATTTTACATAACGATATGTTATAATGAATTGTATTTTTTCGAAGGATTTGAATTTACTGAGGTGATGATATGAAAATAAATCCAAAATTATATGCAATCGCAGATCCTGTAACACCAGTTGAAACTCAAAATTTCGATGGAAGAACCGTTCAATTATACCTAATGGATAGTTTTGAAGGAATCAAAGAAGAGTTTGCTGATAAAAAAGGCCAATTTGCTGTATGGTCAAGTGTTGATGGATTCAATTACAGAGTATTTTTAGAAAATGGTTATTATGATAAGGTTAGTGAATTATATTCTCAACCAGTTAATAAGATTTGGATTGAATTTTGGGATAAGACTGATGTTATTCAAAGAAAATTCTCACTTTTCTTTACATATCCTATTATGGCAATAGCTATTATCTTATGTGTTATTTCTATTGCATTCCAAGCTCAAATGGGACAAATAGGAACATATATTACAATTGGTGTACTTGCAGTAATGTTTATAGGTATATTAGTTGGTAATGTATTTGTTAAGAAAAAAGTAATAGCTGCAAATACTGAAAGTAGACAATTAATTATTGATCATTTTGGAGAAGCAAAATTCGATAAACTAATTGATGAACAAAAAACTTATATGGATGAATATTATGATAAATTATATCCAAATGAAGAAGAAACTACTGAAGAAAATAAAGATGATAAAGTTGAAGAAGTAAAAGAAATTACTGAAGATACTGCAAAAGATAATACTGAAGAAGTAAAAACTGATGATGTAAAAACTGAAGATAATACTGAAGTAAAAGAAGTAGCCAAAGAGACTTCTGATGATACAACAGTAGACAATGAAGAAGAAAATAAAGAAGATACAATCGCTTAGGAGAATTATTAAATGAGCTCTATAGATAATTTATGCGTTAACGCAATTCGTGTGTTTGGTGCTGAAGCAATTACTAAAGCAAAAAGTGGACATCCAGGAATTGTTCTTGGTGCTGCCCCAATTATTCATACATTATATACTAGACATATTAATATTAATCCAGAGGAAGAAAAATGGTTTGATCGTGATAGATTTATTTTATCTGCAGGTCATGGTTCTACATTATTATATGAAACATTATTATTATCTGGATTTAATATTACAGTTGATGATATGAAAAACCTTCGTCAAAAAGGAAGTATGACTCCAGGTCATCCTGAATATGGTCATGTACCAGGAGTTGAAATTACTACAGGACCTTTAGGACAAGGTGTTGCCTCAAGTGTAGGTATGGCAATTGCTGAAAACTTCTTAGAAGCAAAATTTAATAAGCCAAGCTGTAATATTATAGATCATTATACATATGTATTATGTGGTGATGGTGATTTACAAGAAGGTGTTGCTATGGAAGCAATATCTTTAGCAGGTCACTTAAATTTAAAGAAATTAATTTTATTATATGATTCAAATGATGTTCAATTAGATGGTGATGTTTCACTAGCTAATAGCGAAAACACAAAAATGAAATTTGAATCAATGAATTGGAATTATATTAAAGTTGTTGATGGAAATAATTGTGATGCAATTGATAAAGCTATTTGTGAAGCTAAAGAATCATTAAAGCCTACAATTATTGAAATTAAAACAGTAATCGGTTTTGGTGCTCCAAATAGTGGTGAATCATCAATTCACGGTAAACCAATGCCAGAAGATGATGTAAAAGTATTAAGAAAGAATTTAGGATATAATTATCCTGAATTTACATTCCCTGAAGAAGTTATTAATTATTATAAAGAAAATGTTATTAACCGTGGAATTAAAGCTTGCGATAGCTGGAACGAAAGAGTAAATAGCTATGCAGTTAATTATAAAGATGAATATGAAGAATTCTCTCATTTCTTATTTGATGATTTCAAATTACCAAAAGTAGAAGAAATGCCTTTATATGAAGTAGGCAGTAGCGAATCTACTAGAAAAGAAATGGGTAAATTCATTGATTTTATGTCTCAAGTATTACCTAATATTATTGGTGGTTCTGCCGATTTATCATCTTCAACAATGGTTAAGGGTGCAGATGGTATTTATGGACCATCTAATCCACTTGGTAGAAATATTAAATTTGGTGTAAGAGAACATGCGATGGCTGCAATTGTAAATGGTTTAACATTACATGGAGGCTTAAGAGGATTCTGTGCTGGATTCTTTGTATTCAGTGATTATTTAAAACCAGCAGTAAGATTAGCAGCTATAATGAAATTACCTTCATTATTCTTATTCTCACATGATACTATTTGTGTAGGTGAAGATGGCCCAACACATCAACCTGTTGAACAATTAACAATGTTTAGAAGTATGCCTAATACTAATGTTATAAGACCTGCTGATTCAAATGAAATGGCAGCAGCAGTATTAATGGGTTTTGAAAAGAACACATATCCTACTGTTATAACATCATCTCGTCAAGCACTTCCTAATTTAGCTTCAACTAAACCATCTTTAGTTAAAAATGGTGCATATTTAGTTAAAGAAGTTAAAAATCCAACTGTAACATTAATTTCTTGTGGTTCTGAATTATCTATTACATTAGGTGTTGCAGATATGCTTGAAGCTAAAGGTATTAAAGCTAATGTTGTTTCAATGCCTTCAATGTTCTTATTTGATAAACAAGATAAGAAATATAAAGATTCTATTTTAAATAATAATACATTTAAAGTAGCAATTGAATTAGGCTCATCAATGCCTTGGTATAAATATGCTGATTTTGTTTATGGCTTAGATGAATTTGGTGCATCAATGCCTATTAAATATATTCATGAATCATATGGATTTACAAAAGAAGCAATAGCTAATAAAGTAGAAGAATTACTTAAATAAGATAAAAAAGAATGAGAAAATAAATCATCTCATTCTTTTTTTGTTATATATTTAGTTTTAAATTCGTTCTTTTCAAGTGGCTTATCATAATAATAGCCTTGAATTAAATCAGCACCCATTTCTTTAAGTTTATCGCATATTTCTTTTGTTTCTACACCTTCACAAACGATAGTGTGTCCTGTTTTTTTAGCAGTAGATATTACTGCGTTAAGTATTAATTCACCACGCATATCAATCATATTACATAATGATTTATCTAACTTTAATACTTCAAAATCTAGATTTGCAATATTATTTAAATTTGAATAACCTGAACCAAAGTCATCAATAGATATTGCATAGCCTTCTTTTCTTAGCATATTTACAAATCGTTTAATATCTTCAGCATTTTCAGTATACATACCTTCAGTTATTTCAAGCTCAATTAGATTTGCATCTATATTATATTTTTCTCTAATTGAATTTAGTGTTTTAACATAATTTTCATAATCTCTTGTATATCTAGATACATTTACAGATATAGGTACTGGTACTTCATTATTATCAATTATATCTTTCAAGAATTTACATACATTTTCAAAAACATTGTAATCAAGTCTTGTAATATAACCAGTTCTTTCAAATAAAGGAATGAATTTAAATGGAGGTAATATTTTTTCGAATTTATAATTCCATCTAGTTAATGCCTCAGCTGCTGCAATCTTTCCTGTTTTAGTTGAAATCTTTGGTTGGATATATAATAAGAATTCATTGTTTTTTAAAGCGTCTTCAATATGAAGCTCTAGTGTAGTTTGTTCTTTAATTTCATCATATAATTCTTCTGTATAAAATACTATTCCATCATTATATATATTAGAATTAAGTGCTAGTAATGCTTTATCGACAGAATATTTTATTGTCTCACTATTATTATATGATGTATATATACCATATTTTAGTCTAATTGTAGCACTTTTAACTTCGTAGCTTGATAATAAATAATTATTTAATGAATTTATTTTTCCTGTTATTTCATCTTTTTCTATATCATTTGTTAGTACAGCAAACATTTCACCTCTAACGCGGCAATAATATTTATCACAATTATGTTTTAACCATTTTGATATCTCAACAATTATTTTATCGCATTCCTTTGTACCAAGGATACTTATTAATGATTGGAAATCACAAATGTTAAATGTAATAATTGTATATGGATTTTTATTAGAATATAAATAATCCTCAATATCAATTATCCATTTAGAGAAGTTATATAATTTTGTTAATTTATCAACATATAAATCTTCGAAATGCATACGATTTGCATATTCTGTTGAAAGCTTAATCGCAAATGTTTTAGATATTAGTGATAGAGCACTAACATCTGTTGGTTGCCAGAAACGATTTGTATGAATCATATCATATCTAGCTTGACCATAAACTTTACCATCATATATTAATTCAAATGCTAAAATAGCTGAAGTTTTCTCTTTTTTTAATTGTTCATAAACTGCCAAATTTTTATTAGATGAAACTTGATTTATTTTAAGCATCTTAGTTTGATCATATACCTTTTTCCAATTTGGTATATTTGATTTAGATGATGTAAGTGGAGTAGGAGGAAGAAGTGGTGAATTCCATATTAGCTGATCTTCAAATTCATATGTTTCTGGATTTAAAACGATAACAGATATTCTATCTAACATAAAATAATTACCAATTAAGGATAAGCTATCTTTAAAATCAGTTTTTAAATTTACCCTTCTATTTAATATTTCTATTATACCTGATATAACATTATAATTTGTGATAGAAGAATTATTATATTCTAATTCTTTATTTTCAGTAATTATTTCATTATCTAAATGGACTTCACCACATTTATGAACTAAATAAATAATGAAGCAATTTTTACCTTTATTCTTTCCTCTAGCTAATGCAGCTTCCGTCTTTTTAAGCAATAATTCAGGAGTGTCTCCATCATTAGGGTGTGATGCACATCCTACTGTTGCGGTAAGCTTAGCATTTTTAATATTGCTTCCATTTAAGCTTGTGATTGAATTTCGTAATTCAGTACATACCTTGTGAATATTATCATAATTATCTTCAGTATATATTAATACTAAAAATTCATCACCGCCTAGTCTTGCGACATGACCTTGTTTTCCAACATACGCCTTTATTGCTGCAGCAACTTCAATTAATATCATATCACCAAACATACGGCCATATTTTTCGTTAAACGATTTGAAGTTATCAATATCAATTATCATTAATGCAAATTCTTTTTTCTCTTTAATTGCATCTTCGATTTCTTTTATCATATATGATTTAGTATGGCATTTAGTTAAATCATCGAGCTTTGTTCTATTTTCTTCAACATTTGAAGATAATGAAAATAAAACATATTCCTCATCTAGCTTTAATCCTTTATATTTTATATTAATAGGATTACCATCTAGCTGTGTATAACCAATAGTTAAAGTAAAAGGTGTTGATGGTGGTTCTAAATTAGTTAAGAACTTAGTTAATTTAAATCTAAATGAATCAATTAATTTAAATGTATTTGCGAAAACTGTACAAAACTCATCAATAGTTATATCTTTAGCGATTTCTTTTTCACCTTTATTAACTGTTACAATCATTTTAGTATTTTTATTAATGATAAATATAAGTTCGTTATACAGATATAGAATTGTTCTTAGCATATTTTTAATTTCCATATCACACCTCGTAAGCTTAAATTTTTTATTTGAATCGTTATGTCTATATAGTGATTATAACAATATTAGTATATTAAGTCAAATTAGATATAAAATCTAAATTTATATTTGACTTTTAATTAAAATGAAATTATGATAGAATATCATAGAAAAATGATATCAAGTATCATTAAATTTAGATGGAAAAGAGGTATATCGGTTATCCGATTAATCATATGTACGATATAATTGTTGTAGGCGCAGGTCATGCTGGATGTGAAGCAGCACTTGCTAGCGCTAAAATGGGACTTAAAACGGCATTAATAACAGGAAATATAGATATGGTTGGTTCAATGCCATGTAATCCATCTATTGGTGGTCCTGCAAAGGGTGTTGTCGTAAGAGAAATTGATGCCCTTGGTGGATATATGGGAAAAAATGCTGATAAATGCCAAATCCAAACTAAAATGTTAAATAGGTCTAAAGGTCCTGCAGTATGGGCTTTAAGATTTCAAGAAGATAAATTATTATACGTAAAGGAAATGAAAAAGCATCTATTAGAAACTAACAATTTAGATTTAATAGAAGCAATTGTTACAGATTTAATTGTTGATAATAAGACTATTGTTGGTGTAATGGTAGAGGATGGAACTATTTATAATTCTAAAGCTACAGTAATTACTACTGGTACTTACTTAAATAGTAGAATTTTAAGAGGACACTGGACAAAACAAGAAGGTCCTGATGGACAAAGAACATCAATTGGAATTAGTGAAGCACTTAAAAGAGAAGGCTTTACTATTCAAAGGCTTAAAACAGGTACTCCACCTCGAATTAAAACATCTACAATTGATTTTTCTAAATCTGAATTAGAACCAGGTGATGAAATATTATGGCATTTTAGCTTTGATA
>Ga0247611_10010089_pt1 | contig 11172 bp, 1 predicted proteins | sample 177DNAGHGhighgp2_FD_192422 | JGI IMG/M metagenome (GOLD analysis project Ga0247611, IMG submission 192422) | Sheep rumen microbial communities from Palmerston North, Manawatu-Wanganui, New Zealand - 1770 DNA GHGhigh gp2 | ecosystem: Host-associated > Mammals > Digestive system > Stomach > Rumen ... | reverse complement strand
ATTGAATAATTTTAAATATAAAAAATAATTTATGTATATATATATATATTAATTAAATTTTTAAATATAAATAAAAAAAGAATAATTTTATCATTCCAAAACTATGAGAATAATTAAAGAAATACCATTTATATATCTACCATCTAAATATATAGAGCCTACAACGAAATTAGGTATATTTATATCAGAATTAAAATCACGTATTAATAAAGAAAAAGAATTTATATCATATATATCATCTATAAAATATTGGGATTTTAATAAAATATCTTTATGGGCTTTTGAAGAAATATTAAATTATATAGATGAAATATTATCAAAATATTCAAAAGAAAATAATGATGAAATAAATCGTAATATATTATTACCTTTATTAAAATTTATATATTTATTAATACAAAATTGTTATAGTAAAGAAATATTTTCTTCTTTTGATCATTTACAAAAAATATATTTAACTTCTTTTGATATTAAAATAAAAATATTAATAATAGAAATAAATATATATTTTATAGGAAATAAAAGAAGTCTTGTTCATATTAATAAAACTTTTTATAGATCATTTTCTATATTATGTAATTTAAAAACAATATTAATGGATTTAATTAATAATAATTTTAAATTGAATCAAAATATAATAAATATTCTAGAAGAATTGATAACAAATATATATAATAAATGGATAAATAATTTAAAGAAAAGAAAACAAAGATTAAATAATGAAGAACAAAAAATAATATATGATATATCCCCTTTTAATTTATTCAAAGAAATTATTAATAATAAAAAAAATTATAAAAATAGTGATAATTTTAAAGGAAAATTAAAAAAAGAATATATATATTTTACACAAGGATATATTACTAAATTATTAATATATGAAAATATCTTAGATAAAGAAAATGTTATGAAATATTTAATAAGAGATGAAATAGTTTATATAATATGTATAAATGATTTTTTATTTATATTAAGTGAAATAGTAGAATGTGGTCAATTAGATAAAAATAATAAAAATTATAGTAATAAAATATCATCAATATCAAAATTTATTTTATTAGGAATTAATTTATATATGAAAGATAATCAAAATTCATATGAAATGGATGCTGTAGTATCAGAAAATTATATAGAAAATTATTATAATGATGTATTAAAAATAGTAACAAATCCACAAAATTCTATAGAATTAAAAAGTATATTTTTAAATTCTGGAATTTATTTTATGACAACATTTGATGGTTATGATAATATATTATTTCAAAATGGTTTATTTCATTCTTTTTTAAATGATTTAACACATCAAAATGGAAATGAATTAGAAGTATTAACAAAAAAAGAAAGTGAAAATCAAGAATTTTTAAATATAATATTAAATTTTGTATTTAATTTTAAAATATTTAAAGAAATACCAATAAATTTTTTATCAAAAATATTAGAAGTACCTAAAAATAAGATATATCCATATAGAATAGATAATGTAATATTTTCATTAAAAAAAAGAAAAATATTTGATGAAAATACTGTTAAAAATATTGTTATACCAAGATTAATATATGAATTAGAAAATATAAATATATCATCTAATGAACTTAAATATAATTTTAATAATGATAATAATACACATAATATAACAATTAATGAAAGAAATATATTAATAGATAGATTATATAAAGTATTACTTAAAATAGTATCAAATAATTCTAATTTAAATTCATATGGTAATTTTGATCAATTGTTAATAGAATCATTTAAAAAAATAATTACAAATAAAATAATAATATCAAATGATGAATATATACCTTCAATAATAAATAGTATATATTTCTTTGTTAAAATATGTAATAGTTTTCCTTCAAAAATACCATGGTATATTAATAATAATACATTTGATATTATATTCAATTATTTTTCAGAATATTTTCCTAAATATGATGGTGCTATTGATTTAGTTTATTTAATGTTATATACTATTTCTATACATAATGAAGGAAAAATATATATTAAAAATAATTTAGAAAAAATAAAAATATTTTTCCAAAAAATATTTGAAAAAATCGAAAATGATGATAATTATTTTTATTATAATTTATTTCTGTTAAAAGATATAAGTAAAAATGAATTATATTCACCATATAATGCTTTAGTACATACTGAAGGAATTCCTGAAGTTATACAAATTATTTTTGAAAATGTTAAATCTTTTATGAATAAATTAAATAATGAATTAAAAAATATAAAAATTCAAAAAAACAATAAAATTATATTAGAACAAAATTTATACTTTTTTAATTGTAAAAGAACATTTTTAAATGAATATTTTTTATTATTAATAGAAAAAGATATTGAATTATTTGAAACAAAATTAAATATAGAAATAATACCAATATTAAAATCATATCTTGATATAATATTAAATACTACTACATTATATTGCTTAAATACTCATTATTCAGTAATACCTTCTATAATAATTTTAGCAAAAAAAGAACCAATATATGTAATAGATAAAATATATGATAAATTAAATGAAATAATAAATTTAGATAAAAATAATGAATTAAATTTGGAAGAAATTCAAATATGTAAAATATTTTCTATACTTCAAAAAATATATGAATTTATTTTTAGTAAAATATATCAAAAATCAAAAGAATTAATAAATATAGATAAATATACAATATTATATATGAAAATATTATTAAAGAATATAACATCAAAAATAAATATGTCATTTTATATATCAACAATAAATGATAAAGAATTAGTAATAAATTCAAATTATTATTTAAAATTTTTATCTAAAAAAATATCACCAGAATTTCGTAATTTATTAGTACAAATGTCTTATAAAATATTTTGTAAAGATTTACCACATACAACAAATCCAAAATTAGAAATAATAGATGAAGATAATTATAAAGATATAAAATATCCAAATGAATCAAATGATATAAATATAATAATAAATAATTATAATAATTTTAAAGTAGAATATTTAACAGGTTCTTTTTTTAGTTCTGAATTATTAAATACAGAAAATAAAATATATAATTATTTAATGAATTCTGTTGATTTTTTATCTTCTATAGGTAAAATGATAAAACAAAAAGGATTATATGAAATAAAAATTGAAGATATTAATATTATTAAAAATTATATAAAAATGAGTTATATGATAAAAGAAATAATAAAAAATTTTGAAACAATAAAAGAAATAAAAAATTATAATGATATTGAAAGTAATATAAAAGTATTATTAATATATGTATCACTTTTTAATAGTTTAAATATTCTCATTAATGGTAAAATATCATCTATATTTATATTTTATTTTATTAAATATGGAGGATTTAAATATATATTATTAATATCAAAAAAATTTTTATATTTTTGTAAAAATGAATTAGAAAAAAATAAAAAAGAAATACCAATAGTAGAATTATTAATAATAAAAAATTTATGGAGTTTATTAGCAGGTTTAATGCTTTTTTTATTAAAATATTCATTTAGTTCAAATAGTGGATTTTATATATTATTAATAAGAGAAAATAATATATCTAAAAATTTTGATAATGTAATAGAATTAGATGCTTATATTAAATATTTAATGTTAAATGATTTTATTGATGTATTTTTTGATAAAAATAATTTGGAATATAATATTAATATAATAAGAGATATTGAAATATTTAGTACTGATTTAATGAGAACTATTTTTATATTATTTGATAATTGTTGTCGTATATATAGTAATATTAATGATATTAAAAAAAATGAAATGAATATAAAAGAAATATATAATAAAGGATATCAAATTTATGAAATTATACAAGTAATACAAGAAGGAAAATATAATAATGAAGATATTATTAAACAAATAAATGAATATAGAAAAAAAGAAAATGAAAAAAAAGAAGATAAAAAAGATGATAAAATAAATAATGAAAATAATAATGAACAAATAAAAGATGAAAATGATTCTAAAGAAAATAAAAAAGAAAATGTAAAAGAAGAAGAAAAAAATAATAATAAAAATGAGCAAAAAAAAGAAGAGAAAGATAATAATATGGATATTGATAATAATAATAATAATATATCTAATAATGAAAATATTAATAATAATAATAATAATATATCTAATAATGAAAATATTAATAATAATAATAATACTAATAATAATAATATTATTAATAATAATCAAGAAATTCTTAATAATTTTAATAATGAATTAATCCGGATTTTAGAAGGTGGAATTCATCATAATGATTTTCATGGATTTAATAGGAATGAAGAAGTAAAAATATTAAATAAAAATTTAAAAGATATAGAACAAATATCATTAAAACAAGATATTACATTTATAAATAATATAAAAGAAATATTTCCAAATTCAGATATAGATAATAATATAAACGAAAATATTGAATATACAAAAGAAAATTTTTTGAAATCATTAAATTATATATATAATATATTAGAAAAATGTAATATATCTTATAAGAAAATAAATGATATAAGAAAAATGAATATTAAATATAGAATAAAAGCATTTGAAGGAAAAAATGATATATTTCCATATATAGAAGAATTAATTAAATTAATAAAAGAAAATAAAGAAAGAAAAAAAGAATTAAATAATAATATAGAAGATATATTAAAAAAAGAATTAGATTATAAAGTATTTATGAATTATTCTATATTTAGATATAAAACACATAGAGATTTTTCTGAAATAATAAATGATGATAAATGTATTATATTTAATAATTTAATAGATGATTCATTAAATTCAATAAAGGAATTAATAACAATTGATAAAAATAAAATAAGTATAGAATTATTTAAAAAATTATTATATGAAAATATTTTAAATATATATATACAATTCAGTTTTTTAGAATATAATAAAAAGAATTTTGAAGAAAAGAAAATAAATTTTTTAGATATATTTTTATTAATATTAAAAGAAACAAATAATAATGAACAAAATATATCAAATTGTAATAATATATTTTATATAGATGAAAATATTATTATATTTTTTTTACAAATTATAATTCAATTTTTTAATAATAATGATAAAAGTCAAGAAACTTTGAATGAATATTTAATAAATAATAATATGTTTAAATATTTATTAGAATTAAGATTTAATCCAAAAGAAACAAATTCAAGTTTTTATGATAATCAATTTAAATCTTTTGTTACTTTAGAAGAAAGTTTTAAACAATTTATAATTAAAATATTTTCTGAAAAAAATATTTTTTCTAATTTATTAGAAAGTATATTTAAATATGCATTTGCTAATATAAATCCAAATAATAATGAAGTAAATTTAGAAGGTTTTATTGATTTATGTAAAGATTATATTAAAATTGATAATAAAGATATTTTTGTTAATATTATTAAAAAATTATTTTTTATTATTGAAAAAGATAAACCAAAAGATAAAGAAAAAGATAAAGAAAAAGAAAAGGAAGAAAAGGAAAAAAAAGAAGAAAAGGAAAAAGAAGAAAAAGAAAAGAAAGAATTGGAAGAAAAAGAGATTATTAAAATAATAGAAAATGAAATAGTAGAAGAAAAAAAGGAGAAACAAGAAGATAATAATAAAATATATTTATTAAGATTAAAACCAGAATATAATAAAGAAATAGAAAATATAAAAGAAGAATTAAATAAAGGAGAATTAAATAAAAATGAAGATGTTGATATTAAAACTAAAAAAAATAAAAATAGTAAATCAAAAAATAATGAAAAAATATCATCAAATAAATCATCTAAAACAAAAAAATTATCATTTGATGAAAAAATAAAAAATATAGAAAAATTATATTCAGAAAGGAATAAAACAATATTATATTCATTATTAAAACATATATGGAAAACAAGTACAATAATAAATGAAGATATATTAAAAGGAAATAAATATAAAAAATTTAGTAGAAATTTTATATTTGATTTAGATACATTATTATCAGGATTAAATTGTATATTGCATATATATCCATCTTATTTATCTATAATAATTCAATTTCAATATGGAAAAAGACATAAAATGAATTTTATAAAATATATGATTAAAAATATATTTCCATTATTAAATTATTATCATAATTGTATATCATGGCCCAATTATGTAAATAATACAGAAGAATTAGAAAATATAACTATAAAAGAAAAACAAGATGTAACTAGATGTTATAATAATAGACCTAATTCATTTCAAAGTTTTTTTGAATCTTTTAGAAATATAAATATAATATCATCATTAATACATTCTATTACATATAAAAGAAGAAATATGAATGATAATGATATATATTTAATAAATGAATGTAGAAAAAAAATATTAAATGAAATAAATATAATATTACAAGAAATATCATCACAAAAAATAGATGAATTTAATTTTATAAATAAAAATGATGAATTATTTCCTAAAAATGTAATATCATATAAAAATTGTATAATAATATTATATTCAATGACTGAATTTATGGAAGGAAGTGATATATATAATCAATATAATCCAATAGAAATATCTAATTTAATATATAGTAAAGAATATAATATTATAAAAAATATAACTAATATATTAAAAAATATGAAAATAGATGAAAAAAATGAAATATTTCATGAAATGGGTATAAAATATTTAAGTCATTTATTTAAATATATTAAATTTAAAAAAATAGATAAAGAAAATAAAATAAATAGTAAAAATAAAAATAATAAAGAAAATAAAGAAAAAGGAGATAAAAATGAAAATATAGAAATAATACAAGAAGAAAATAATAATAATGAAAATAGAAATATAGATAATAATAATAATGAAAATAGTAATATAAATATATCAAATTCAATTCAAGAAGAAGAAATAAATGATTCAGATAATAGTAATAATAATAATGATAGTAGTATAAATGAAGATATGATTATAGAAGATATAATAGAAGAAGATTCATCAGAAAATGAAGATATAGAAGAAGATGAAGGATCAGATTTAAATTCGGGAGAAATAAATGAAGAAGAAGAAGAAGAAGAGGAAGAAGATGATGATGAAGAAGACGATGAAATAAATCAAGAAGTGAATAATTATCAAGAAGATTCATTTAGTTTAATACCTAGTGATGAAGATGATTCAAATGAAAGTGATACAAATAATGCATTTAATAATTTTGATATAAATAATATAAATTTAAGAATAATAAATAATTCAGATAATAATGAAAATAATTCAGAAGAAAATAGTAATATATCTAATAATAATCAAGTAAATATAAATAATTTTCAAATAATATTAAGAAATATAAATCAAAATAATAATAATAATAGAGATAGAAATCAAATAGAACTAATAAATAATGGAGAAAATAATTTAAATTATAATGAAGAAAATTTATTATATTATAATCCATATATAGATTCAATTCCTAATATGAATAAATCACAAATAAAAACAGAAATAAATTCATTTTATGAAGATTGTATATTATTTCCATTTTTAGTAACAAGAACAAAATCAAAAAATAATTTAATATATTTTTATAGACCAAAAATAGATATAGATATATTAAGTAATTTAGAAAAAGATACTGTAAATAAAACATTTAATATATTCATATATTATTATTTATTTCAAAATGAATTAAATTATAATAGGTATTTTAATTTTGTATTAATAGGATTAAAAAATAAAACATCTTCTGCTTATTTAAATGAATTAGATAAAATAGTAAGTGATTTTTTAAGTATATATAGTGTAAATAGTTTAGAAAAAGTAGAAATTATTAAAAATGATATAATTAAAGATATAGAAAATGATATTAATATTATTAAAGAAAATGATGAAGATATTAAAGATAAAGATAAAGAAAATGATAATAATGAAATATTAAAAGAAGCTCCAGAAGAATTAAGAGATCTTATAAATAAACAATTAGAAAAAGATAAAGATATAAATAATAATTCTAATAATAATAAAAAAGAAGAAGAAGAAGAAGAAATAAAATCTAAAAAATCAAAAGAAGAAAATGAAAATAATGAAAATAATGAAAATAGAAATAATAATATAGAATATCAATTTTTATTAGATTTACCAGTAGAATTAAGAGAAGAAATATTATTAGAATTAGATCCAACAATAATACCAAATTTACCTATAGAATTACAAAATGAATATAATAGATTAGTAAATAAAGATAATAAAATAATATTATTACCTATATATGATAATATAGAAGATAATAATAATTTAAATTCAAGTCAAGAAAGTAATAATATATTTATAATAAAAAAGAAAAAAAAAGTAGAATATCAATTAAGAAAATTAAAATATAAAAGAGAAGAACTTCTTTCAAATTATAATATAAATAATAATGATGATAATAATTTAATAAATATATTTGATGATGAATTTTTAGAAAACATAATAATATATAATGTAAAAACAATATTAATACAAAAAAAAGAAACAGAAAAATTTAATGAATATGATGATTTATTAAATCAATTAATATCAAATGAAAATATACGTTATAAAATATTAGATATACTTTTTAATTTATGGGTTTGTGATACTTCTTGTTTATATAATTTATTAAAATTAAAAAAAATACCACAAAAAAATACATTTTTGAAAAATTTATATTATTTATATATTCAAAGTGGATTAACTGAAGATTATTTCTTTAGTGAATATGAACATTTTTTTATAAATTTTGCAGTAAAACATCAAAAAGATATGAAAAAATATTTTTTAAAAACATTTTATAATGAAAAAACAGGAGGATATATATTAATGTCTAATAATAATAAAGAAAAAGAAAAAGAATTTAATATTACAGAAAATTCAAAAAATCTGAAAAAATTATTGAATATAAGATATAAAAATGGAGAAAATATGTTAAGTAATTTAATAAGTATGACTTTATTAAATAATAGGAGTAATTTAAAATCTATATTTTCTATAAAAATATTTTCAAAAGTAATACAAAATTGTTTAAAGAATATAAATATAGAAGATAATAATATAAATAATAATAATAATGAAGAAAAAAATAATAATAATGAATTAAATATAAGTATAGAAACAATAGAAAAAATATTAGATTTATTTAATAATTTTGAATCTGCATTATATTTAAGTAAAGGTGAAAGATCTAATAATCCTACTTCTTTACTTATAGAAATGATAAATGATCAAAATATATATCATATATTATTAGATGTATTATTGAAAAGAATTAAATCTATTAAAGAAAATATTACAAAAGAAATGGATGATTTTTTTAAAAATAAAAAAATAGATATTCAATTATTTAATAAACTTTTGCCAGATATTATTTTATTTAAATTAGTAAAATTTATAAGTAATATAAATGATTATTTTTATGAACAAATAACAGAAATAGAAAATAAAAAAAAAGATAAAAATAAAAATGAAAATGATAAAATAAATTCAAAATTATTACAAAATAAAAAAGATATGCTTAATAAATTAAAAGAATTTATTAAAAATATTAATGATATATTATTCTCATGTTGGGAACAATTAAATAGTTTATTATTAGATATAAATAATATAATAAAAGATAATCAAGATATAATAATTCCAAAATTAAATCGTTTAATTCCTTATTTAGAAACATTTATTACATTATCTCATCTTCAATTTATATCAACAAATTCAACTTCATCAGATAAAAAAGCATTTATATTTGAAAAAAAATTTGTATCAAATGCAGAATCTCCTATTAATAATAATAATATAAAAAATGAAATAGATTCATTTGTTGAATTTTTTTATGAATTTTGTGAAAAAAATAAGAAAATAATAAATTTTATATTACGTCAATATCCAAAAATGTTTACAAATGAATTAATAATAAAAATATCATCATTATTAGATTTAGAAAATAAGCAAAAATATTTTAGACATTCATTAAATAAATTACCATCAAATAAAAAATATATAGGTATACAAGTAAGACGTAATGGTCCTGAATTATTTACAGATTCATATGTAGCATTATCTATGAGAGATCCTAAAGATTTAAGAGGTAAATTAATAATAAATTTTGAAGGTGAAGAAGCTATAGATGCTGGTGGTGTTAAAAGAGAATGGTTAACATTATTATCTAAAGAAATGTTTAATCCTAATTATATGTTATTTAAATTAGCTAAAAATGGTAATACATATACAATAAATAGTGATAGTGGTAAATATAATCCAGAACATTTATTATATTTTGAATTTATAGGTAAAATAATGGCTAAAGCTATATATGATGGTATGATGATAGATTGTTATTTTACAAGAATAATATATAAATTAATATTAGGTACATCTATATCATATCATGATATGGAAGATTATGATCCTGTATATTATAATTCTATTAAATGGTTATTAGAAAATGATTTTACAAATTCAGAAACATATTTAACATATTCATATAATCATGATAATTTAGGTGAAATACAAACTGTAGATTTAATAGAAAATGGTAGAAATATAGATGTAAATGAAGATAATAAATTTGATTATATACAACGCCTTTGTAGTTCGAAATTATATGATACTATTAAACCACAAATAGATGCATTATTAAAAGGTTTTTATGAAATAATACCACAAAAATTAATATCGATATTTAATTATAGAGAACTTGAATTAGTAATAAGTGGAATGCCTACTATAGATATAAATGATTGGAAAAATAATACTATATATGAAAATTATAATGAAGAATCTAATATTATTAAATATTTTTGGGAAATAATTGAATCTTTTGATAATGATGAAAGAGCTGAATTTTTACAATTTGTAACTGGTAGTTCTAAAGTACCTTTACAAGGATTTTGTGCTTTACAAGGAATTGGAGGTATTAATAAATTTAAAATATCTAAAGTATTTGATAATAATTTTGATAGATTACCATCAGCACATACTTGTACTAATCAATTAGATTTACCTGAATATCCTAATAAAGATATTTTATATGAAAAACTTAGACTTGCTATTAAAGAAGGAAAAAATAGTTTTGGATTTATTTAAAAAATTTATAAATAAATATAATTATATAATTTTTTAAATATAAATTATATTAAATAAACAATTAAAAATTTTTTAATAATATATTAATTTTATCTTAAATATATATTTAT
>Ga0247611_10010088_pt1 | contig 11172 bp, 12 predicted proteins | sample 177DNAGHGhighgp2_FD_192422 | JGI IMG/M metagenome (GOLD analysis project Ga0247611, IMG submission 192422) | Sheep rumen microbial communities from Palmerston North, Manawatu-Wanganui, New Zealand - 1770 DNA GHGhigh gp2 | ecosystem: Host-associated > Mammals > Digestive system > Stomach > Rumen... | reverse complement strand
ACTCGCTTGAAGTCGATCAGACGATACTTCCTCTTGTGACCACCGCCCATGTAGCGGACTGTCATCTTACCGGTGTTGTTTCGACCACCAGTTGAGCGCTTACCGTAAACGAGAGACTTCTCTGGCACGGATGCAGTAATATCCTCGAACGTGCCAATAACCTTGTGTCTTTGACCCGGAGTAACGGGCTTTAATTTACGTACTGCCATTTTTATTGAATATTGCTATAAAAATCAATTGTATCGCCTTCCTTCAGTGTGACGATTGCCTTCTTGAACGCGTTCTTCTGACCCTTGATCAGACCTGCCTTCGTGTAGCGTGAGCTACGCTTGCCAGCATAACGAATCGTGTTCACATCTAATACTGTAACATTATACAGACTCTCGATCTCTTTCTTGATCTCAATCTTGTTAGCCTCGGGCTTCACGATAAAACCATACTTGACCTCTGCCTTTTTGGTTCTCTCCTCACCCTTCACCTTATAGGTACGCTCAACAGAAGACTTGTCTGTAATCTTAGTCATCTTCTCAGTGACTATCGGTTTGATAATAAATCCCATAACCTGTGTCTCCTTTTACTTGTTTAAGATACCGTCGATGGTCTGCAAAGACTTCTCTGTGATCACCAGGACATCAGCATTCAACACCTTATAGGTATTGACCTTGTTAGCCTCAATCACTTCGCTACCCTGCAGGTTACGAGCCGACAGATATATATTTTTATTAGTGTCTGCCATCAGGAAGAGAGTCTTCTTGCCGTCAATCTTCAAATTCTTTGCAATTGCGACAAACTCCTTCGTCTTCGGGGCCTCCATTGTGAAGTCCTCAACCACCACGATAGCATTCTCCTGAGCCTTGTAGCTCAATGCAGACTTACGAGCAAGAACCTTCACCTTCTTATTCAGCTTGAAGCTGTAGTCACGAGGTGTGGGGCCGAACACACGGGCACCACCACGCAGCAGAGGTGAATTGATATCACCATGACGAGCGCCGCCGCCGCCTTTCTGACGACCGAGCTTACGAGTAGAGCCGGAAAGTTCACTTCTTTCCTTTGACTTAGCTGTACCCTGACGCTGGTTGGCGAGATACTGCTTGACATCCAGATAAATCACGTGATCATTAGGTTCAATACCGAAGATGGCCTCATTCAGAGTCACCTTGCGTCCGGTCTCCTGACCTTTGATATTCAATACGCTTACTTCCATCTTACTTGTTGATTATTACAGTTGAACCATTACAACCAGCGCAACTTCCCTTCACGAGAATCAGATTGTGCTCTGGAATCACCTTTAAAACTTTGAGGTTCTGAGTAGTCACTCTGTCACCTCCCATCTGACCGCCCATGCGCATTCCCTTGAACACCTTGGCGGGATAAGAACAAGCACCGATGGAACCCGGCTTGCGCAGACGGTCGTCCTGACCGTGCGTACTCTGGCCTACGCCACCGAAACCATGACGCTTCACAACGCCCTGGAAACCTTTACCTTTAGAGGTTCCGACAACGTCAACAAACTCGGCACCCTCGAAGATGTCGACTGTCACGGTGTCACCGAGGTTCATCTCCTCGTCAAACTTGAACTCGGCCAAGTGGGCCTTTGGTGTTGTGTTAGCCTTCTTGAAGATACCCATCATTGGCTTGGAGGTATTCTTCTCCTTCTTCTCTCCGAAGGCGAGCTGAACAGCCTTGTAGCCGTCCTTCTCGACAGACTTAACCTGAGTAACAACACAAGGACCAGCTTCGATAACAGTGCACGGTACATTCTTACCGTCGGCACTGAAAACGGATGTCATTCCGATTTTTCTTCCAATTAATCCTGGCATTTCAGTTTAAAATTAATAATGTTGTTAAATATATAAAGTTATTATACGCGCAAAAAACAGAATCAGTCAGCACCCATTCCGAGCAGCTAAACCGTTCTATTTCAGTGGTTTGATAGCCTATAGCCAGCGCAATTACCACTTTTGCGGCTGCAAAGGTACTAATATTTGGCGAGACATGCAACATTTTTTGTCTTTAAAACACAAAGATTTAAGTTTTTTTATACTTTGGACATAAAAAAACATAAAGGCTCCACCGTTTGTGAAAACAGCGGAGCCTTCAAATCATGGCTGTAGGTCGGCATACTCATGGGCGACGTTCTCGATGCAGGGACACGCCGTCCCCTGACCCACCTTGTATTTTAAAATTTTTATCGTGATCCTGCAAGTTGCTTCTGTCCTTGGAGGATGTATATGCCTCTTGTAGGTTTTGATATTAATTTACGACCATATAGGTCATAAATTCCTGAGGACTCCCCTGCCGTTGCAGTGGTAATTTAAGTCTGACAAGCAGGTATGGCGTCGAAAAAGCTGCCCCATAAACTGTCACCACGTCTTCATTCTCTATAATATAACTTGGAGTTATTATCACAGACTTTGAATCTTCTTCCCAGGAATCCATCGAGACTAACTTCTCAAGATCTGCCCGAGTAATAAAAAGCATGTCGAAGAACCCGTCTGTCACCGAGAAAAAAGGCTGGACATTCGCACGAATCTTTTCGCTAACCAAATCAAAACCTTTAGGAATGCTGACTAAGACCTCGTTTTCATTTAGGATTAAGGGAATCTTTGTCCCATCAAAGTGATAATAATAATTTGGTTGAGCCATCGCCTGTATTGAACATGAGATAAGAACCAAAAACGTAAACAAATATTTTTCTGCTCATAATCATGTGATATAATAAGTTAGACATTTTTTCATTTTATAATGCACACCAGACCCCGTGTGCGCCGACCCCGCGTGCACCTCAAGATGGCTTATTACTATTTATATAACTACTGTGCAGTTAGAATCCTGCATGGCAGCATGCTATTTTTACAATTCTTTAACTCTTGGAGCACAGGGCTATCCCTTGTTGCTAATGAAAGCAAAAGAAAAGAGAATTGAAATTGATAAAGCAAAAAAAACAGGAGGCTGTGTCATTATCATTATGACACAGCCTCCCTTTTGTATCTGTGAGATCCTATAAGGTACTATACCTTGATCTCAACCTCAACGCCGCTGGGGAGTTCGAGCTTCATCAAGGCATCAACTGTCTTAGCGGTTGAGCTGTAGATGTCAATCAGACGCTTGAAATCTGACAACTGGAACTGCTCGCGGGCCTTCTTATTAACGAAGGTAGAGCGGTTGACGGTGTAAATACGCTTGTGCGTGGGAAGGGGGATAGGACCGCTGACGATAGCACCGGTAGCCTTTACAGCCTTCACAATCTTCTCAGCTGACTTGTCCACGAGTTTGTGGTCGTAGCTCTTCAGCTTGATACGAATTTTCTGACTCATAATTCTAATTTACAATTTAATTATTTACTATTTACTATTTATTTACTGCTGCTAAAGAGTCATTTGCTCAGCGGCAGCTTTTTTGATTATCAAGAATTACCTATACCAGATCGGCACGGCCCTTCACCTCCTCGAGCACGGCCTTAGCCAGCTGGCTTGACAGCGGTGAGTGGTGATCGTACTCCATAGAGCTGGTAGCACGACCGGAAGTGATGGTACGCAAAGCGGTTACATAGCCGAACATCTCTGACAGGGGAACCATTGCCTTGACGACACGGGCACCCGAGCGAGCCTCGTCCATACCTTCTACCTGACCGCGACGCTTGTTCAGGTCGCCGATCACGTCACCCATGTTCTCCTCAGGTGTCACCACCTCAAGTTTCATGATGGGCTCCATCAGTACGGGCTTAGCCTGAGCGCAGATTGCTTTATAAGCCATCTGGGCACAAACCTCGAACGAAAGCTGATCAGAGTCAACCGGGTGGAACGAACCGTCGACCACTACCACCTTCAGTGAATCCATCGGATAGCCACCGAGGATACCGTTCTTGAGCGATGCCTCGAAGCCCTTCTGGATAGCGGGGATATACTCCTTAGGAATATTACCGCCCTTCACCTCGTTGATGAACTGCAGAGGCCCGTTCTCCTTGATATTGTAATCCTCGTCGACAGGACCAACGTTCACGATGATGTCAGCGAACTTACCGCGACCACCCGACTGCTTCTTATAAACCTCACGATAGTTCATCACAGTCTTGGTGATAGCCTCCTTATAGTTCACCTGAGGCTTACCCTGGTTACACTCTACCTTGAACTCGCGCTTCAGACGGTCGATGATGATATCCAAGTGAAGCTCACCCATACCCGAGATGATGGTCTGACCACTCTGCTCGTCGGTACGTACGGTGAAGGTTGGGTCTTCCTCGGCCAACTTAGCCAGACCGTTGTCCAGCTTAGCCACGTCGGCCTGAGACTTCGGCTCAACGGCGATAGAGATCACAGTGTCGGGGAAGGTCATCGACTCCAGCACGATGGGCTTCTCCTCATCACAGAGGGTATCACCGGTGCGGATATCCTTGAAACCTACGCCTGCGCCGATATCACCGGCATCAATCGACTCCATAGGAATCTCCTTATTAGAGTTCATCTGGAACAGACGGCTGATACGCTCCTTCTTGCCCGAACGGGGGTTGAAGACATAAGAGCCGGCCTTCACGCTACCAGAGTAGACGCGGAAGAACACCAGACGACCCATATACGGATCGGTAGCGATCTTAAAGGCGAGAGCCGATGTGGGCTCGTCTTCAGAAGGCTTACGACCTTCCTCCTCCTCGGTATTGGGGTTGGTACCCATCACCATCTCCACGTCAACGGGAGCGGGCAGGAAAGCACATACATAGTCGAGCAGTGGCTGCACACCCTTGTTCTTGTATGAAGAACCGAGCAGCATCGGGGTGCACTGCATCGAGATGGTACCCTTACGGATAGCGGCGATGATCTCTTCCTCAGTGATGGAAGCGGGATCGTCGAAGTACTTCTCCATCAGCGCCTCGTCATACTCGGCAGCGGCCTCGAGCAGCTTGTTACGCCAGTCGTCGCACTCTGCCTGCAGATCAGCAGGAATCTCCTCAACGTCATACTCAGCGCCCATGGTCTCATCGTGCCACAGGATAGCCTTCATCTTAATCAGGTCAACCAAGCCCTTGAAGTTCTCCTCAGCACCGATGGGCACCTGGATCACGACAGGGTTAGCACCCAGGATGTCACGCATCTGCTGCACTGTCTCGAAGAAGTCGGCACCAGAACGGTCCATCTTGTTCACATAACCGATACGGGGAACATTATACTTGTCGGCCTGACGCCACACAGTCTCTGACTGAGGCTGCACACCGTCGGCGGCAGAATAGGTTGCCACAGCACCATCGAGCACACGCAGCGAACGCTCCACCTCAGCGGTGAAGTCCACGTGTCCCGGAGTGTCAATCAGGTTAATCTTGTATTGTTTGTTATTCCATGTCCAGTTACAGGTAGTAGCAGCGGAAGTGATAGTGATACCGCGCTCCTGCTCCTGGGCCATCCAGTCCATCGTAGCTGCTCCATCGTGCACCTCACCGATCTTGTGCGTCTTACCTGTATAGAACAGGATACGCTCAGAAGTCGTGGTCTTACCGGCATCGATGTGAGCCATAATACCGATGTTACGGGTCAAATGTAAATCGCGATTTGCCATTGTTTATTATCCTTACTTATTAAATCTTACCTTAAAAAAACTTAGAATCTGAAGTGTGCAAATGCGCGGTTAGCCTCAGCCATGCGGTGCATATCCTCCTTACGCTTAAAGGCACCACCCTGATTATTGAAGGCATCCATGATCTCTGCAGCGAGTTTGTCAGCCATAGACTTACCACTGCGCTTGCGGGCGAAGCTGATCATATTCTTCATCGAGATGCTCTCCTTACGGTCGGGACGAATCTCAGTAGGCACCTGGAAGGTAGCACCACCGATACGGCGGCTCTTCACCTCCACCTGGGGAGTAATGTTGTCCAGAGCCTGCTTCCAGATTTCCAGAGCAGACTTTTCCTCGTTCTGCATCTTGCCCTTCACGGTCTCAAGTGCATTGTAGAAAATCTCATACGACTTACTCTTCTTTCCGTCGTACATCAGGTGGTTCACAAACTTCGACACTTTGGTGTCATTGAAAACCGGATCCGGAAGGATCACACGCTTCTTTGGTTTTGCTTTTCTCATTTTTGTTTTTGAATAATTAAATTCTGCTTGGAGGCTGTCCTTTACTCGATCTTCAACGTCCTTCGCTTGGACATTTACTCAACCTTTTTTAATGCTTCTCCAGCAAAACGGTTTTGTTTTCTTTTTGTTTTTTTGGCCGTCTAACCTTCTCCGGTCAGTTTACTTCTTAGCCTTCGGGCGCTTGGCACCGTACTTCGAGCGACGCTGCAGGCGGTTTGCCACACCAGCGGTATCGAGTGTACCGCGAACGATGTGATAACGCACACCGGGCAGGTCCTTCACACGTCCACCGCGCACAAGCACGATAGAGTGCTCCTGCAGGTTGTGTCCCTCGCCGGGGATGTAAGAGTTAACTTCCTTCTGATTTGTCAGACGAACACGGGCTACTTTACGCATAGCCGAATTAGGCTTCTTCGGGGTTGTCGTGTAGACACGTACACAGACACCACGACGCTGCGGACAGTTGTCCAGCGCGGGTGACTTCGACTTGTCGACAATCACCTTTCTGCCTTTTCTTACCAATTGTGAAATTGTAGGCATAATACTTTTACTTTTAATTACTTTATATGTTATATTTTGTTTATATTCAACACTTTACACACCCAATTTGGTCACAAAAGGGCGTTTCGGGCTGCAAAGGTACAACTATTTTTTGATTCCACCTAATATATAATCAAGAAAAAGCGTTATACCTTGTGTGATTTAACAAGATATAACACTTTTATGAATTATTAGCACTACTTTCCCTTATGCTTCACCTTTGGGTATATCAAAGGGAGCCACTGTTCTATCCTCCTGATTGGGAATTTTGATGGGCCCGAACTCCCGCTCATAGCGGAAGATATTCTCCTGCAAGGCACCGAGCAGGCGTTTAGCGTGTTCCGGAGCCAATATCACCCTACTCTTCACCTGAGCCTTCGGCACACCGGGCAGTACGCGGGCAAAATCTATGATGAAATCACTGCTGGAGTGCGTGATAATAGCAAAGTTAGCATACTCTCCCTGTGCCACATCCTGGGGCAGTTCCAATTGCAGTCCTTGCTGCTGATTTCCTTTCTCGTTCATATATATTATATAATAGGTGTTATTTCTTTTATTTTTGCCTTCAATATTCTACGACCTTCATGTTCTTACTGTCCCAGAGGTGCTTATCGGTGATTTTCAGTTCTGGGATGACTGGCAGACACAGGAAAGCCATGGTGATGAAAGGCGCACGCATAGTGCAACCAGCCCTACGTGCCATCTCAGAGAGCATGATGCAACGGTAGGCCACCTCGTGACCTCCCAATGGCGACATCAGTCCGGCGATGGGCAATGCCAGGTCGGTCATATCGTCGTCGGCAATAGCCACCTGTCCGCCCTTCATCTCAATAACACGGTTGATGGCTTTGGCAAGATACTCGTCGTTGCAACCTATAGCCACGATATTATGACAGTCGTGAGCCACTGAACCAGCAATGGCGCCGTGGGTAAGACCGAAGCCCCGCACAAGACCCACTACAGGCTTTGCATCAGGCTGGTAGCGGTTCAGCACAACTATTTTCTGCACCTCGCCCCAAGGATATCTGGAACCGTCAAAGGGATTATTACTGAGCTTAACGGCATCGTGGCCTGTGTACAGACTGCCATCGGTGGCACACAACACATGCAACGTATCGAGTTTTGAGACATCAAGTGAGATATCTTCCTCCCTGATGGGGTTGGCCTCAAAACGGTTGGGGAAGAAGGCTTCATGGCTGTCGTCTATGTGGATAAGATGCTGACGAACAGAACCAAAGGTAGCGTTACAGTCAAACACCTCGATACCCTTGATGACGGTCTGCAACACACGGAAATGCGGATTGAGCACATCGACAACAATGAAGTTTGCAACATCACCCTCTTGCAACATACCCCAATCCAGGCAGTAGTGGCGCTGCGCATTGATACTCGAAGCCATCAGGATGTTCCACAAATCGTAGCCCTTAGCCAAGGCACGCCTTACCAGCAGGTTGATATGTCCTCTCACCAAGTCATCTGGGTGACAGTCGTCGGTACAGAGCATCACCATGTTGGGCGACTCGCCAATGAGCGGGCAGAGATTATCAAAGTCTTTTGCGGCACTGCCCTCACGGATAATCACTTTCATGCCTGCAGAGATACAGGCACGACCTTCATCGACGTTGATACACTCATGGTCAGTCGAGATGCCTGACAAGGCATAGCGCTCGCGATCGCTGTCTACCAGCCCAGGGGCATGACCATCGACGGGTTTGCCGTACTTACGTGCAGCACGTATCTTACGCATCACCTCAGGATCATTGCCCAGCACACCAGGGAAGTTCATCATCTCGCCCAGCACACCGATGTCGTCGCGAGCCATCAGCTCTTCCACGCCAGCGGCATCAATCACAGCACCACTGGTCTCAATATCCGGCGGACAGCAAGGCACGCAACTGGGCGCAGCAAAGCAGAAGTTAAACGTAGCTTCACGCCCCGACTGTATCATGTAGTCGACACCCTCAACACCCAGCACGTTGCCTATCTCATGCGGATCGGCCACCACGCCAATGGTGCCGTGGCTGGATGCCACATGGGCAAACTCGCAGGGTGACATCATACTGCTCTCAATATGTACGTGGCTGTCGATAAAGCCCGGCATAAGATAAGGCCACGCCTTGCCGTTGTCTGGCAGCATGCACCGCTTTACCTGCTTGATGCGCTCATTCTCCACCATGACTTCGCCATCAAACACTTCACGACGAACCACGTCAAGAATATGTCCCTGATATTTCTTCATACGATGTTCACCTTATCAGAAGTTCACCAGGAACGAGAGACCCAGCGTCCAGTAGTTCATATACTTACGGGTCTTGTACTCTCTGGCCTCCACGCCAATACCGTCGGCGTATTCACCCGTCCAGGTCATTTGTGCCAAGTCCATCAGGTAGCCGGCGCCGGGGGTCATACTCTTCTGCACAAAGTGGAAGGGGTCGTAAGTAGCCGTAAAGTCCTTGCGGGTATAGTCGTAGTCACAATAGACACGCCAGGAGAAATTCGACTTGTAGCGATAGGTGAGTGAGAGGCCCGTGCCAAACGAGGTTGACGACTTGGCGCCCACGGTTAGGTATTCCCAGTCGTCGGTCCATTTCTCACCCGTATTATTGGGATACTGTAGGTCGTTAAGCAAATAGGTCGGTTCGCCAAAGGCATCCTGATGACCGGCACGGTTGTCGAGCGTCAACGTGTAGTTGATGTCTTTCTTGTTGCCTTCGGCATGTCCGTCGATATCAAGCTCCTGTGTGATGGAACGGCCGATCAGCGCCTTGGTGCCCAGCGAGAAGTGGGTGCTGAGGGGCAGGTTGAAATAGACACCGACACTGCCCGTGAACTCGGTGATGTGGTCGCTCTTCACGATGCCGTAGCTGCTGGTGACGGGGGCATTGGCATTCCACTCGCTATCCGTTTCTCCCGCATAGCCTATCTTGCCCATGTAGGTTAACTCGTTCTGAATAGTCTGACCGGGCTGGTAGTCACCGGGGAAGGCTGCCTCATAGTGAGGCTGCAAGCCCTGCCAGACATAATAGTCCTCGACAGCTACATAATTGGCAAAGTCGCCGAAGTCCTTGACCGACTGTGCCCTGATCCTGAGGCGACCACCCACACCAACGTACTTGTTGAAGAAGTAGGCGCCCTCAGCATCCACCACCGTAGCGGCACGGAACTGGAGGTTCACCATCTCGCCCCCAGCATCAAACTCAAGATCCTTGTGGCCAAGGCCCAAACCCATGGAGATACTGAAGAAAGAGGGATTCTCGTTCTCAATGATCAGGTCGTTGCGCAGCAGCCCCTTCTGCTTGAACATCAGGTCGCAGAGGGCATAGCCCAACTCGGTGGACATGATACCGATGCCGGCACCCGACATCACATCGCTGATCCAGTGACGGTTGTTGAGCACGCGCATCACGCCCGTTGCCGTAGCCACGCCGTAGCCGGCCACCGACCACCAGGGCGAGCGGGTGAGACCATACTCCTTGTGGAGCAGCGAGGCACCGACAAAGGCTGTTGCCGTATGACCTGAGGGCCAGGAGTTGGCGGTAGAGCCGTCGGGGCGCATCTCCTTGGCCGTGTATTTGATGCCATTGACGAAACCGGCCATAATACCATACGACATGGCGGCACTTGCCAACAGGCGAGGCCAGTCGCTGCGGCCTTCATAGCCGCCCAGTTTCAAACCGACCACCATAGCGGGGCCGAAGAACTGTGTATAGTCGTCGATACCGGTCTTGAAGTCGGTGAGCAGCTGGGTGTTCTTCTTACCGCCGCTCTCTGCCTTCTGGTTGACGCGGAACATCGCCTTGTCGCCCTTAACGGCCCAGCCAGCCACAAACAGAGGGATGCCCACGAATGACAAGTCGTCCATGAACTTGTAAGGTTTGACGCCAGGATTCGTCTTCGATTTGAAGAAATCAAAGTCAGGCTTCCACTTGTCGGCGGCTGTCGCCAGTTCCATCGCGGGACTGGCCGTCGGGGCTACCATGTCAAAACTAAGGGTAGACCGCTCGGACAGATTGCACAACCCCACCTTCATCTCGGGTGTTTCGAGCTTAAGGGGCTCCATGTCGCTGTAGTTGTCTGCGCTGGCCTGAACTGCTGTCAGGACAAAAGCAATGAGTAAAAAGAATTGTTTCATTTTTCTTTGTTTTAAGTCATTTATATTGTTATTGCAAAGATAAGCAAATTCCCCCAAAAAACAAAACCCGAATGCCCAACGCATTTGGGTTTTGCAAATTTTAAAACAATTTTTACTAACTTTAAGACTTGAACCACCTAAAACTCCCCGTCAGAGCACTGGCGGGGAGTTCCTAAAGTGTATCTTAAATCTGACTACTTCTCGTCAAGCACGACATCTTCGGCAAAGTCGAGCACATTCTTGCGGTTAGCCTGCATGCGCTCATACTCTTCCTTAGAGCCGACGATGATCTTCTCAAACTCACGCAAACCGGTACCGGCGGGAATCAGGTGACCGCAGATCACGTTCTCCTTCATGCCTTCCAGATAGTCAACCTTACCGCGGATGGCAGCCTCGTTGAGCACCTTCGTGGTCTCCTGGAAGGAAGCGGCCGAC
>Ga0247611_10010086_pt1 | contig 11175 bp, 1 predicted proteins | sample 177DNAGHGhighgp2_FD_192422 | JGI IMG/M metagenome (GOLD analysis project Ga0247611, IMG submission 192422) | Sheep rumen microbial communities from Palmerston North, Manawatu-Wanganui, New Zealand - 1770 DNA GHGhigh gp2 | ecosystem: Host-associated > Mammals > Digestive system > Stomach > Rumen ... | reverse complement strand
ATTGGGGATTGGGGATTGGGGATTGGGCCCAATCCCCAATCCCCAATCCCCAATCCCCAATCCCCAATCCCCAATAAATTTCATTTTTACTTATTAATAAATAAAATTTAAAATAAAATAATTTAAATTATTATTTATCAAATCAAATGAATATATTTATATTTTATCATTTTTAAAAATTTATTAATTCACACATATTTAATAAAAAAAAACAATATTAGATATTTAAAATTGGAGATGGTAATACGACCAATAAAAATTATTTTGTTGTTTGTACTTTTTGCACTCATATCATCAGCATTTGAAAGTAAATCATTTGAAGTTAAATCAACTGGCGGTTCATATACATATGATAAATCATATTCTTTTAAATTAAATGATTTAAATCGTGGTGATATGGTTAATAAATTTGTTCTTTTCACTATAAAAACTAATAGAGAAAAAAATCAAATAGTTTACTTTTCTAAAGAAAATATTAATAATGATTGCAAAGATGGAAGAATATTACTTGGAATGCAACCTTATGACCCTATTAATTTAATTGTTCCAAAAGATAATATTGATTATAGATATTTATGTGTTGAATGTTTAGAAGAACCTTGTAGTTATACTGTTGAGCATAAACTATTGGAAAACCCCAAAATTAATCCAAAAGAAAAATATAATTATTTATTAAATAATCAAGGATATAGAGTTGATTTTTCATCTTCAGATTCAGATTCAATGTATAATTTATGGGTAAAAGGTATAAATATGACAATTGAAGTTGTTGATAATCCTCCAAGTCATAAATCTTCCAACATTAAAAATGGAAAAATTTACCAAATCAAGGGACAACAAGGGAGTACTTTTTCTTTTAAAATAAATGGAATTTTCAATGATTTTATTACTATTGGAAGTACTGAAATAAAAAATAGTGTTACTGTCAATAAATTACAAATAAATGATTTAGAAACAATGGGAATTTTAACTGAAGATAATAAAGAAATTTGCTTTCCAATAAAATCAAGTAATTTAATAAACAATGGATCTGAATTAATTTATATTAATGGATTAGTCTATACAAAAAAAGCCAGAACATTTTTCAAACGTCTAAATACTGAAGAACCTAATACGAATAAAAATATTAAAGATGGCTCTATTTTGGAACTTAGTAACTATGATCAAATTGTAGATAGAAGTTATTGTATTTCTTATATGGAAGGTGTAAAAAGCTTTAATGAAGTTGTCTTCACTTTGCAATTAAGCTCATATAGTCATGCCTTTTATAATCAATTAATATATCCTCCTCTCATCCCTGGTGTTATTTATCCTCATTATCTTCTTAAAGATGAAATAGCAGTTTATCAAGGTTTAAGACCTAGAGATGATGCCCAAGAAATAAATTTTAATATGAAATCAATTAAAGGTTTCCCTGATATGTTTTTCCATAATTGTACAACATACCCCCATTGCAAATATGATGATAAAAATGTATTTGAAATAACTGATCCACATCAATCCAATAGGATGAGTGTTTATAGTTATTATTTAAAAGGACAAAACGTCTCATCTATAGGTGCTTTTCAGCCTTTAATGGTTGTACAATGCAAAGAAGGACAAACAGAAAGAGAAAAAAATCTTGGATACTGTATTTTTGAAACAGCTATTTTTACTGATAAAGATAGATTACAACTTAAAGAAGCAGATACTTTCACTCAATTTTTATTAAAAGGAGAAAAGGATTTGTATACTATTGATTTCCAATTTGAGGAAAATGTAGAAAAAGTATATATAGATGTAATTGTTTTCAGTGGTGATGTGAACGTTACAATGGAAGATGAAGTTTCTAAGATAGTAGCATTTAAATACTTTTTAGCAAATAAAATCTTTTATTCTATTACTAGAAGCTACATGGGAGATAGTAGAAAAGTAATTGATTTCAGAGTCCAAGCACAAAAAAATTCATTTTATATGATACAATATCAGTTAGTAAGAGCTGGAGATCAATCAATAAATACAAATATTATTGATTCAGGAGTTAATTTTGTTGAATCAATTGCTGTAGGAGAAAACCAAGCTAATTATAAATATGTTGAATTAGAAAATCATAAAATTGAGGGAGGCGCGCCATTTTTGGCCAGTTTTTATTCAAAAAATTGTAGATTTGTCATATCTACTGAAAGCCCAAATAAAAGAGAATATCTTAATATGATAGGTAACTTTGGACAAATAATAATAGATAGTAAACATCCAATTTATTATGAAGATAGATATAAATTCAAAATACAAGCAATAGATACTGATTCTTCTGTTTATGATAGTAAATTATGTATGGTTTATGTTAGTGGTTTAGAATTAAATGATAAAAGCTCATACACCCAAAAAACAATTTCACTTAGTGAAGGTGTACCCCATTCATATATTTTTACTCAAAATTATACAAGAATTGGTTATTCTTATCATTTAAGTGACAGAAATTTACCAGCAATTATAGATTTAAATCTAATTGATAAAGATGCTTTTAGCGTAAATATAACATTTAATTATCATCCTTATAGAGATATGATAATTTATAGAAATCTTCAAGTATTTATCCCTACTAAAGATTTAATGAATTATTGTCCAGAAGATGAAGTTTGCAGTATTAATGTATTTATAGCATTAAATAATACATTTAGTAAGCCAAGAAGAATTGAAACATCAATAAGTCAAGTCAATGGAGCTCCCACATATTTAGAAAAGAATACATTCAAACAAGATTATATAGTTGGAAATTATAATAAATATTATTATTTTGATATCGGAGAAGAAGAACGTGGAGATGTCACCGTTTATTATAAAAGAAATAGTGGGCATATTTTTGGAAAAATTGTTTCTAAATTAGACGTAGAAGAAATCCAAAGTGCTGATTGGAGAGGTATTTATCAATTCCCAAAACACCAAAATGAATCAACCTTAGTTTATGATCCATATTACCAAAAATTAATTATACAGGATATGAATTCTAAAAATTGTACATATGGATGCTATGTCCTACTTACAGTAAGAGCTTCTAATGAAAAGCAAGATGCTATAGATGTTAATGTTACTAATGAAAATTTAGTTCCTTATAGAATTACTATAATTCCTAGAATAATAGTAAAAAATATCACAGAATTAAATGAATATAATAAATTTCCAAAAGTTAAAATCCCAGTAAATGAATATATTATAGGAGATATTAATGTAAAGAAACTTGAAAATGGAACTATACAAGAATCATATAATTATTATGAAATTTGGCTACCTTATGACTCAGATTTAATTTATATAGATTGGCAAGCAGATAAACCCCAACTTTTAATAAATGTAGGACCAGAAAATCCTACAGTTGCAAATGCAGACTTTAAATTCCCTTCAACAGACCAAGATACTGTCTTAAGAATAACAAAAGAAGAAATTATAGAAGCTTTAAAAAAAAGAGGAATGCCACTTCCTGACGATCAAGTTATAAGATATTTTAATCTTACTATAGGTATTTATACTGAACAAATTGATACCTTATATAGTTCTGTTTATGCATTTAAAGTTTTCCAACCACCTATTTATCAAACACAAGATAAAATGCAAAAGGCAGCATTTGAAATTATACATATACGTAGTGATCAAAAAGTTCTATGTGATCCTGCACAAATTGGAGCATGTCTTTTCGCTGTTATTTTTGATGAAGGAGATATTAATAACAATTTGGTTTTATATCCAAAACCTCAAAATCCAAATGTTGATCTCAAATTTTATGCATCTTATGCAAATGCACTAGAAGTTGAAAGAAATAATATAACTTTTATTCTTGATCACATAATAACTAATGACACTGCAAACTTTACTTCAAAAGGTGGAAAAAAATTCATTTATGCTGAAAAAGTTCAAAGAGATCAGTGTCTTTTACTTTATGTTGAAGTAGATATTAGTACTATTATAGAAGTATATAGTTCAACTTCTAATAACTATCAAATCACTCCAAATCCAAACACACCGCAAATATTTGCTATTCAAGATAAAGAATTGCAATTAAATTTCGAAGAAAGACATGATTTATTAATTAATATAGCAAGTGTTTCAGGTGAAGGATATTTCTATTGGGAAAATGAAAAACTCAGAAAATTTTATCTAAGTGGAGAGGGAGATAGATTATCTTTAACTGCTAAACGTCAAACTAATAGCACTAAATTAATTGCACAATCAACCCAATATGTTTGGACAAATTCTACAGATAAATCAGGTTTTGTTTTTTATATTACTCATTATCCAAGAAATAGTGAATATAACATAGATCAAGTCAAGGCTGGAAGATCAACTGAATTTAATTATCGTGAAACCAAATTCCCATTAAACTTTTTCACTAAATTAACTACTAAAGATGTAACTGTTAGTTTTAATTTCTACGATTTTTATAAAGGTAATGAATTGGCAGATTTCCAATATAATGGAAAGCTACTAAAAATATGGGGTACTGTTATAACTGAAGAACAAGCATATAAGGCCAGAAGCTATCAAGAATTTAAACCAAAAGAAAGTAATTCAAATCCTGTTTATGGTACTGTAGATGGGCCCTTGGGACTTTTATATTTAAATCAAACAGATATTATGGAAAAATATAAGTTAGATCCAAACCAAAATTATTCCCTATTTTTCAGTGTAGAAATGTTGAATACAACTCAAACTAACCTTACAGGAGTTGGTTTGGAAGTTAGTGTATTAGGAGAACAAGGAAGAGAAGAAATAAATTCAGTAATTCCAGAAAATGTTTACATAAATGGAAAATTAACTAATAATGAATACTTTGGTATATTTTATTTAAGATATAAGCTAAAAGTTGATAAAAAAAATCCTTATATGAGTATTGAATTTTCATCAAGTAGTGTCTTTGTAAATTGGTGTGTAAGTCATGAGGAATATACACCTGAAAATTATACATTTACAGAAAAGGTAAGTTATAGAATAAATGGAAGAACCATATTCAAATTCAGAGTTCCAGAATCTACAGATATAAAAAAGTATCTTTATTTAATAATATTTAATATTGATAAACAGACAATTGAACCAGAATTATCCAATTTTGTATTTAAATATATGAATTTCAAAGATAACTCTACTTTTTATAATTTTGAACAAACATCAGTTGTTGGCTGGGAAAAAAAAGATAGAAATTATGTTGTAACTTTTAATCCTGGAAAGAACTATAAAGATGGAGAGGAATTAACTTACTATGTAAAAGGAGTTTATCAGGATACTATAAATGTAGATGAAATAAAGAATTCAATAGCAATTTCAGAATCGCAGGGTATATGGAGACAATTAAATAATCCCATAATTACACCTAATAACACTATTGAAATAAAACTGGAAAATGTGGATAAAGAATTATCTCACATAAAAGTTATGGTAAAATTAAAATTAAATGCTATGGTAGAATATTTATTATATGATATAGCTGATATTCATGCTGAAACTAAGCCTGAATCCTCAGAAATATTAAAACCAAGACCTAATGAATATATAAATATCGATTATAATGGAACAAAAAAATATACTATGATAGATTTTATAGATGAAGTATATCAAAATAGATATTTGCAAAAGTATAAATTGAGATTCCCTGATTCATTCTATATACCAAAATATCTTAAAGTAGAAACTAAATCTATTTCTTCTGATACTAATAAGATAGAAAATCAAATAATATATTTCATAAAAAATGGTAGAAGAGAACAATTGGCTCAAAAAGGATATGGATTTGATAATGTTATGTGGATAAAGAGAAATCAATTTTATAGTGAAGTAGAAATTGAAGTACAATGTCAAAACAAGCAAGGTAAATGTGCATATTCCCTCAAATTTTCAGGCCATGATGAAATATTGATTGAATCCTCTTCTTTAGTATATAATTATTATATAACATCTGAAAATAAAGAAATGGAGTTCAAAATAAAAAATGAAATAGAAGATTTAGAAGTTACTGGCCATTACCTAACTTTCTATGCCACAGGATATAAACCAGTTGAAATAGATGTTAAAAATTGTTACCAATGTGTGCAATATAAATTCAGAGCTGGAACAGCTATAACTGTTGATTTAATAAAAAGAAAATTTTTCGAATTGACCATAAAAGCCCAGGAAGGAGATTTCATTTCAGTTGGAAGTAAATATACATTACAAGACGGAAGATCACCAGCAAACAGCTTAAATCCAAACGCCAGACAAATAACAGGATATTTAAAAAGATATGTATTAGAGAAAGAATGTTATTTGTTGCCTGATGAAAACAATAATAAGAATATAGATACTTATTATTTATCAATATTATTTTATAATAGAGTTGCAAAATTGACTTTTGCTGGTTCTAATTTCGATGAAAAATTGCCAAAAGTTGAAAATATTGATAATGGCCATTATACATTAGTTTATAAATATAAAGAAAATCAAGCAAGATATTTATGCGTTGAACTCCCATCCTTAGATAAATATAATATAGATGATCTTCCTTATACAATTCAATTAACTGAGCCAAAAGCACAAGTAGGTTTATTGAATATATATACACCTCAATTAAATGGTAATATTTACCCAAGAATTATAGGTAAAGGAAGTACAGTATTTTTCAACGCTGTGCCCCCAACTTCAAATTCAAAAGAACAAATATATAATATGATGGCATTAGAAGGAATACCTCAAATGTATATTTATAAATGTAAAGAGTATCCATTATGCGACGTAGATATTAATAATGCTGATGGTGTTATAAGGCCCAATGAAATAAATGGTATGACTACATGGGTTAACCCACAACCAAATATATATAATCCCATTCAGTCTGAGCAATACCTTATGTATGTAAAATGCCCAGATATACCAAATCAAAATAAATATGAATATTGTAGATTCCAAACCACTATACTTGGAAATAATGATACTGTTGTCTTAGTTGAAAAGCAACCTTTTTCACAATATATACTAGCAGATGAACCAGATTCATTCCTTATTAATTTTGAATTTGAGAAAGATATTTATAAAATATATGTTGATACTTTAGTTATTAGTGGTGATGTTACATTTACTTTAAGAGATGCAAAGACCAATTTAGAAATAAACTCTCATAAATATTATTTAGGTAATAAAATATTTTATAGTATAGCTAAGGCAAGTAATGAAAATATGAAATCAATCAGAGTAGAAATATTAGCTAAAAAGAATTCATATTATGTTGTTGAATATAAATTATTAAAAACTGGTTATGAGCAAACATTAAATGAAGTTTATGCAGGAATAAATTATTTAATTCCAGTTCCAAAACAAGAAAGTGAAAATCAGAAGATTTTAACCATTAACAATGTCAAATTATTAGAAGGTAATACTTATTTAACAAGCTTCAAATCATTAAATTGTAGATTCGAGATTAAAAGAATGAATAATGATGCTTATAATTCATATTCTTATTCAACTTTAAGATCATATGGAACTTATGCACAGGAGTTAATAACAGATACAGACGAATTAAGGAAAACAAGTCATAAATATCAAATAAGTGTATTAGATAGAGATACTTCTGATTACCAAAAAGGTATGTGCATGCTATATGTTAGTGGTCTTGAAATACCTAAAGAAAACTCTCCTGTTCAGAGAGAATTATTAGTCAGTCAAGGAGTCCCACAAACTACTGTATTTGAATATGGCTTAAAAACAGTTAGATTTGTATATCCTCATACTGATAAGAATAAAAATATTGTAGTTATTTTTGATGTAATTAATGCTGCAAAATATCAAGCTAAAATTATATATAACCATAATGAAACTGAATTAAAACCATTTACTTCAGATTATGTTTATTATGCTCCAAAAGACACACTTGAAAGCAATTGTAAACCAAATGAAATATGTACTATTATTGCTGAATTAACTTATCTTGAAATATATAATGAGCAAACTCCAATAATTGAGACGACTATAAGAGAGGCAGCAGAAGTTCCAATATATTTGCCAAAAGGAGTTTCTAAAAGAAATTATGCCTCAGGAGATTTACCAATGTACTTTTTCACAGATATTGGGCATGATGATTCAGGATATATATCAATTAATTTCGAAAGAGGTAGTTTTGAAGTTTATGCAAAAGTTGTGAATAAAAATTTGGCAAAAGCTGAGGATAAACCAGATTGGAGACAATATAAATTCCCTAATAAGACAAATAATGATCAAGGCTTGATCTATGATTTTTATAATAAAAAATTATCATTTACAAATTTTGAAACTGGCAAATGTAGAGGCGGATGCTATATATTAATTTATTTAAGATCAACTGTTGAAGGAAGCCTAAAAGATGGATATAGATTTAGCCCATTTACAATCAGTGTAACTGTGAACTCTAAAGGAGATTTGCAAAAGACTGGTGAAATAGTTGAAATACATCCAGAAGAGTATGTAATTGGATGTTTAGATAAAAAGGAAAAGTATGAGTATTATCAAATAAATATACCATTTAATGCTGGGGGTATTGATATCGACTTCCAATCTGACGTGGGTATTTTATTAGTAAGTTATGGAAATGAAAGACCTACTTTTGGAAAAAGTGGAAAAACTATTGCTTTTAATAATACTAGAGGTGATACAATTTATCATATATCTAGAGAAGATTTAATATCTAAATTAGGAATTGAAGATTCAATTGACAAAAAAAATCTGATAATAGGAGTATATTCTGAAGATTTTGATTCTCCTACTGGCTCAGTTTATTCATTTAAAGTTCACTTTTACAACCAAAACTTAAATATACATAAAGTTAATTCAGACCACAAAACTTTATGCAAACCAGAAAAAATAGATAATGAATATAGATGTCTATATATGATTAAATTTGGAGAGTTAGATTTTATAAATGATGTTATGATTTATGCAAACTCTCAATCTAAAACTGCCACAACTTATGCTAGGGCTAGATTTATAAAGAAAGAAATTTATGATAAATTTGATGTCAATGCCTTAAACAATGAAATTCCCACATCCCAAAATTCAGAATTTGATACAAAAGTAAGTAAACTTGATTTTATATTCGCTACATTACCTGAAATTGATTCTCATTTATTTGTTAGTGTAATATCAGATGAAGGCGAAGTTATTGAATTAGTAAGTTCATTTATAACATTTGATAAAGAGTTTACTCCAAACCCCAGTACAAGGCAAATATTGCCAGTTAAAAATGAGAAATATTTGAAATTAAATTTCAAAACACAAAAAAGTCTTTTAATTAATTTAGTTTCAATCTATGGTGAAGCAAAATTATATTGGGAAAAAGAACCAAATGTTAAATATCATTTAAGAGGAAGAGATGATAGAATATCTTTTGTTCTCACTGATTCATATGCCGGCAAAGAACTTCCAAGTCTAATAATAGATAATAAAGATTATATGGGAGACCAAGAACAAGAATTAAGATTTTTAGATGAAAATAGTAATGTTAAAAATGAAACTCCAACATTTGGATGTTATTTAGAATATTATTTAAGATCTCCATTGTTTAATTTGGACGAAGCTAATATAGGAAAAACTACCGAATTTGTTTATGATAATACAGATTTTCCTTTCTATTATTATTCCAAATTAAATAGTTTAAATAAATCTGTAAATATTTTCTTTAATTTCCATGATATATTGTCATCTAATTCTTCAGAGAGTGATAACAGAACAAGAGTATCTCAAGAACTTAAATTGCATGCAAGTGTAATAAAGCAAAATGCAGTTTATAAAATCACTGATTCTACAAAGCCTGAAATTAAAGGTTCATCTATGGTAGGTACTTATGATCCTGCCTTACAAACAGGATATATTAATTTCCCTGCAAGCAAATTGAATAGCTTTGGCGTTAAAGAAAATGAAAAGCCTACTCTTTATATAGAAATTCAAAAAGATCGTTTCAAAAATTTCAAAAATATTAGATTAGAATTATCAGTTATACAAGAAAATTCAGATATAGTAACAACAGAAAAATTGTATCAATTTGGTAAATTAGAAGATAAGAATGTAATTAATTCATATAGATTAAGAGTTGATAAAGCTGCTAATTACATGAGAATTCAATTTTCTGCTAATAATCCTAATATTAATTACGTAATAAGTGAAGAAAAAAATTCTAAAAAAAAAGCAAATTATACTTTCAATATAACAAAAGAAGGAGGTAAAGAATTCATCACATTCAAAAGACCAAATAAAGATTATATTTATTTAAATGTTTATTCAGATAATAAACCTATTAGCCAGTTATCCAATTATGTATTCAAATATATTAACTCTAAAGAAATAGATAAATTCTTTGAATATGTACCAAAGCCAGGAAATAATTTAGATATATCAAAACCTGTGGTACATAAAAATGGCACAAATGTAATAACTGCTAGGTTTAAGGGATTATATTGCAAAAATAATCAAACTAGGAAAATAAAAGTAACTTATGTGTTAAAAGTTGTCTATGGAACTGTAGAGAAAAGTCATGATCCAAATGAAAATAAAGATAGTATTGCTATATGTGAATCAACACAAAGTAGTGTTATGGCCAAAGACCCTAAGGAAGAAGATATTAAATTGGAATTAAGCTTTACTATTCCTACAGAACAAGCAATTAGATATACTCAATTAATTGCACAAGTAAATGATGGACCAATTAATGAATATTATTCATATGGATATAAAGATGATTATGGATTCAGTAACGAGGGTAAATCAAAGTCAAGCCCATTTTTAGTAGCCATTATAGTCATTTCTATTGTTTTGTTTATAATTATAATCATATTAGTTATAATAGTATTTGCCTTCAATGTTAGAAATAAAAATCTTATGGATAAAGTTAATGCAGTTTCATTTGTTGACCCAGATGAAAAAGGAAGTCCTCTTACTGGAACTAACTTATTAATGGAAGGTAAAAATGAATTAGAATAATTTATAATTTATTTAAATACTAAATAAAAATATTATTTAAGGATATTAAATATAATAATTATTAGTAAATTAACTAAATTCATATTTAAATTATTTTTTTATTTATTTATTAATTAATATAATTATTTATTTATTTTTATTCATTTTCTTATAGATTTAATTGGGGATTGGGGATTGGGGATTGGGGATTGGGGATTGGGGATTGGGGATTGGGGATTGGGCCCAATTCCC
>Ga0247611_10010085_pt1 | contig 11176 bp, 11 predicted proteins | sample 177DNAGHGhighgp2_FD_192422 | JGI IMG/M metagenome (GOLD analysis project Ga0247611, IMG submission 192422) | Sheep rumen microbial communities from Palmerston North, Manawatu-Wanganui, New Zealand - 1770 DNA GHGhigh gp2 | ecosystem: Host-associated > Mammals > Digestive system > Stomach > Rumen... | reverse complement strand
ATGTTAGAGTTCTCCTTAAGTTATTATCTTTTTTATAATCTTTAGTAGTTGTATAGCTTTTTATTTAATTTAAACTACTATACAGATATTTGCTATTAATATAATAAATACATAACATTAATAATGGAGAAATCATTCAATGACAAAATTCACAATTAATTCGGAAAACGTAAAACGCCTACAGACCCTCAGTGGTCAATCAAAAGACCTTATTTCCCTCACAAAGCCAATCTTTTGTCCATCAGACGGAAATTTGTCCGTTAACCTTTACTCCAATCGTGTAACAATGTCTTTCTCGGTAGACATTTCTGCATTCGAGACAACGGATACTGGTGAGCTTAATTACTTCTCAATGTCTATCGACGAGTTTAATAATACCCTCGTCACCGTATCTAACGGCGAAAATGACGTACTTGTTGAGGTAGATAAGGACAACAACAAGGTCACTTTCAAGAACAATACCACGGGAACAAAGGTTTCACGTGCGGTATACAATGCCATCGTAACCCTTGATGAAGCAAAGGCTTCGGTTACTGCGGTAGATGACATGCGTGATGAATACCTTAAAGACCCAGTAACTCTCAAAGTTACGAATGAAGTAAGTGAGTTCTTTGAAACTGCAAATAAGATTATGGGTCTTCTTAAAACCCAGGACGCAATTTCATTGAACGGAACATCTGCTCGCTATGCAGACCAGCTTGTTGTAATTAACAAGACACTTTCAACATCTGTATCTAACACAGAGGTTCACCTTAAACGCCAGCTTTACGAGGCAATTAAGCCATTCTTGAAGATTATAAGTGAGCTTACCGTGTATCTTACACCAGATTTTTCTATTGCATTCTTTGAATCAAAAGACCTTGGATTTAAGGCTATCCTTAGCCTTGAGAAACCAAAGTTCGCTTATCCAGAGGATTCTGACCTTGAGGGTGCACTTCCACAGGAAAGCAGCCAGGTAATTGTAAAGACTACAAAATCTGCTCTTAAAGATGCATTCATTCCGTTCAATAATACTTTCAAGGCTTCACCAGAAAGCTGGAACTGGAAGAAAACAGACCTTGATTCAAGTGCCAATAATCTTGCCGAAGGTAAATGGGTTCTTCGATACGAGAACTACACAGGTTCTGCAGAAAGTGTTGTTCCGGTAACAGTCGTTCAGAACACAGAGGGTGCCAATAACGGAAAACTTATTGTTTCTATTATGGTACTTGAAGAGCTTTTGAACATCATTCCAGAGGATGACTTGACAATCACATATAACAGTCTTCCTTCCGACACTATGTATGGTGCGTTGATGAAGCTTGATTCCGATACAGTTAAGGCTTGTGTAACAAAGTATAAGCCATAACCAATGTTTTATAACCCTTACAGATAAGGTAGTTGTTCAAAAGGCAACTGCCTTTTTTATTTTTAAGTTAATATCTGTATAGTAGTATTTTAAATAAAAAGGGAAAGCATCATAAACAATGAATGAAAACGTAGCTAAAGTAATTGCAGAAAACGGCTATTATGGTAGCGTAGACAAGAAGCCTCTTACTGAACAAGAGTTATTTTCATTACAGGAGGAGTTTTTAAACCGCCGTGACCAATACGAAAAAGAGGTACAAGAGTGGATTAAAGACACCACTAAGCCAAAACCGATAGATACGTCCACTGAGATTTGGTCTAAAATGTTAGCTATCATTTATAAATACGCCGCATCTCTTATTAAGAAAAGAACAACTGGCAAGAAATATATTGAGCCGGAAGAAATATCCGATAAAGCCCTTGAAGCAGCCTTCAAGTTTATGTCCGCATACAATAGAAAGCCTAACTTTGCCATTGGTGCGTCATTTGCCGGAAACTTGATGTGGAAAGTAATAGAGGTAACTTCCGAGGATAAGAAGATAAGTTTGAACCAGCCTATGTCCTATGATGCACAAGTTGAACTTATGGACACCCTTCAAGAAGATATGTTCACGCATATCGGTGGTTCAAGAAACTTAAATTCAAACCCGGAAGACATGCTTATCTCCAAAGAAGAAAACATTATTGGTGAGATTCTGGACGAGCTTGATGAGGAAGTAGGGGCGAAATCAAAACTTGCTTTTCTTGCAAGACTGTATCTTATTATAAATCTTCGTGTACCAAGAACAAGGCACATTAAACGTCTGTTCCTTGAAAACTGGGCACAAGAATACAAGGTAGAACAAGTTTTGGAATCTACCGTTCTCGAAGTATGTAATCGTTATGGTGGTCAGACTGCAAAAATATTCTCAGACCCTAATGCCGGTCAATACGAGTAAACATATATAAAGTTTAACTAATTTATTATGAATAAGTTAGACTATTTATCTTCTATTAGAACGGACAATCCACGTGAAATATATGATACATGGGAAGCGTTTGGTGAATTAAGGGTTTCCAACAAGACTAAAGTATTCGCCAAAGATACTATTTTCCAGGTAACGGAAGATGGTCCGTTAAAGAACGCAATCATTTATTGTAAGTATGCTTATGATGTAGACCCCGCTAACGGGTTTGAACAGATTGACTGGACTACGGCACAAAAGGAAGACATTGAAGGTAAAGTATACTTTTATCAAGGCGTAGTTTCACCAAACTTTCAGATTCTTTTAACGCCAGAAGAATATGACAAAATTGATAAAACTGTCGAAACGCCAGACGATTTCATTCCTTTCACGAACAATAATGCCAAGACAAGCTCTATTTCTATTTCCGACCAGGAATACATGATTGTAGCGGCAGAGCTCGGTATTCCATTCTTGCGTGAAGAAGAGCTTGAATACAATCGTGACATAATCATCGACATTTGTATCAAGCCGGCTATCGACCAGTATTACGCATTCTTCCCTATCATTATTGATGAAGCTGTTCCGAATGTTGGGCCTAATCAAGAATATTTTGTAGAATACCATACATTCGCAGATGACCCTAGTGCAGTAGCTTATAAAGGCATTCCTTATATGACTGGCGGTGCTGGTGGCGGAACAACTGCCGCTTATGGTACTGGTGCATTTAGCTTCATGCGTGAGCAGTATACATCTGGGTACATGGGTGGTTCAAGCTATGGCTTCGGTCGTGGAATCACATACAGTAAGCCAGTTCCTGGATTTACGGGGCGTTCAAACGGCGATTTTATGTCCGCTTACATTTTGGGTCGTGCGGCACAACAAGGCTACATAAACTATAACAGACGTGAATACGACCGTGATGTATTCAAGAACAACAAACGCTACGTTCACGGTTACGCTTCTACTGGTGGTGCTTTGAACATTCACTGGATGTGTATGTCAACAGACTACTCACGTATTGACTATTGGATGCTCCCGGAAGTTCGTAAGCTCTGTACTGCAAATGCCTTAAGGAATCTCGCGGCTCTTCGTTCTTTAATTAAGCCAAGCGATAATAACCCAATTGATTTTGCACGAATGGACCAAAGAGCAGATAAGCTGGAAGATAAGGTTCTTGACAGATGGAGCAAAGACCCGAATGCACTTGCACTAGCAATACACCGTGGAGGTTTATAATAAAAGTATTAAATATTATAACCTTATACATAAATTACCCTGTAAACTTTTTTATGAACCCCTATACAAAGTATAGGGGATTTTAGTTTAATATACCATCTATGGAAATAAGCGCATTTGATTATAATAAATATGCCTCCGAAGCAAAAGAATGGGCAGATAAACACCTTGGTGGTGATTTTGAATTCCGTGATTGCCAGATAGATTGTATTGTAAACATAATAAATAATGTGGTTCATAAAGTAAAGACCCATGTATGTGAAGCCCCTACCGGAACAGGTAAGTCCTTGATTGCTTGTATCGCCGCAGGTGTTCTTGCAGATTATCATAATGTCGGCACATACATTCTTTGCAGCGACACCTCCCTTTTTAAGCAGTATGAGAACGACATAAAAAGATTAAACCTTGATTTTGGTTGTGTATGTGGTAAAGACAATTACTATTGTCAGAAGAACGGTCTTCAATTTTCGAACAGCCAATGTCAGAACGCAAACGTTTCTATAACAAAACTTGTTAAGGGCGATTTCATTGGGGACTCAAAGTTTGCTATGTGCAGCCGGAACTGTAAATACATTAATGCACTGGTAAAGGGTCATAGGGCAAAAGTAACTGTTCTTACTTACCAACTTTGGCTTTCTACTGGTTCAAATGACTACGATGATTATCAATACACTGATTACCGTTGGAAAAAGCGTGGATTGGTGATATGCGATGAAGCCCATAAATTACCGGAAATAGTTCAAAACATGTTTTCACCAAGAATCGACATGGATGAAACAGCGGGTATTGACGGAATGATTCGCTATGCATCTTTGAATGACATAGATACCCCAAATCATAAGCATTTTGAAGATGTATTTAAGCTTATGAAGCTGACTATGGAAAAAGACTATTCATCAGAAGCTCAAAGAAGCAAAGACATGTTCATCTGTCTTAAACGCTACAAAAAGTTTTATGATGACCTGTCTGTCGCTTATGATGACCTGGAAGAAAAACTCGAAAAAAACCAACGGCGTAAAGGCATAGACCTTAATGCTTTCATGAAAGCCGGAACAATCTTTTCTCAGGAGCACCTTGTACTCGGCGAATACATAGACCTTATAGAGGAATTGGGAACGATGTGGTCTATTCCATCGAAACTGAATGAGCATACGATTGTGTATAATTGCTCTAAGGAAGCCCAGATGGTTGATACATTCTTCCATAAACGAACGGACTGTGAGTTCCTTATGTCCGCTACTATCGGAAACCTGGACAACTTTAGAACAATGATTGCTTCCGACGATGATGAAAGCTTTTCGGCTTCTGAGGCGGATAACGGATTTGATTTCAGCAGGTCCCCTATTTTTTATAACGATAATCTCCACAGGCTGTCTTATCGTGAAAAGGAAAAGAACCTTCCGAAAGTAATGGAGCAGATTGAAGAAATCTGTAGAAGCTATAACGGTATACACGGTATCATTCAGACCGGCAGTTATGAGTTTGCAAAATACGTAGTAGACAACGCATCACCTGGCTTGCGTTCACGTCTTCTTATGTATAATAATACAAGTGAAAAGAAACAAGCCATAAATAACTTTGAATCATTTCACGGAAAAATCTTGATTGGTCCGTCTCTTCTTGAAGGACTGAACTTTGCGGATGACCTGTGCAGGTTTATTATAGTCATGAAAGTTCCGTATGCTTCCCTTGCCGACAGACTGGTTAAATCAAAGATGCAGGTATATCCGAACTGGTATATAAACGATGTAATAAATAAAATGGTTCAAGGCTTAGGTCGTGGGGTTCGCAGTAAGGATGACTGGTGTGAGAGTTATATCCTTGATGGTTGTTGGAACGATATAATGACACGTTCATCACAGTTCCTTACGCCAAAACTACTGGAAAGGCTAAAGCCTATTTCAGAAGCTGGTATCTAAAATACTATTAATATTTATAGTGGAATAGAATATGGAAAAATTTGTACAGTGCAGAAAATGCTTAAATAAAAACATCTCTCTGAAATCCGGAAAACCTATCGTACCACCCGGATTTATCGTTGAGCAGATTACTCCGAAAGGAAGTTTACAACCAACAGATACAGTCCGTGAATGTGAATGTCACTTGGCTTGGCGTAAGAAACACGAACTGGAAGTATCCGCTAAAAGTGCGTCTTTAAGCCCACAGTGGATTGATTATGATTTGTCTAAGGATTATGTAGGAACAGAATCAAAGGACAATGTTACACGTATCATAAATTACGTAGAACTTTCTAATCAAGACGATTTGCCGAATGACGTTAAGGAAAGATTAAAGGCAGCAGTTTTGTATCTATATGGAACGAACGGAACACAAAAAACAACTATTGCCAACTGGATGGGCTATCAGTTTCTTAGAGCAAAGAAGTCAGTAAAATACATTCTTATGAATGACCTTATTAAAATGCTCCAGAAAGCAGAACGTGACGATTCCATTATGGCAAAACTTGAAAAATTGGAAGACGTAGATTTGCTTTTAATTGACGAAGCTTTCGATAAGGAAAAGGTAACTATTTATAAATCAAATTTCCAGGTTCCGTTCTTGGACTCTTTTTTAAGAAGCCGTATGCAGACTAAGCATAAGGGAATAATCTTTATTTCCAATGTAAGCCCTTATGACATAGAAGCAAAAGGATTCAACTATTCTATCCAAGACCTTGTTGTAAGAAACATGAATAAGGAAAAGGGCTTCATGGAATTCAAGGACAGATATGACAGTATCAAGTCAACTGTTGATACAAACACTCTATTTTAAGGAATTAATTTAAACAATGGCAGAAGTAAACCCTATACAGATTGCAGAGCTTCGATTACTACGAAACTTGTGGGCTAATCCTAACCTTTTGGACAGCCCGGAATATTCAGATGAATTGTTCTGTAGCTCGTTTTGTAAGACTATATCAAAATCAATAGACAATCTTACCCGTAACGGAACACCGCTTACAACAGACTCCCTATACATGGAGTCTGCAAGAAACGATTCTTCAATTACACGTGATTTAATCAAGAGTATTACAGAATCTACTTCGGAAAGTGGAAGCTACATTACTGATATCGTAACCATTCTTAAAGACTATAAAAGGTCTTTGTCCGCATTGGACCACATAGACCACATTAAGGACATTATATCCAATAATAACGTCCTTACGCCAGAAATCGTTCAAGAACTTAGGGATAACTTTGATGCGGCGGAAGAGCAGATTCTGGTTGTTGACAAGGATTCAGTAAAAAGGGTAATGACCTTGAAGGAATGGGGCGACCAATGGAAAGAGGACTTTAAGCTTCGAGTCAATGGTAAGCGTTATTACTTCAATGAACCTGTTTTGGATGAGCTCGTAGTAGACGGTCCGGCACCCGGAACTGGTGGTCTTTTGGTCGCACAGTCTGGTATGGGTAAATCTACTATGGTCTTGAAACTGGTAAACGGATTTATTAATGCCGGCATTCCTTGCATGTTCTTCTCTTTGGAGATGGGCAGTATCGCTACATACGACCGTCTGCTTGCAAACCGTTTGCAGATTCCTTATACAGAAATCGTAAACCCAGCCGATACAGAAACATATAACGCTATTTCTGAACAGGTAGAGCAAGAAAGACAATTTTTGGATAACAACCAGTTGTTCCGTTTCTGTGAAGACGCTAATGTTTCCGTATCAGACTTGAAAAAGGCAATCATAAAGTTCCAGGAGCAGATTGGACAAAAGTATTGTATCGTCGTCCTCGACCTCATTACAATGATTCAGGATTTCGTTAATACAAAGTCAGGTCTTGGTATGCCACAAACCATTGAGTTGGCAATCAACAAGATGAACGCCTTGTCTAAGGAACTCGGTATTCACTACATTGGTACCGCACAGTTGAACCGTGCAGGTGAATCAACTTCCGTAACAGACCCAGACGATGTATTGAGGTTCCGACCATCCAGACACCAGGTAAAGAACTCCAGTGCTTTGCTTGAGCGTTGCCGTTATGTTGTATCTTTGTTCCGTAAGAAGTATTACCTTGAGCAGTACTTTGGCGATGACGAGGAAACTATGAATTGTGACGACATCGTAGAACTTCAGATTCTAAAACAGAATAACGGTAAGACACCAAGGCGTTGCGAGTTGTTTGATGGCTCTACATTCAGTATGACATATAAGCCAGACGATGAAAATGCGGGGGACTTCGATGACTAATAAGGAAAAAGCCCTTTTGGAGGTTATGAACAGTAAGGACTTGTCGGATGAATCAAAACTTTACTTAGTCCAACACCTTACGGATGATGGCACACAGGCAGTTGATACTAAGGTTGTAAATACCAAGGACTTAGAATTGCCAGACATTCAACCACGTATCTGCAACCCTGATGCACATATTGATTTATACAGCCGCTTGGGAAAATAATGTATGGCTTACAGGGTAAATTAAAATAAGGTTATAATATCTTACTCATAAAACGTTAAGACATAAAAATTAAAAATAGTTTTTATGAAAAATGTTTTTTTGTATTAATATAAGTGTATACAAAAGCTGCCGTATGGTTAGCTTAAAAATAAAATGTTGGTGACTAAACCTTAATCTTCCAAAATGAGATTGGGTTGGACAATCGGCACCGATTAAAGGAGTTCAAATATGAAATTTGAAACACGTAAGTTTACCTATGTAAAGAATGATGGCTCAAAGTCAGAGCGTGAAGTGTTTGTAATCGCAGAAGATTCAAACTACGTTCAGGGTATCGACCTCGCTCACGTTTCTGCTTCGGACCGCGATGCAGTTCTTGCAATGACTGGTGATATTCAGAATACTACCGGCCGCAATGCCAAGACCCCTGCAGGCTTCAAGAAAGAGTGGAACTCTGCTTGGCGTCTCTTCAAGAAGACAGGCATCCGCTAATCTTAAAGTCTATCCCTAATAAACAAAAAGCCCAAGGGCTAACACGCTTTTGGGCTATTTTATGGGGAAACGTCTTGTGTCAACTAATTAGACATAAGTATGGAAATAAAGAACTTTAAGAGAATAATGGCTTTTGTTCTTTTTACGTTCGGATTTATTTCGAATGTATTCGGACTGTTCAATGCCATTTATAGACACAATGGCACAGCTTCTATTTTTTGTACCTCTGCGTGTGTTTTTACCCTTATCATAATTTTTATCATTTCTCTAATACGCAAAGACTATCCGATGTTTTTAACATGGGCGGTAATAATAACCGGCATGTTTTATTTCCCCTTAATTATGGGTTTTCATTTTGCGGACGGAACATTTCTTTTTCAGGGAACACGCAACCCACAGACCTTCTATATCTATACGTTCATCATCGCACCATCATATGGTATAAGCATTGAAAGAAGACGTGACTACATAGCCCCCATTATAAACCTCGTAGTACTTGAAGTCGTCATCATAAACAGACTTGACTTGAATTATGGTCTTATCTATGCGGTAATATACATATACGTTCTCGTCGTAGTCTCTTTCTTTGCTATGACTATCCAAAAATACTATAAGCAGATTACACAAGAAAATGTCCGTATCACTAAAATGGCTATGCGGGATGAATTGACCCGCCTTTATAACAGACATTGCCTTCAAGACTATGAAGATACCGACCAGGAATGGATTCCTATTATGCTGGACATTGACAAGTTCAAACAAGTAAACGACGTATACGGACACGATGAAGGCGACAAAGTATTACAACAACTTTCGTCTATCATGCTAAGATACGCTAACGATAACTTCATACCTTTCCGCTACGGCGGCGAGGAATTCCTGTTTATTTCGAGGATGTCAGAAGAATCTACCGACAAACATATAATAGAATTCTTTGAAGCCGTCCGCCGTGAACTGCATACGTCAGACCGTAAGCCAAAGACAGTTTCTATCGGTATCGGTCGTAAAGGAATCCTGAACGAAGAAGCAATTAAATGTGCGGACATAAACCTCTACATCTGTAAGAATAACGGAAGAAACTGTATCTCTAAATCAAATGAAATCTTTTATAGTTAATATATATTTGATATGCCTGTGGTAGAAGGTTAATCACGGAAATAAAATGAAAAAATCACCACGGAAAAAATATGTTACTGACTATGAATTCACATCTACCGAAATACTCAAGCTTTTGATAAAAGCCATTTCATTCTTTGGAACATTCGTATCCCTTCTGCTTTTCTTTATTTTCACTTGTAACGGAACAAATACACAATCGCTTATATGCGGTATCATTACCATCGTGTCTTTTGTAACCTATAATCTATTCCCTATCGAAAATTACTAACTAATTATAACAATATAAAGAAAATTTTAAAAGGAGAACATTATACATGGCTTCATTCAGTGATTTTGATACAGATTATTCCGGAGCTTCTAGGTTCCAGGATATCATGAATAATGGCGGTAATGTCGATATGAACAGACTTCAGGACTTCATTTCTACTTCCGCTAATGAACTCGCAGACGGTGGTAAAGATACTATCAGACACCTTGAATTCGGTAACGGTCTTTCCGTAGTCTGTGCTTGGGAAGAGGCTACTGGTGCTCCAGATGATGGTCACTTCGTAGACGGCGGTTATGAAATCTGCGTTTCTATCCGTGAAACTGAATCTGCACCACGTGTAGAAGAATGGGCAAACATTTCCGGTTCAGTCGCTTTGACGGAAGAAGACGAAGCAGATAACTACAAGGATGTCGCAGAGGAGCTTTACGTTCAAGTAATGGACGCAGACCCAGAAACAGTTGACAGTGGATTGCAGGACCGCGAAGAAACAGTCTTCGATTCGCTCCCAGATTTCAAAGGTGCTTTCGAAAAATGGCAAGACGCAGTTAATTCTGACATGGACACAGACTTGAACGATACACCACTTCATATCCAGGATATGGAACTTGGTAAGCACGAATCTTCAAACGGTGAAATCGGCGACGCAGTTTTCTTCCGTGTAGAAGAATCAATCGTAGACGCAGATATGGCTACAATCGATGAATACCTTACTGGTCTTATGCCACAGGAAATCGTAGACTGGCTCGACAACAATAACCTTAACTTTAACTACGACATGAAAGATGAGCATACAATCGCTTTCTTGGTTTGGTAATTAAAAATAATATATTCATAAAAAATTTTAGCCTTGGTCTATTATGCCAAGGCTTTTTTATTTTACATTTCCATGTCCGCACGGATTTCTTTCAGCTTTTTTACTAAGCCGGATTGTGCCAAGTATTCACTCTCACATAGGCTGTCTATCAACACTCCTAATTCATACTCCGCATCGTTAAGCTTTCCATAGTAATCTTCCGATGATGCATTTGCCGTGTCCAAATCGTCTTGCAACCCTTCTATGGTTTCCTTCGTTTCCTTCGAGTCCACAAACTCTTCCGATTCAAGCAACCGGTTTGTCAAGTCAACTACGTCGTTGTAAGTCAACTTGCCTGGCTCACGACCGAATAAATCGTAGACTCCTTTCTCTTCAAAGAAGTTTAGCACTGTCCGTCTGATGTCCTTACTCACTTTTTTCAACTCCTATTATCTTGTATAGTACTATACAAACGTTTACGATTTACCTGTCTGGTAGTCAAACGTTTAGTCGTATTCTGACACGTATACAGGAAAGCACGGGCTCTCTCGTTTAGAAAGCCGTGTAAATTCGC
>Ga0247611_10010083_pt1 | contig 11177 bp, 11 predicted proteins | sample 177DNAGHGhighgp2_FD_192422 | JGI IMG/M metagenome (GOLD analysis project Ga0247611, IMG submission 192422) | Sheep rumen microbial communities from Palmerston North, Manawatu-Wanganui, New Zealand - 1770 DNA GHGhigh gp2 | ecosystem: Host-associated > Mammals > Digestive system > Stomach > Rumen... | reverse complement strand
ATAATCCAAATATTTTTTATTGCAATAAACTAGGTCTTGGTGGTCATTGCGCAACCATACGGCAAGCGGAAGATTATCCGTCATATCGCGCTGAATATTATATTCTTCTTCAATTTTTTTGCGCTCAGCAGTTAATAAATTTATTTTGTTTGTAGCCAAAGTGATATCCCTGAACCATATAATATCGCCATAAATACTGCCATCTGCACCGTTGATTCTTGCACCTTCTAATCGCACAAATCTTTTGCTGTTTTTAAGTTCAAAAAAGTCTTCAAACCCGATTCCCTCTTTTTTTAATAATTCCACATATTTTTCTATTTTTTTAGCATCTTCCTTATAAAAATTTTGCAACACATCATCGAATGTTGATTTTGTTCCTTCGTTTAGTCCTAGTATAACCGCCAATCTTCGGGAACATCGCTCAGCAATATCCTTCTGTGGATCATTTACTTTATCATCAGGATAAATAAAAGCAAAATAACCATCTCGTGAGGCATACAGCGTTTCGGCATATCTTTCGCAATTGCGCCGCAAAAAATAATTCTGTTGGCGAGTCTTGAGATAAATCAACCAAGATGATGCTGCCCATATAAGTACCACTACTAATCCCAATCCGTACCACAATTCCGGTGCTGCATAAAACATATTTTCCAGTAGCTCAATATTCATCAATTTTGCCTTTATTAAAAAAACAATTGCTATAATTATGATTTTAGTGTATACGAAACATTATTCAAATTGAAATTTTGCATAAGTGGAAAAATGTATATTTTGGTTTTTGATACGACTGCCGCAGCTTGCAGTATAGCTTTAGTTAGTGATGGCAAGATAATTGCCTCATACAGCCGTCAATTTGACTTTGGACAAGCCGAAGTTTTGTTGCCGGAAATTAAAAATATGCTTAATCAAAATCAGATTTCGTTCAACCAAATCAGTGGAATATTTGTTTGTGTCGGTCCGGGATCTTTTACCGGTGTCAGAGCTTCAATATCGGCAGCCAAAGTTTTTGCGCTTGCCAATCCTCAAATGGTTATAAGCGGATTTTCGGCTTTTGATGCTTATATTACTGAGCTGAGTGATGTTGATATATCAGATTGTAATGCAGTTATAATAGAAACAAGGCGCGACGATTTTTATGTTCGTTTTTATGACTGCACACTATCTCCGCTCAGTGAACCTCAAGCTCTCAACCGTGATGACATAATTGCTTTTCTCAAAAAAAATGGTGCTCCGGTAACACTCCTGGGCGATGGAGTAGAAAGATTCCTTAACTCTCCCAGCGGATTGGTTTTACATTCAATTAAGATGCCGGATCATATTTCGGTTTCGGCACTTGCCAATGTTGCAACTGCTCAACTAAAAAATCATAAAATTAATTTTCCCAAGCCGCTTTATATCAGAGCCGCTGATGTTACGGTCAATACCAAATAACTAGGATGCTTAAAATGACAAATGCCAGCTCACTAAACGATACCAAAGGACATCGCCAAAGAGTAAAACAAAGATTTTTAAGCGATGGCGGTGCCAATATGGCGGATTATGAATTATTGGAATTTTTGTTGATGATGGCAATACCTCGACGCGATGTAAAGCCCATAGCTAAAGAACTTTTGCGCCGTTTTGGCAGTTTTAATAACGTCATTTATGCTCGTCCTCAAGAATTAATGGAAGTTAAATGGGTTAAAGAAAGTACTTGTGTCCTGTTTCAACTCATAGTTGCCGCAGTGAAACGTATTTGTTTCAAAAATCTTAGCGATAAAGAAGAGCCGTTATTGAGTAATACAGATGCAGTGGTTGATTATTGTCGCGCAGCAATTGCTTATTCTGAGGTTGAAGAATTGTATGTAATTTTTCTCGATGCCACATTCCGCTTGATAAGTGTAGAATTAATGCAAAAAGGAACTTTGACCGGTGTGTCGATATCTCCGCGTGAAATCATTCGTTTAGCTATTGATAAGAAAGCTGCGAATATTATTATGGTTCACAATCATCCGTCCGATAATGTCCAACCATCAACAAATGATATTAACGTAACCGGAAAAGTAAAAGAAGCCTGTGATCTTATGGGGTTAAAGCTTCAAGATCATATCATTATCGGTAAAAGTAACTTCTTTTCGTTTCTCAAACACAAAATGCTTGATACCGTTTCTAAATAAAAAAAGCCGACATGGTTATTTGTCGGCATAAGGATTCTCACGTTTGCGCACATTAATCCTTATGGGGATTCCTCCCAACTTGAATGTAGCTCGCAACGAATTAACTAAATAGCGCAGGTATGAGTCCGGTAGCCCCTCAGGATTGCTTGAAAATATCGCAAATGATGGCGGACGACTTTTAACCTGAGTTATATAGCGTAATTTTATCCGGCGTTTATTTTTACCCAATGGGGGCGGATTTTCACTTTGTACATCGGCAAACCATTGATTGAGCGGGGCGGTAGGAATACGCGTATTCCATCTGTCATATATTTTAAATACGGCACGCATCAATTTATCCAGATTCTCTTTTTTCAAAGCCGAAATAGTAACGGTTGGCACATCAGTTGCTTGAGTCAGCGATGTCTGCAGTTTATCATTCAGACGCTGTAAAACCTCAACACGATTAGCAACATCCCACTTGTTTACCGCAATCACCAAAGCTCTGCCTTCATCTAAAACTTGGCGAGCAATGGTCAAATCTTGTTTTTCCAACACTCCGTCAGCATCTAATACCAATACTACAACTTGTGCTAAATTTATTGCCTGCTTTGTCGAAGCTGCTGACATCTTTTCCAAATCATTACTTACTTTTGCTTGTTTACGCAGTCCTGCCGTGTCTGTAAGTTGGATAGTGCGATTATCATAATGCCATAAAGTTGCTATTGCATCTCTCGTAACACCGGCTTCCGGGCCTGTAAGCATTCTTTCATCACCTAACAAAGCATTTACCAATGTTGATTTGCCGACATTCGGTCTTCCGACAATTGCCATATATATTGGAGTTTCTTTAGCCTCATCTTCGTTGCTATCCGATAAATCATCAGATAAATTTTGGGCAACATCATTCAGAGCAGTATACAAATCATTAAGTCCGATACCGTGCTCAGCCGAAAATATAATCGGTTGCCCGAAACCCAACTTATAGGCGTCATAAATATTGTTTTCTTGAAGTTTGCCTTCACATTTATTGGCCAACAACACAATAGGTTTGTTACACTGGCGCACAAGTGTAGCCAAGTGTTCATCAAAAGGTTGCAACCCATCACGCGCATCTATCAAAAACAAAACAACATCAGCATCAGCTATTGCTTTTTTTGTTTGTTCCCACATGCGTTTTTCGATATTATCGGCTGTTGTGTATTCAAAACCTGCAGTATCAATAACCTCCAAAGGCAAATCATATAGTTTGGCTTTGTGGATTCGACGATCTCTTGTCACTCCCGGTTCATCATGAACTAAGGCAATCTTACGTCCGACCAAACGATTAAACAAAGTCGATTTGCCAACATTGGCTCTGCCGATAATTGCTACCCTCAAAATCATCATTAAGTCCTATTTATATGCATTGATTTCTGCATCACGGGTTGTCAATAACAATGTTTCATTAACCATAATCGGAGCCGATTCGATACCTTTTTCAACATCAGCAATTCCCATTATTCTTCCGTTATAAGGCGAAATCGAGAACAGCTTGCCGTTAGATGAGGTAACCAACAACGCATCATTAGTCAGAATAGGCCCGCTTACAAAAACATCTGCCTTTTCATCACCCTTGGCATAAGGAATAATGGTTGTCCATACAATTTTTCCGGTAGCACGCTCAATTGCCGCCAAATCGCCACTGGTTGTCAATACAAATAAAAACTGTCCGGAAACCAAGGCTGGGAGGAAACTTCAATATCTTTTGACCAAATCTTTACTCCGGTTCTTATGTCAATGGCAGCCAACGGACCACTATAACCTGCCGCATAAACAAAACCATCAGCTATAACCGGATTAGCTTTTATCGAAGTTAAATCAGCCATAGCATCGGTTGCCTCACCGGAAATAACCCATTCAGACCAAAGCGGCGTCCCCGTTGATGCTTTAAAAGCTTGTAATTGTCCGTTGTTAAATGCAGCCACAATCAAATCATCGTTTACGCTGTATGCCGGTGCGGCACCGCCAATCATGGTTGTTGCCTCTGTTTCTATTTTGTCTTTCCATAAAATACTGCCATCAATTTGTTTTAATGCAAAAATAGCATTATCAATAGTTTGAATAATCACTAAATTTTCATCAACCGTCGGCGCAATACGTATAGGGGATTTTAAATCTCTTTCCCAAGCAATTTCACCGGAATCAGCATCTAAAGCAAACACTTTACCAAATCCTGTTGTTGCAAAGAGTTTGTTGTCATATACTGCTAAACCTGCACCGATAATCGATGAATCGCGATTCTTTTTATTGGCGTGCTTTAATCTCTTGCGCCAAACCTTCTCCCCATCACTCAATTTATAAGCTTGGGCAATTCCTTGGCTGTCCAAAGTATAGACCTTATTGCCGTCTGAAACCGGAGAAGTAATCAAAACATTGCGCTTCGAAGATCCGGCGCCGAAAGAAATATTCCAAATTTCATCTAAATTACCTCCGGCTTTTAAGTGTCCGGCATAGTGCATTGCATTGCCTCCTGATTGCGACCAATTTGTATTAAGTGCAGATTTGGGCAATCGAATCTTCATGCTTCCGGATACATAATCCGGTTGAAGGCTCCTGTCTTCTCTTATAACGCTTATACGTTCACCTTCAATATTCAAAGGATCTTTGCTGAACATAGAGCAAGCGGCCAATGTTACAACCAATCCTAAACTTATAGTAATTTTTTTCATGATAATCTCTCTCAAATTTGTTGTTTATTATTTAGCTAAAACTTCCATCATATCTTGTGCCCGGATTTTCATATTGTCCGAAGCTGACGAAGAATATCTGATTTTTTCATATTCACTCAAAGCATTAGTCTTATCATTTTCACGAACATAAAGCATTGCCAAAAGTTCATGTGCTATTGCTGAATTAGTATCATCATCAACTAATGGTTTCAGTAATTTAATAATTTCTTCTTTTGAATCCCCTTTATCAAGCTTATACGAAGCTAATTTGATTGTAGCAACATCTTTTATCTGTTTAACAGAGGCATCGGATGATAATTTTTCCAATACTGCAATAGCATCATCCAATTTATTATTTTCCAGGTATATTGCCGCAATTTGCAACTTTGATAAATCCGAATATATTCCGGAAGATTTTTCCGCTAAAGTATTATACACCTCAATGCTTTCATCCAGACGTCCCTGAGTTTGCAGAGAAAGTGCTACCGAATAAGCATCGGATATCTCCTGATGCTTTTTTATTTGCCAATTTTTAATGCTCTCAAAACTGATAGTCAAAGTCAAGACCAACGCAACCCCGACAATAACGAATATTCCGTATTTATTCCACCATTGTTGAAATTGTTCATTTTTAACATCATCAACAACTTCGCGTAACAAAGCATCTTCTTCAATTTTGTTCATATTTTTATCTCTCATGGAACTCTCCGTTTAACATTCTAGCAAATAATTTCGTGAATCAGAAAACGTTTTAGCCAACGTAAATCTTTTATTTTAAGCTTAGCCCCGAAAGCAATGGTATTGTTGTTCGAAATAATTGCAACATAATACCGCTCGTTAGCAGGATTTTTTTCTATTTCCACAGCCTCAATTTCATTTTTCATGATTTGATTATGTTTGGTAGAAAACAACAAATACTTGTATGTGTGCACAATTTTATGGCGTTTTATTACCAATTTTTCCTTGCGGAATAAAACATGCAACAACACAACCATAACAGCCAAACTTAAAGCTGTCAACAAATAAGCCGTAAGTATAAGATGTTGCGAGAATATAATAGTCGTAATGCCGGATATTGCTAAAATTCCGCTCAGACAAACTACCAACCAAGATATTGCATTGTAGGCATCCCACAGCAATTTTTTTATTTTTATTACGATTTTATCTTTTTTTCTCACATAGACCAATAATTTAGGCAAGCGTTCATATTCATCATAGGTATCAACCAAAGTGCCGTGTTTATTCAGCTCAATCAGCGATTTGTCCATGTCTTTATAATCAACATATTTTATTCCGTCATCGGTATTTTCAATAATCGGCAATTTAAATAGTTTGGCATATTCTTTAAGTTTTTGCCTGACTCCGCGATTGGATGTGGATAAATATAATGGCACCGATCGCTCGGGATTCTTGTTGAGTAATTCAACCACATAACGATTCTTGGCAATTATGCCAATCTGGAAAAATTCCACTCTGAAACGCACACCTTCATAATTGTTAAGAGATTCGTTAAATTGCTTTTTACCATGAAATAAACGTCGTTTGATTATGGTAATTGTTTCATTGTCGATTTTGTATTTGTTATAACGCAAAAAACGCATCATTTTGTTCGCAAATACTAGGCATCCGATAGCGACAAAACACAAATCAAAAAATGCCGTAGATGCAATTTGTTCATCGGGAATATTATCTGTTCCCATCCTTAAAGTAATTTGAGTGTTACCAAATCCGTTGCTTAAATCATAAAGCCCCAAAGCTGCCAATAAAAGCGAAATAATCAAGCTCAGAAAAATACTTCTTAATTTGATTCTGTCTGTGCATATTCCTTTTTTGTTGTTAATCGAAAACGTCAAATTATTACTGAAATACCGCGGTATCTTTTTCATGGTGCAACATCTCCATTTCAAAAAAACATCTGTATGCTAGCATATTTTTTTTTAAATTCATCATTTTTTTTTACTAAAATTTACTGGATTTTAATTTAGAATAAGCATAATATTAAACAAAAAAAGATTATTGCAAGGATAAAAAATGGGAAATTATGAAATTTTTTCACAACCGATAAGCTTATATATTACACTGACATCACTCGTTTTTGTACTTATCTCCGGAGTGTGTTCACTCAGATTGCGCAGCTTGAAGTTGCCGATAGTTTTTTTGCTTTGCGGCTTGTTTTTTGATTTTTTTGCCGTTTGGATAGAAGCTTTAGCTGTTGAAAGCCCTGAAGAATCTGTGGAGCTATGGGTGTTGCTTGAAATGATACTTTTCTTGTTGGCAATGTTCTTTATGTCTTTGTCAGCGGCTTCATTTATCTCATCGACCTCCAAACATGATATAAATGCCTACTGGCCGGCATGGTCATTAGGTGGGCTTGGATTGGTTTCCATAATATTGTTTACCGTTATCATGCCCGACGGTGAAGTAATTAATCGTTTGCGAACCATATTGCCGTTAGCCTCATTTGCTTACCTTGCTGTTGGTCTTGGAGCTAAACTAAAAGCTCCGTCTCGGACCGGTGCTGTTTTAGCTTTAGCTGTATCTGTAATTATTGTCATCGACATTGTATTGAAATTTTTCAGCCTGTTTCTACCTTGGTGGACAACCTCAATTTTTTATTTATTTTACGCTTTGAGCTTTTTGTTAATGCAAAGTGACGATTTTACGATTGAGTTGAACAAGGCTCAGGTTGATATCAACAAGTTTAACCAACGCTTGGAAGAAATAATCAAATTATCGCCGTTTCCGATTGTCATATCTCGATTGAGTGATGATAAAATTCTTTTGGCTAATGACAATGCAGTAGCAATGTTCGGGCTTGATGATGACAATATTGGACATTATGCGTTAAAAGACTTTTTTGCCGATTCGCATAATCGTCAATCCTTGCTGGAAGAGCTGGAAGAACATCATCGTGTCCAAGAATTTGAAGTTTTGATGAAAGCCTCAGGCAGTAATATTCCTTTTTGGTTGTTAGCATCGGCAAATATCATCGATTATAACAATGATATTGCCATGTATTCCGCTTTTCAGGATATTACCTCACGTAAGGTTCGCGAAAATGTTTTAGAGAATCAAGCAACGCGCGATCCGTTGACCTCAGTATTTAATCGTCGTTATTTTGAAACCGAGGTAACCAAGCTTATTGCCAAATCTAAAAAGGAAAACACTCCTTATACGGTTTTGATGTTAGATGCTGACTTTTTCAAAAAAGTAAATGATACTTATGGGCATAAAGTTGGCGATAAGATTTTGATTGAATTGGCAGGTAAAACCGAACGAGCCCTGCGGGATTGTGATATTGTTGCCCGTTACGGCGGTGAAGAATTTTTAGTATTTTTGCCGTTGATTGATATTGAACAGGGGCGCAAAGTTGCCGAACGCTTGCGCCAAACCATTGCCAATATCGTTGTTCATAGCGACAGCGGGCAAGAGGTTAAGATAACCGTTTCCATCGGCGCCACTTCTTCGAAAATATCAGATAACGTTGATACTTTGATAAAAACAGCTGATAGGGCACTTTACAAAGCCAAACAAAACGGGCGCAATCGAGTAGAAGTATTTACTGATGAAGACTTAAAAAAGTTTAATTCCGAGCTTGTTCACACAACCGAAGAAAATGAAAACAATATCCATCCGGTATTTTTAAGTGAAAATAACGCCGAAATTTCTTTGTTGGATGGTGCTGATACCCAAAATCTTCAAGGTTGATAACAATGCAATGTCCGTATAATCAAATATGTGGCGGCTGTTCTTATCGCCATCTCAATGATGATGACTATCACAATCATAAGATATCAATGCTTCGGCAAGTGCTTGAAAAAATTAATCAACAAGGCTGCAAGTTTAATTCTCCGTATTTTGTTCCCGACGGACAAAGGCGTCGCGCCTCTTTTAATTTTAGTTGTTCCGGTAAAAAATTATCATTGGGCTTTAATCAAAATTCATCGCACAAACTGGTCAATATTGACAGTTGCTTGCTTTTGACTCCGCAAATAAACAATATCTTAAATCCGTTGCGAACATTACTTTGGGAATTGTGTTCGCAAACATATTCGATAAAAATTGGCAAAAAGCTTATCCGCAAAAATATTTCCGGCGGTGATGTTTTTGTTTGTCAAGCTGATAACGGTATAGATATTGTTTTGGAATATGACGCTCCCGTTGATGTTAATGCTCGTATGATTATTGCCGATTTTTTGCAGTCTGACAATAATGTGATTCGCATATCACATCGCCGCCGTATAAACGATTTTGCCGAGATATTGTTACAAAAAGCAACTCCGGTTATCCAAATGGGGAAGTATTCGGTCAAAATTCCTGCCGGAACTTTTTTGCAGGCATCAGCTGCAGGCGAACAAGCTTTGGCTTCAGTAGTTGTGCAATATTTGCAGGGAACAAAAGGTCAAATTGCGGATTTATTTTGCGGCGTTGGCACTTTTTCTTATTATATTAATTCCGCGATTCCTGATGTTAAAATCACAGCCGTTGATTCCGATGAAGATTTACTCCAAGGCTTTAAGAATTCTTGCGATGCCAACCAAATAACCAACATTGCAATAAAGCGGCAAAATTTATTTAAATATCCCTTAACTGCGGATGAAATAGCAAACTTTAATGCCATTATATTTGACCCTCCGCGTGCCGGCGCCAAAGAACAATGTCGTCAAATTGCCCGGACGGAAAGAAAGCCGGAGACAATAGTTGCTGTTTCTTGCAATCCGTTGACTTTTGTGTATGATGCTAATATTCTAATCGCTTCCGGTTATAGGTTGCAAGAGTTGACTTTTGTCGATCAATTTACCTATTCGGAACATAGCGAGCTCGTTGCTCTTTTTAAAATTTAGAGTTTTATCAAATAAAAAAAGTGCCGCTTTCAAGCGGCACTTTTCTAGACGGCTACCTCGGCTTTGATGGCCGGATGGCACTGATAGTTTACCAATTCGAAGTCCTCATAGCGGAAGTCATCGATGTTTTTGACATCGGGATTGATTTTCATTTGCGGCAAAGGATAAGGCTCCCTTGAGAGCTGGAGCTTTACCTGCTCAAAGTGGTTGGAGTAAATGTGTGTGTTACCTAATGTATGCACAAACTCTCCCGCTTTGAGCCCGCAAACCTGCGCCACCATCATGGTAAGGAGCGAATAAGATGCGATGTTGAAGGGAACCCCCAAAAACATGTCGCAGCTGCGCTGATACAACAGACAGTTGAGATATCCGTCAGGGGTAACATCAAATTGGAAGAAACAATGACAAGGCGGCAAAGCCATCTCGTCAATCTGTGCCGGATTCCATGCGGAAACAATCAAGCGGCGATCTTGCGGATTCTTTTTGATTCGATCGATAACATCCTGAATCTGATCAACCCCGCCTTCGGTTTTTACGCCTTTGGCCCACGGGGCATTGAAATGCCGCCACTGGTGACCGTAAACCGGCCCCAAATCACCTTCGGCATCTGCCCACTCGTCCCATATATGGACATTATTGTCGGTAAGATACTTGATATTGGTGTCGCCGGACAGTAACCAAATCAGTTCGTGAATAATTCCTTTAAGGAAGACCTTTTTGGTGGTAACCAAAGGGAAACCTTGGCGCAAATCAAAGCGCATTTGACGTCCAAACACCTTGCGTGCATAAACACCCGTGCGGTTGTTGGCATCTTGTCCGTTTTCCATTACATCTTTTAATAAATCCAGATACTGTTTCATAATTTTACCTTATTAATTAATAATTGCATTAGTAATATGTTTTAATATTGCTTGATCAACAAATTCGCCTTTTTTTACCCAAATGGTAGTTGTTACATTATCTTCCTCATAGTTAGGCGAAATTTTTACATAATCTTTTTCCATTTTTTCAATGCATTCTTTAATATCAACCGGACTTCCGCTCAAGGACTTATCAATCTCATTATGATTGCATGAATCGACAATAACTTCAGGTGCCATTTTTTGCATAAACAACTTATAAATACTGGCTCCTCCGGCAATATATAAAGGCTCTTCAAATTCCTTCAGCCACATAACATCAGTCACTACATGGTGATTTTGTTTATCCGAAACCTCATAATTCTGATCAAAGGTCAAAACATAAATTTGTCGATTCGGTAAAGTCCTATTGGGAAAACTTTCATAAGTTGTTTGTCCGCAAGTAATATTTGCCTTCTCGGTTATACGGCGAAAACGCTTCAAATCCGATGGAATATTCCAAGGAATTTTAGGTCCGATACCGATAATGCAATCGTCTTTATGGCGACACCAAACAGCAATTTTAGTCATATCTCTGCTCCGATTGAAACTTGCTGTTATCATAAAAAAAAACGGTATAAAATGCAA
>Ga0247611_10010082_pt1 | contig 11177 bp, 9 predicted proteins | sample 177DNAGHGhighgp2_FD_192422 | JGI IMG/M metagenome (GOLD analysis project Ga0247611, IMG submission 192422) | Sheep rumen microbial communities from Palmerston North, Manawatu-Wanganui, New Zealand - 1770 DNA GHGhigh gp2 | ecosystem: Host-associated > Mammals > Digestive system > Stomach > Rumen ... | reverse complement strand
TGACAAGGCCAGCGAAAGTAATCTCTTCTTGATCTTCATAAATGTTTGCCTCCATTTGTTGTTTTGTATATACAAAAAACCGCCGAACCTGACAGGGTATACTTCCCCCGTCAGAATCCGACGGTTATCCATCACGAATGTAATATTCAGTTCCATGCGTCTTGCAGCCGCAGGACGCAAAAAGGGCGCAGTTAGCCTGTGCTCTGCTCTGCTCTGCTCTGCTCTGCTCTGCTCTGCTCTGCTCTGCTCTGCTCTGCTCTGCTCTAAGGAGCGTAGGTCTATTCCGCATGGCTGTCAAGCCCCCTGAATTGGTTTACATAACCACAACATGTTGTGTCCCACAAAATATCAAGGTTTACATAACTACTACATATTGCGTGCCAGATAATTATATCATGATTATATATAAGCGCTGTGGATTTTGCAAGCAGAAATTGCAAAACTTTGAACGGTCTGTGAACGGCAAAATTCCGCGCGGGCTTTTGAAGCAACCGTCCCCTGCGGCGCGGAACCGGCCCGTGCCGCCCGCACTCTGCCGGTCGGGCGTGCGGCGGCAGACTTGAAAAGGCCCTTTCCGCAGCGGAAATCATGGAGCCGTCTCACGATAAGGGCTGCGGCTCCACCCACTTCACAACGTTCTGCCGTCTTGCAAGAAGTCTGCCCTCATGCGCCGGATAGCCCAGGGCGAGTATGGCCCAGACAATATGCGTATCCGGGAGCCCGAACTCGCGCAGCAGGGCGCGCACATCATGGGCGTATTTTGCAATCGTCGCGGGGCTGTACTCCTGCTCCCTGAGATGTTTTATAAAAGCATCCAAGGACGCGAGGCATATTTCGAGTATAATAAGTCTCCTTTCAGATGGTGCTGGAAATCTTATCATTCCTCACTTGCAGTCGGATTATGCTTTTGTGAAATGATACTGAAACTTTCAGGCATTGCGGAGGAAGCAAAACGGGGCAGCGCCGTATGATGACGCTGCCCCGTTCTTTCTGTGAGCGATGCTTACATTTGGATATGAAATTGTCAGTTTAATTCGTTTCACGGTGAAACGCATTTTAGTAGGCTGGCGTTCCATACCCATAAATCGGCGCGGTGGCGAGGTAGTGGCTGTTTTCAATGCAGGCGTCTCCGGCGTTGCCTTCGATGCTGTACACGATGCCGTCCTCGACGCGCTCAACGATGCCCACATGGTCGGCCAGGCCGTCGCTCTCCCAATCGTAAAAGATCAAGTCGCCGGGGCTTGGCTCATAGTCCATGTACTGCCATTGGTCACGCTCCCGGAACCATTCCACATACGGGATCACGTTCAGCTCCTTCGGCAGTATACCCGCGTCCAGATAGCCGCATTGGTCGGCGCACCAGCTTACAAAGATCGCGCACCACTCCACGCGGTAAGGATAACCGTACCACTCGCAGTATTTCAGCCCTCCCTCGTTGCCGATCTGCGTCTGTGCCACGGCAACAATAGCAGCGTCCCCCTCGCTCATAAAGGAGCGCCCAATGGGGTAATACCGGAGAACATGAGATACATAGGCTTTGTCGCCGTAGCCAGACCATCCGTACTGCTCGGCCATCATGTCGGAATACTCAATCGCGTTAAGCTCTGAATAGCCCCCGTAATTGGACAACGCCCAGGAGATATAGCCGGAACCGTAGTTATACCCTTGCAAGGCCAGAGATATTCTCTCCAGATCAACGGGACTATCAACACCGGCCATGTCGAGGACTTCAGCAAGTGTCTGGACGCCGACTTTAATGGAGTATTCGGGATCGGTGATGCCTCCCGGCTCACGGGGATACTCGGTATTGTATCCGCTTTCCGAGCATTGCATGGGATCGCTGGTCTGGCCTCCACTTTCCTGCATCATCACGGCGGCAATCAAATCCTCATATTCAGGGATGCCAAACTCTGCGACGTACTGCCGGATCAGAGGCCGGTAGCCCTCCACGTCCTCACTGACAGGCACAAAGTTATCGCGGCCTTTGCCGGTGCTTGTCAGCATGGAGGCTACGCCCATAATCACGACAAAGGGGATCATGATCAGAATAAGGATGCCCGCTGCATAGATCAGCGTTTCCCGGCTGGGCGTGAGCGCCCGGCTGACTGCAACACTTAGCGCTTTTATGACCTTGCTGCCGGTGCTGACTGTGCCGGTGGTCAGCTCCTTGACCGCTTTCTCGCGGGCTGCTTTCCGGCCTTGCTCTTTTATAAGCTGTTTCTTTGCGGTTTTGATTGAGGAAGTATTACGGGGCAGCGCCGTCTGACGCTGCCCCGTAACTGTGATGGGAGATTTTACGCTTTCTCGGATTTCTCGCTTTTTGGGCTGGATGCGTGGTTTTACACTTTCAGCCTCGTTCTTTACGGTATTGGCCGCAGGTGCTTCGCTTGCCTGAAGGAGAGGTGCGGTATCTTTCTCCCCCTCAAGAAAAGTCTGGAGCATCTGCTTTTGAGGTTTTTCGGCTCTGGGGGGCGGAGCCTCGGCGTAATGCGTTTCACGGTGAAACGCATTTTTGCTCTGTTCAGCTTTGGCCTGCCGGTACTCTTTGACCGCCTCGCGGCGCATACGCTCCTGGGGTGTCGGTTGCTTGGGAGCCGGTGCTTCGATATAATCCGTTTCACGGTGAAACGCATTTTTGCTCTGTTCAGCTTTGGCCTGTCGGTACTCTCTGACCGTTTCCCGGCACATACGCTCTTGAGGCGTCAGTGGCTTGGGTGCTGGAGCCTCGGTGTAATCCGTTTCATGGTGAAACGCATTTTTGCCCTGTTCGGCTCTGGCCTGACGGTACTCTTTTACCGTTTCCCGGCGCATACGCTCCTGGGGCGTGGGTGCTTTTGGAGTTGGAGTCTCGGTATAATCCGTTTCCCGGTGAAACGCATTTTTGCTCTGTTCTGCTTTGGTCTGCCGGTACTCTTTGACGGCCTCCCAGCGCATACGCTCTTGAGGTGTCGGTGCTTTAGGAGTCGGTGCTTCATTGTGGGTATATCGTTTCGGTGCCGGAGCTTCTGCTCTGGATGTATCTGCAATTCGCATGGCGCTGGCAGAAACATCCTTGACCTGATCTGCCTTGGTCTGCCGGTACTCTCTAACCATCTCGCGGCGCATACGCTCTTGAGGTGTCGGCGTTTTAGGCGTTGGAGCTTCACGCTGTGTGTAAGTATATGAGGGGCGGGCTTTCGGTTCCGGGGCCTCGCGGTAATCTGTTCCACGGTGAAACGGATTATTTTCGTACCGGGGATAGCGGATTATCTCATGTACCGCGCCTGCGGTGTAAGATTCCACCATGTCCGTCGCAGAGTACGGTTCCTGCTCCTGCTGCTGGGCCTCTTGTACTTGCTTTCTTGCCGCTTCAATCGCCTTATAGCGTCCGGCCCGCCGCATGGCTGCTTTCGGGGTGAGCTTGCTGTCCGGTTTTTCCTTAATGTGCTTTCCCCGGACAGCCTCTTTCTTTTTTCTCTCCATATCAGCCGCGTCCTGGGGTCGTGTTCATGAGCCTGTAAAGCTCTGTGTCACGCGGTACGGAGCAGTCAAACGGGATCACTGCGCCGCTGACGCGCAAGAGCCCATGACCCGGCTCCGCGTCCGTGACATAGCCCATCTGCGTATCGGAGATATGAAGCAGATTGGAAAGCTCTGCCCGGTCGGTCGCCGCCTGGTTGAACAGCATGAGAAATTCGCTGTTTGCAAACATGAGCCTTGCCGTGTCAGATCGCAGACATTCCTCGATGTTCTGGGTAGCTGCTGTCATGATGCCGCCGTACTTGCGGAAGCGTTTCCATGCGTTGTAAAGCATTTCGGCGGAATAGTGGTGACGGAAGTACAGATAAACCTCGTCCAGAAAGACCCAGGTGAATTTGCCGCGCTTGCGGTTTTCCATGACGCGGTTCTGGATGGCCTCCAGCGTGACCACCAATGCGGTCGGCCGGAGGGCTTCACCCATTTCATAGAGATCCAGCACGACAATGCGGTTGCTCATGTCCACGTCGGACTGATGGGCAAAGACATTCAAGCTGCCCTCGGTGATCAGCTCGGCGGTGAGGGCAAGCTCCCGCGCCTCCGGCTCCTTTTGCTTGAGGACTTCGTTTCGCCAGTCCGTGAGCAGCGGCGCCGGAGCCTTGCCTTTCAGATAGGGCTTGTAGATATTGGCGGTGCAGCGGTCAATGATAGACTTGTAGCTGCCCTTGATCGCTCCGTTTGCCATCTGCTGTTCCAAAATGCTTGTAATAAGCCCGGATTTCTGGGCAATCAGGTTTTCGTCATTGAAGCCGAAAACGACCTCCAGCGGATTCAGGTGGTGTGCGCTGTGCGGGCTGATCTCCACGACCTCGCCCCCAAAAGCGCGGGCCAGCGTGCCGTACTCTCTTTCCGCGTCCACAATAATCACATCGTCCTCCGTGCCGAGGACAACATTCATGATCGTGGATTTCATACCCATAGACTTTCCGGAGCCGGACACGCCCAAATAGAAGGCATGAGGCGACACAAGCCGCTTGCGGTCGCAGATAAGAGGATTCTTGCTGACCTCGTTGATGCCGTAGGACAGACCGCCGGGGTCTTGGATCTCCTGCGCCCGAAAAGGGATCGCCACGGCGCAGCTCTCTGTCGTGAGGGTATGCAGGGCATGGATGCGGCGCAGGCCATAGGGCAAGGCTGTGTTCAAACCGTCCTCCTGCTGGAATCGGGCGGAGGAAATGTCGCAAAGATGCTCCTTGCCGATGGCGATCAGACTTTCGGTGTCGGCGTCAAGCTGCTCTAAGCTGTCTGCTGTGTGAACGAGGGTAATGAGGGAGAAAATCATGCGCTGATCGTTCATGGTCAGATCGTCCATGTACTCGCGGGAATTGTCCCGCTTCTGCTCCATCGTCCGGGGAACCTCGGCGGTGAAGTTGTTGCGGCTGTTCTGCCGCTGCTGCCAGCGGGTTATGTCGGTTTCCACGCCGAGGATGATAGATTCGACCTCTTTGACTGCTTCATCGGTAGGCACCGGGATCAGGTCGATAGACAAAATCAAATCGCGGGCATATTCGGTAATGTCGGAAATGAGATCGTCCGTGAGGAAGGAAGCATAAGTGCGCAGAAATAGGGCGCGTCCAAACTTGTTTCCAAACTCAAAGTGATTTCGCCGGAATGTGATCCCGTCTGGGCAGATCAGGTTTCGGAAGTCCTTGCCGCTGTGCATATAACGGTAATCGTCATAGTCAAAATACTGCTCATAGCCGGGACGGAAAAAGTCGTGGAGAATACGCAGCCGGTCATAGTTCATGGCGGGCTGGATGCCGGAGTCCAGGCGAGAGAAGGTCTTTTGCAGATTCGTTTCGGCTCGGCGGAAATACTTTGTACTTTCCTCGATGCGTTTGGCCGGGATGGACAGGGTGACAAAACGCTCCTGCACAAGATTGTTGCTCTGCGCCGCCCGGTCGATCATGATCCTGTTGGCTTCCTCCCGGTAGTGGTCGAGCCAGTCTCCCTTGTACGCAAGGAGGATTCTCCGTTCAAACTCTGCGGGGTTGAGCCGGTGGTTGACGATGGTGATCTTGGCGGTGGCGTCCGTGGGCAGGGAGTTCAGCGCCCCACAATAGGCTTTGAAGATGCTTTTCTGTGTCTCCTGCGAGGCGGCGATATAGTTTACATCAGTCAGCTTCCAGCTCCGGCTGTGCTTTCTGCCGACCTCCCAAATACCGTTGGTGTAGATGCGCCGGATCGGGATGGTGTCCTGCACGGAGCGCGGGATTTTGAGCTTGACGCGCTCACTCTGGTTTGCGGCTGCGAGGGTTTTAATCAAAGTCTCCACGCCCCTTTCTGTTGAAGCACTTGTAATAGGCACTGTCGGAAATATACTTTCTGCCGCCGTAGCATAGGTATTCGGTTTTGATGACAGCCCATAGGAACTGCTCAAAGGTCATGCCGTTATAAGAGAAAAAGCCGGCCATGGCTGCGGGAGCTGCCAGTACGATGCAGAGCCAGCTTGCGCTTTCCTTGCCGATCACCTTGCCGAGAAGAAGGTAGACGCCTGCCGCAATCAGGATAGCGATAACCGAGCAGAAAAATTGACGAGCGGACAGTCCAAAGAAGATGCTCTCCTTGTACTGCCGGATTTCTTTCGGGATTTTTACCTCTATAAAATACACCTCATTTCGTTTGATTTTTAATGCGTTTCACGGTGAAACGCATTTCAGGCGGCGGGGTCAATCGATCCCATCGCTTTCTTTCATCACAATGTCACTCACGACCTCATTTCCCCATACATCCCAGCCGCGAGCCGGACGCCGGGCAAACAGCTCAATTTTTGGCACGTCGCCCATAAGAGCCTCGATGCGCCGCCGGGCCTCGGCGGGCTTTTTGCTGTGTTCCTCCACATGGGAAATGATGACCTGGTGGATGTTCTTTGCGACACGCTTCGGATGGCCTTTCGTGGCAAGCATACAGATTTCCACATTGGAGCGCGTCCAGTAGCCGAGACCCCAAAAGATGCCGTTGCTATGCCGGGCCAGCTTCACCCATACAAAAGCCGTGGTCTTGTATTCAAAGCCCCATGCCTTGATGACCTGCAAAGCCTCCTGTATCATGGGCAGCGTTGTCCAGAGAAAGAGAATAGCGTCCCGATCTGCAAGCTCCTTTACAGGCAGGGCTGTGATTTGCTCAAGCTCCATTGTCGGATAATGCCGTTCTATATACCCGTTTCCCCGGTACATCTTGTAGCGCCACGGGGGATCAGCGTAGATAACAGAATATTTCTTGCTTATAGGCTGAACATCTCCCGCACGATCCGATCCGCGCCTTTTACCAGTCCAGTCAGAACCAGCATATTAAAGACAAGCTCCCCGATGTATTCCCAGGCCATTGTCACGGCTGGCAGCGTCGTGTCCACTGTCGGTGCCGCGCTGGACAGAAACGCCGAGTAGATCAGGCAGGCCAGCACAATGACCGCTCCCTCCAAACACACGCCGATATAGGATTTCACAAACGCTTTGCCGATCCCGGCGGTAGTCTCTCCGGCAAAGGAGGCAAACGGGAGCGGCGACATGGCGGTATAGAGATAGAGCTTGAAGAAGCGTCCGTAGACGGTCAGGATCAGGATGAAAGACATGACGGTTATGAACAGGCTCCCCAGGAAGGACACAAGCCAGAGCGGTATGCTCAGTATAAAGCCCACATCCTCAATGGCGCTGACGATCTCTGCCGGTAATGTGGCGGAATCCGCGACGGCGCCGCCGATGGTGTTCATGGACGCAGACACTACGCTGCCGCAGATGGCGAAAATAGCGGTCATGATCTCCATGCCCCGGCCTACGGCGACCTTGGCCAGCACGAAGCGGATAAAATGACGCAGGGCAAATTCCGGCCTTTGCAGTTCCTTGAAGGATGCCGCTGAGGAAAAGATACCGATTGCAAAGAACAAAACCAAAAGGCCATAGCCGATCCCGGTCAGTGCGGAATTGATGTTGACAATGACGTTCCAGATTTGCCCGCCCTTGAATGTCTCCGGTGTCTGCGTGATGAGCTGCCACAATTCGGCCAGCTTGCCGTTCCATGTGGCGATAGCGCGTTCAAGATTTCTTACGACCCAGTTATCACTAATTGACTTCACCTCCAGTTATTGAGAGTGGTAATGCGTTTCACCGTGAAACGCATTACCCATTTTCTTTACAGTGCGCCGATGGTGCTGAGGATTTCCTTGGCAAAGGCGATCACAAGCCCGCCGAACAGACACAGAAAGCCCTGCGAGCGCTGGCTTGCGTCATGGCTCTGGATAGACATACCCACCTGCACAATGCCCCAGCCGAGGATAATGACGCCGACGGCCTTGATCGCGGAAAAGATGAAGTCGGACAGATTGTTGACCACGGTGATCGGATCGGCGGTGGTAGCAAAGGCGGCGGTGGTGAGCATGGTGACGCAGACCGTCAGCATACTCCAAAGACAGAAAAAGAGTTTTACGCGCTTGGACATAGATTTTTTCATTCAGTTTCCTCCAATGTAGATAAAAGATACCGCATATCGTAGAGACAATGCGGGCTGTGGACATAGGGGGCGGCTCCGCCGTCCTCAGTATAAATAACATTCGGGTGCTTCATCAGATCGTATTTCTCGTCTATGACCGGTCTTTCCCCTCGGATGAACACAATAGCGTTTTTATTATCCAGAAGTCGGACTTCATCGGGGGTCATAAGCTCACGGCCTGTCTGCTGGGTACTCTGTGAGAAAGATCCGTTTTTCCCCTTGCCCTGGCTGCTTGATGTGGTGATGATTGTCTCCTTGCCGAGCTGCTCGGAGATATATTTGTGGGTGCTTTGCTCATTGCCGCCGAGATAAATCATGGTGTCGGCGTTGCCGATAATGCCCTCCCAATCGTCTTTGAACAGGGCCTTGAGCTGGGAGATATTTTGCAGGATGATGGTCGCCATGATGTTTCTGGAGCGCATGGTGGCCTGTAATCTGGCATATCCATCAGGGAGCGCAACATTCGCAAATTCGTCGAACATGAGGCGCACCGGCACGGGCAGACCGCCCATGTGTACCTTGTCCGCCTGATAGTAAAGCTCCTGAAACGCCTGGGTATACAACATACCCACGAGGAAATTGAGGCTCACGTCGTTGCTGTCCGGGATCACGCAGAAGATGGCCTGTTTGCGATCTCCCAGCTTGGAAAGCTCCAAATTGTCCTCGTCGGTGATGTCCTGGATTTCCGGCAAGGTAAAGGAAGCAAGCCGCACGGCAGCACTGACCAATATGGACTTTGCGGTTTTACCTGCAGCCTGTTTGAAAATGTGGTATTGCCGCACAGCGATATGATCCGGCTGTTCTTCCTCCAATGCCTCAAACAAGAGATCCAGCGCCGATTGAAAGTCATCATCGTCCTCCTTGGCCCCGGCGTACTCAATCATGGTGAGCATCATTTCCATAGTCTGCTCATACGGCGGGGATTCATGGAGAAGATAGAGCATCAGGGCGGAATCCAGCGCCACTTCGGATTTCTCCCAAAACGGATCATTGGACTTGGAGCCTTTCGGGGTGGTGTTCTGTATAAAGTTATTGATGAGCTTGAATACATCAGAGTCCTTGCGGATATAACGGAAGGGGTTATAGCTGTCGGAATGGCTCGGCTCAATCAGGTCAAACACCTTGACCACATAGCCTTTCTGCAACAGCAGCGGGGCCACAGCCCGAACAAGCTCTCCCTTGGGATCAGTCGCAATGAAACTGGCGTTCGCAAGCAAAAGGTTGGGCTTCACTATGAATCGAGTCTTGCCCGCGCCGCTGCCGCCGACCACGATCTGAAGGAGGTTTCTCATGTGCTGCCGTCCGTTAAGGCTCATGCACAGATGCTTGGTGAGAATCACATTTCTGCTTGGGTCTTTGTCCCGATACTTTTTGTCCAGCTCCCGGACATTGCCCCATTTTGCCGAGCCGTGTTCCTCTCCAGGCCTCTTGTTTGATTGGGAAGAATAAATTATGGCGATTGCCCCGCCGTAGATCACAAGAGAGCCGAGTATGAATTTGACGGTGTGCCGGGTCAAGTGTATGTCAAACGGGTGGTTCATGGCATCAGGAAAAACAGCCATGAACTGAAAGAGATTCATGCCGTCCTCATACACGCCCGCCGCGAGAACAGCCAGATACAGCACGAACACCGAGAACGCCGCCCACAATGGGGCGGCGTCCCGGAAAGACTTTTGACTTATATAGGCATCACTCCTTGTTAATTCGTTTCACGGTGAAACGAATTTTTTTCGTGGACACCGGGCGGCAAGCACTCCCGGTCTGCGCCGCGCCTCAAATCGAGCGGCGCTTTCCCACAATCGCAAAAGCCCGCGCAAGCGGGCTTCTGTGGTGTTGCCCCCTTAGCCTCCAATATACCGGGGGCCGGTGACTGTCAAGGCCCGCCCAGTGCGCACACTGGGCGGCTTGCCTTGGCCTTGACTGGCACCGGTTGCCGGTATACAAGCCCCCTTGGGGGGCAACACCTTTTTCTACCTTGCGCTCCTGTTGTTGCTGCGGTTTCTCTGCTGCGGCTCTATGCTCCGTTCAATACTGCCGCCGATCTGCTTGCACATCTCCTGAATCTTGTCCAGAGCATTGCGACGTTCGGCACCGTCATAACCGTCATACAGCGCGGCGACCTTTGATGCGTCTGGCTGCGGTCTTTCAATGCCAAAGCGTCGGCAGAGGATGTAGGAGATGCTGTCCGCGTCCAGCAGGTTCTCTTCACGGGTAAAGTCTGTATACCTGCCCTTGCCGTGAATCCTTGAAAGGGCGATCTCTGTGGCAAGCGCCGAAAAGACTTCGTATTCCGTGGAATTGGGATTGATAGAGAGCTTGAGTTCCTTTTCATCGTAAAGGGCGGGCTGCTTAATATCTTTGTTCAGCTCCAGCGGAACAACAGCATAGTTAAGCAAGGTTGTGAGCGCCGCATCCATCTTGTCGCTTCCCTCAAGCAGTTTCGGCGGCTCCTTTACCGGCTTTCCATAGGTCTGGGAAATGTCATAGACCGGCGTCAGGTCATAGCCCTTTCGGAACGTGGAACGGGCATAGATCATCATGCCGTTTTTCCTCTCGCTGTCGTTGACATTGCGGCCTAAGCCTTTCCAAAAGGCCAGTGTGCCGAACCGGGATGTTTCTGATGTACCCTGCCCGATCACAAGGGCAATGTTTCCAGGACTGTATGTGGGATTGTCCGCCTGCATATTCAGATACTCTTTGTACAGCTCCGGGTTTTGGGTGATCTCGGTGATAATCCCGTCCTGCATGGCAGAGAAGTTTTCGCGGTCTGCCTGCCGCTGAGCTTTCCATTGCTCATCATTCTGCGTTTTCTGCGCAACTATGGCAGCTAAATCTGCTATGGGTAATTACCTCCTATCGTGTTTTCTCGTTCTGCTTCACCGGCGCGTTCCGGCTCATTTCCTTTGCCATTGCGTCCAGTGCGGCAAGTCTCTGACGGACAGAGGGCTTTTCATGTGTCGTATCCGTCGCTTTGTTCAAGCCATTCCCGCGCTCTTCTGAGGACTTCTCTTGTGGAGCGCGGGGCTTCGCTTTTTTTGCGGACTTTTCCTCCTTTCCGGCTTCCGGCACCGCGTAATCCATCGCCTCCATGACGGCGTTAAGCTGCGCGGAATAATTCATGTTGGAAACGATGTGCATGACGCCCGTTTCCTTACTCTCATGCTTGACGGCAGCAT
>Ga0247611_10010081_pt1 | contig 11181 bp, 11 predicted proteins | sample 177DNAGHGhighgp2_FD_192422 | JGI IMG/M metagenome (GOLD analysis project Ga0247611, IMG submission 192422) | Sheep rumen microbial communities from Palmerston North, Manawatu-Wanganui, New Zealand - 1770 DNA GHGhigh gp2 | ecosystem: Host-associated > Mammals > Digestive system > Stomach > Rumen... | reverse complement strand
TTGCCGAAAATTCCCTACTGCTGCCTCCCGTAGGAGTATGGACCGTTCTCAGTTCCATTGTGGCCGTTCAACCTCTCAGTCCGGCTACGCATCATCGCCTTGGTAAGCTTTTACCTTTCCAACTAGCTAATGCGCCGCAGGCCCCTCATTAAGTGATAAATCTTTAAATATTCAAGGATGCCCTTAAATATCCTATCCAGCATTATCCATCGTTTCCAATGGTTATTCTCGTCTTAATGACAGGTTACCTACGTGTTACTCACCCGTTCGCCATGGTATTGCTACCATCCGACTTGCATGTATTAGGCACGCCGCCAGCGTTAATCCTGAGCCAGGATCAAACTCTTCATAAATTTATTTTTTAGTCTAATTCTTTTTGCTCATTCTTTTAAATGAATTGATTTGTTCGTTTAATTTTGTCATATATAGTTTTCAAAGAATAAATTCTCACGTCTTTTATGGCGTGCTTTTTTATTATACTACATATTGTTTTATTGTCAATATAAATTTATAAAAATTAAAGCAAAAAAATAAAAGAAAAATCAAAATGCGTTTTGCACTTTGATTATTCATTAATTTTATTAAGATATGAAATGACATCCTTAGGCATTTTAATCTTTGGATTTGTATTTGACAATACTTTAAATTGCTTTTCAAATATAACAATTTTATCAATATCAGATAACTTATTAAATATATCAATATAATCATTATATAATCTTTTTAATTCAAGCTTATATTCTTCTTTTTCCTTTTTTAAAGAATCACTATTAAAATATGAACTATTTAATAAAATAAATAAGCCATATACAGATAATATTAAATAATCATCAATAAAATTATCTCCATAGGCACAGCCTTTTTCTTTAACAAATTCATACGTAAATCTTACTTGATTCAAATGATCTTTAAAAGCTATGACACTATAATCAAATTTTCTTTTTTGCTTAACAATACTAGTTTCATTATAATTCCATTTATATGTAACATAATCTATAGCATCTATTTTTGTAATATAGCATGAGATTCTATAAAAATATGAATCCTCTGCATGCCATAGCTTAGAATGGAATCTAATATTATTTTTAATTAAAAATTCTCTATTATAAAAAATACCATGTAAGCCCTGTACTTCATTTGGCATATGCTTAAAATTAAAGCTTTTGCCGTTAATAAATACTTCCTCAAGAACGCTAGTAACTAAAACATTATCATTATATTTTTCCATTCTATCAATTGCATTTGCTAATGCAAAATTAGAATAGAATTCATCATCACAATCTAAAAATGTAATATATTTAGCCATCGAATTATCAAGACCTCTTTGTCTTGTTAATCCAGGGCCTAGATTTACTTCATTATTAATATAGATTATATTTAAATTACTATATTTGTTTTTTAAATCATCAGATAACAATGGCTCTGCACAATCATTTATTACTACTACATTAATAGAATTCAAATCAATTCCTTCTTGGATTGATATTGAATTTAACGCTCTATCTAATAATTCTTTCTTTTCTTTATAGTGAGGAATAATGATATCAAGTAAAATCATATTATTTTAGTTGCATCATTTCAGTATAAGCCATAATAAATGGGCCTACACCCTTTGCGTCATTTTCAACTACAGGCTCACTAATATAATATTCATAAGAACCATCGCGTCTTAAATTATTTTCAGGTCCTAATCCAGCAACAAGGCAGATACCACCTAAATTTAAGTCGCCATCCTTATTAACAGTTAAATATTTATTACAAATACCATTAAATATTTCAACACCGATTTTACTATATCTCTCAGGTAAAACATTTAATCTTGCACCCTTTAATAGTGCATAGGCAATCATTGATGAACCAGATGTTTCTAAATAATTACCTTTCTTATTTGGATAATTAACAACTTGCCAGAACATTTTAGAATCTTTATCTTGATATTCTAAAATACCATCTACAGTCTTTTTAAAGATTTCCTTTATTGTATTATATTCATCATATAATTGCTCATCCATAAAGTCTAAAACATCAACTAAGGCAACAGTATACCAACCAATTGCACGAAGCCAATAATTTTTTGAAAGACCAGTTTTCTTATCAGCCCAGAATAATTTTCTTTCGGAATCATATGCATGATAATATAAATGATCTTTTTTATCATACATTATTTCGAATACATTTTTGAATTGATTAACAATATCTTGATATACTTTTTTACCTCTTAAAGTCATATATCTAGTATAGAAAGGTTGAGCCATATAAAGACCATCTAACCAAACTTGATTAGGATATATTTCTTTATGCCAGAAATTACCTTCTTTTGTTCTTGGTTGCTCTTTAATTTGATTAAAAGTATATTCTATAGCTTTATTATATTTTTCATTCTTAGTAATATCATATAAATCAAATAAAACTCTAGATTCACAAATATCATCTGTAGAATGCTTTTTAATATCATATCCTAAGATAGAACCATCTTCTTTAACATAATAATCTACATATTTTTTTACGAATTCAATATACTTTTCATTCTTTGTAGTTTTATACATTTGAATTAAAGAAGAAATCATACAGCCATCAATATAATTCCATGCTGGCTTTTTTCCTTGTCTAATAACCTCAATATTCCAAAGTGGCTTATCAGGCTCCGATGTCATTAATTTGTCAATATATTTGTTGATTACCTCGTACATATTAATCTCTCCAATCGATTTATAGTCTATGAACATTATATCAAAATTATTATTATTTTACAAGACGGATTAATTTATAGTTTTTAAAGCTTGCCTTAAATCCTTTTCTTTTATTTCTCCTTCTCTAATCAATTTAAAATCATCATTTATAAACATAATGACAGTTGAAGGAATTGATGATGATTTATTGTCTGTCTTATATACATAATCTACAAATGGACCAAAATCCTTAACTATATCATCATATTCATTTTCGGGCACATTACCTGATTCATTTACTGATGTTGTAAGCATAGGTCCAAATTCATTTAATATATCAAGTGCTATTTTAGAATTAGGGATTCTAACACCTATAGTTTTATACCCTATTTTATTAATAACATTTTCTTTGCTATTTAAAATTATAGTTAGGGCACCTGGTAAGAATTTATCAATTAATAATTTAGCTTTTTTGGGAACATATGCGATACTTTCTATTTGATCTAAATTACTACAAAGACAAGCCAAAGGCTTTTCCTTTGGTCTTTTTTTAATTTCATATATTTTATTAATACCATCTATATCAAATATAGGTGTACCAATACCATATACAGTATCTGTTGGAAAAATAATAACCTTACTCATTGATATTACCAATATAGAAAAAAGTCATTCTATCCTTTCCTTCTAAATCTTTAATACATTCGATACGACTATTAGGGAAATATTCCTTTATTAAATTTTTCATTTCTTCTTTTTTATCATAGCCATGCTCAAATGCAACCATCGCATTATCCTTTAATAAATCCTTTAAGCCACTTATAATTATTCTATAAAAAGCCATACCATCAGAACCACCGAATAACGCAATATTTGGTTCGTTATCCTTAACCAAGCTATCAACTATTTCATCATTTGGAATATAAGGTGGATTAGAAACAAAAATATCAAATTTCATTCCCTTTATAGGCTTTAGCATATCACCTTCTAAAAATTTAACTTTAGAATTAAATTTTTCTTGATTTAATTTTGCAACCTCTAGGGCATCCTTTGATATATCTGTTGCAGTAACATTCATATTAGGCTCCTCAAGATTTAATGTAATACCTATACAGCCACTACCAGTTGCTAAATCACAAACATCTACCTTTTTACCTTTAAAGAATTCATCATATTTATATAAAACATTCTCAACTAATTCTTCTGTTTCAAATCTAGGAATTAATACATTATTATTTACAATAAAATCTCTACCATAAAATGAACTATAGCCTATTAAATATTGAATTGGTTCATTATTTTTTAAATATCTTTCAAATATTTTATTAAATGAATCAATAATATCATTACTAATTTCTTCATTCATTTTTAGATATAAAAAGCTAGTTTCTAATTTAGTTATATATTGTAATAATAAAATAACTGCACTAGATTCCTTATTATTTAATTCTGCTTCATTTTCCTTTTGATTAATAAATTGTAAATATGTCATATTCCACCTATTAAATAAAATCTAGGCATTTGCCTAGATTTATTACAAAAATTTTCTTTCTTCCTTTTGATGATTAATTAATTCTTTTAATCTAGCAACAAATTCTAAAGTCTTATCTTCAATTCCATTTGGCTTATGAATATAAGGATCCTTTAAATAATTTGCATTAAAATAATCTGTACATACACCATTCTTTAAGCTAATAAATAGTGGCACATACATTTTTTGAATTAAAGTATTCTCAACTAATTTATTTTCTTTATTCTTTATACCTAATTTTTCAATTAGATAATAATAATCTAATTTAGATTCTAATGATAAACAATCTCTTAAATCCTCTTCCTCCTTAAATACATTAATTGAACGAGGATTATAGAAAAATACTTTATTTATATTTTCTTTTTTAAATACTTCATTTGATTCTTTTATTACTGCTTGAGTACGAGGAGACCATGGTCCACCAATGATGATTATACCAGATTTAAATTCATCAATCATATCTCTTAATGTATTGTAATCTATTTCTTCAAAAACATTATTTTTATCGTTTAAATATTTAAACTCTTTACAAAAATCCATATTAAACCTTCCTTTGATTCTTATAATCAATATATTGTTTATAAAGCTCCTTACGATCTACATTGATTAGTCTACTAACCTCTTTTATAGCTTCATTAGGCTTATAATTCAAATTGATTAATTCATCAATCTTTTCAAATGGGTTAATATCTACCTTTTCTTCTTTATAGCCACTTACTAGTAAAACTATTTCACCTTTAATATTTTCAAGATTTAGAATATCAGATATTTTACCTCTAATATATTCTTCAAATTTTTTAGTTAATTCACGTGCTATGACGATTTCTCTATCACCAAAAACCTCTTTAATATCATTTAAGGTATCATATATTCTATGAGGTGCCTCATAGAATATTAATGTATGCTTTAAATATTTCAATTCTTTTAGTTCTTCAATTCTTTTAGTTCTTTGGCTTTCTAAAAAGCCATAGAAGGTAAAAGGCTTTGGTGCTAAGCCTGATGATACTAATGCAGAAATACCAGCACTAGCACCAGGTATAGTTGAAACGGCAATATCATTATTAATAGCCTCTTTAACTATTTTATAGCCTGGATCTGAAATAACAGGTAAGCCAGCATCTGAAATAATAGCTATATTTAATCCATTTTTTAATTCATCTAAGATAACATTTGTTTTAATATCTTGATTAAATTCATGATAGCTTTCTAATTTAGTAAGAATATTATAATGCTTCAAAAGAACTGAAGAATTTCTAGTATCCTCAGCATATATTTTATCTACACTTTTTAATATTTCTATTGCCCTAAGTGAAAAGTCATCTAAATTCCCAATAGGCGTAGCTACTAAATATAAAATGCTATTATTTTTTTCGAAGCTTTTCTTTCGCATTAGTTTTTAATAATACGAATAGACTTTTCTCTTAAATCACGATAAGCGTAAACTATTGAAATAATTTCGCGTCTCTTTTCATTAGAAATTTCAAATTTCTTTTGGATTTTTTCTAAGAATAACCATTCAGATGTATTATATAAATCCTCTTCCATTGAAATTGTAACAAGATTTAAATAAACAACATTCTTAACAACTTGATTTGTATTGATAAAGAAATCAATAGTGTTATCAATTGTATCTGTTAAGCGGAATGTATATTCATCCTTGACTGCTTCAAGCTCAGCAATCATCTTCTTTAGTACTTTCTTTTCAACTTCAGTTGGTTCTCCACCATCAACCTCACACATGTAGATGGCAAGATCTAAGAATTTTAGCATCTCCTTTTTATTTAATAAACTTAATAACATATTAATCCACTCCTTCATAGTTATATATTTTAAGAACCTCTTCGGTCCATTTATTATCATTGTTATATATATAAAGCGGAGGTAAAACTCTAAGTGAGCCACGCTCTCCATCCTTATATGCCTCAATAAGAATATGATTACATTCTTTATCCATTTTAGGATATATAAATCTAATTCTTTTTGGTATTAGTTTATTCTTTTTTAATGTATCTAATAATTCCATTAATCTTTGTGGTCTATGAACAAATGCAAATTTTCCCTTTGGCTTTAATAATTTATATGCTTCTTTACATATATCATCAAATGTTGCACAAATTTCATGTCTTGCAATTGCTTTAAAATCACTAGGGTTAACATTATGCTCACCTAATTTAAAATATGGTGGGTTACAGGTAACTAAATCAAAATCATTACCTATTTTATCATTTATATTTATTAGATTATCATTAATCATCGAAATTCTATTTTCTAATTTGTTTTCATTTATAGATTTAATAGCTAAATCATATGAATGCTTTTGAATTTCAACACCTATAATTTTTGATTTTTCATTACGAAGTGACAAATATAAAGGTATAGGTGCATTTCCGCTACATAAATCACATATCTTTTTTGTGGTAGGTAAAATAGTCGCAAAGCTTGCAAGAAGCATTGAGTCTAATGAAAAGCTAAAATATTCTGGATCCTGATATATTTTTAACAATTCCCTACCTAATAGCTCATTACATACTATCGTCATCGTCTTTGTTTTTATCTTTAGATGGAGTAAATTTAATATCATCAAGCTTTAAATATCCAAATTTTTGATCACCATCTACATATTTAACCTTTACATTTTTATTTATAACATCACAAGATAAAACCTTAGCAGCTCCATCTAATGTTTCAACTATATCACCAATATCAGGCGCGTTCTTTCTTAATTCCTTATACATATCATTTTCATAATTGATACAGCATAATAGTTTTCCACAATTACCTGATATTTTAACTGGGTTCAATGATAATGATTGATTCTTACACATTTTAACAGAAACATTCATAAATTCTGTAATAAATGTTTTACAACAGACAATTAATCCACAAGGCCCTATACCACCAAAAACCTTAGCACCATCACGAGGTCCAACCTGACGAAGTTCAATTCTAGTATGATAAATATCAGCTAAATCCTTAACCAATTCTCTAAAATCCACTCTAGATTCAGATTCAAAATAAATAATTAACTTAGATCTATCTAATGTGAACTCACATTCTAAAACCTTCATATCAAGGTTTCTTTCTCTAACTAGATTTTTAGTAGTCTTTACTATTTCTTCTTCTTCACTTTTATTCTTTTCAAATTGTTTAATATCAGATTCTGTTGCGATACGCTCAATAGGCTTTAATTCATTGTCTAAATTTTTAATATCTAAATCAAAAACCTCACCAACACAATAGCCAAGCTCAACGCCTCTTATTGTATTTACAACAACCTTCATTTTATCTTCTAATTTGAAATTGCCAACTCCGAAATAATATTTCTTTCCAAGTGGCTTAAATTGAATCCTTATTGCATTCATAATACACCATTAAATAAATTCCTTCATTAATTCAAAAAAAACATTTTTTGTAATAATATTGTATTTTAATTTATCAAATAAAGTTAGAACTAGCTCAATTTTAGCTTCTAAGCTACTTAAATTTCTCTTTCTATACTCTACTATTTTATCATATAGAGGTATTAAAATCAAACCATCTTTACCCCCAGAAGCCTTAATACAATCCTCTAAAAATAAAAGACACCATTTTAATAATATTGTCAAATTATTGTAATCTGTAAATGTATCAAGATTATTTATATAAAAAAGTGTTCCAGAGCTTTTTTTCTTTAATTTGATTAATTCTAAAAAAAGATTCTTGTCCTTTTCATAATAATCATTTTCGTATATGATTCTTGCCTCATCACTATCATTAGTTAATGAAGATAATAATCTTGAATCTAAATCAGGTATTCCTTCATCAGATAATATATTAATCATTACTTGATTATTTAATTCATCAAAATGATATAATACACATCTTGATTGAATTGTCGATACAACATTTGATAATTCTTCTGCTATAAATATACCAATTGTTGGAGTTTGATTTTGAGGATCTTCAATAAATTTTAATAGTGAATTTTGAGCACTTTGAGTTGCTGTATCAATTCCATCGACAATATAAATTCTTACACCATCAACTAAACTTGTTTTACTAAATTCTTCCTGTAAATCTAAAACCTGCTCTTTAACAATTCCTTTTTTATCCTCTAATATTCCAATATATGTTACATTCATATGATTGTTATCTAAAATTGTTTTAGACACACTTGAATTTAAATCTAATTCACCATCATTATAAATCATACAGGCTAGGGCATAAGCCATTTCCTTTTTACCTGTACCCTTAGGTCCATAAAATAAATAAGCGTGAGAAAGTCTATTATTGTCTTTGGCGCTCTTTAATATATTAAAAATATTTTGTTGACTTTTAATAGCATTCTCAATTTTCATCTTATACTCCTAAATAATCCAATACTGCCTTTTTACAATCTTTTATGACACCATCAAGTGGTTGATTTCCATTAATTACTTTAATTCTATCTGGATATAATTTTAAAACCTCTTGATATCCTTTATAAACATTATTATGAAAATCGATAGTTTCTAAATCTAATCTATCTGATTTATCTCTTAATGTTAATCTTTTTAAAGCTATTTCAGGTTTAACATCAATAAAAATAGTTAAGCCTGGTAAATAGTTTGTTGCAAATGAGTTAATATTTAATACATTATTAACACCAAGTCCTCTTGCAACACCCTGATATGCAATAGATGAATCTAAAAATCTATCACATATAACTACATTACCATCATTAATTGCAGGTATTACCTTTTCCTTTAAATGCTGCATACGTGCTGCCGCATATAATAAGGCTTCACATTCTGGTGTCATCTCTTTATTATCGATATCTAAAATAATATTTCTAATTTTTTCGGCTATTTTAATTCCACCAGGTTCTCTTGTTGATATATATTTAATATTCTTTTCATTAAACATTTTTATTATTTCATTTATCACTGTAGTTTTACCACTACATTCTCCACCCTCAAAGGTAATAAAATTCTTCATGTTCATACGTTATACCTCAAAATAATTTTACCATATTTATTTATAAATATAAATATGATAAAAACAAAAAATATGGGAATAATTTCCCATATTCTTAATCGTTATTATTTACATTATTATGAACTAATATTAGTATTGTATCTTTATTAATTGATATCTTTTCTAATCTTCTAATTGATTTATCAAATATTTGTATATTTGATTTATTAATTGGAGAATCTGCTTGATTATCAGTTAATGAAATTGCACTTTGAACAGTATTAATTAATTTATCTGTTATATTCTTAGATGTTTCAACAATCTTATTGAGATTACTAATTATACCATTCTTTTCTATTTTACCTACTATACCTATAGGTAGATATTCATTATTTGATGCTTTATATATCGAATTAATTAATTCTAATTTGGAATTAAATGTTATTTCAGATTCAATATTTAATAATTCTTTTGCAAATCTTAAATCAAAATCAAATAAATTATTATTTGTTTCATAATTATTAATTAATAAATCCTCATAGAATTTATGACTATCTGGATGAGTCATCAATTGAGCGATATACAATGAAACCATTTCATTAGATATAATCATACCATTAACATTTAAGCTTAGTAATGAGAATCTAGATTGAGGATCAAATATTTCAGCATATATTTCAATTGTTTTATCAAATTTAGTATTTGTTTTTAATTTGATAATAGTTAAAAATACATTATTATCTAATTCATCAGCACTTGAGTTTTCATTAGATAATATTAATATTTTCTTTCTACCAATTGTATTATTTATTTCATCTAATAATGTATTAATATCATAATCTATTGGATAGATATTACATTTAATTCTACCATCCTTTAAATTATTATGATTATTACAAACCTCCATTATTGAATGTGTTCTATCATTATCACCAATCACAAATAGAGTAAAGCTATTCTTTAATAAATTCTTATTATATTCTATATACTTACATGATTCCTTTTTAAATAATGATTTATTAGATTTATATATTGATTCAGAATATAAATATAATTTTTCACCATTTTTTTCATTATATTTACAAATTGGTATTGAATTATTATATGATTTTAGAGCTTCATTGATATCTAGTTTAGAATCTATTGAATAGAAACATCCACCCTCATATGACAATAAATAATAAAATAAATCTGCAAATGATGTATTAATAGCTGCTCTACCTAAGGCATGACCAACTATAGTATTTCTTGAGAATATAGAAATATTTGCCTTACTAATGTCATCTGATGCCTTCATTAAATCACTAATTTCTTTAGAAACTCTATCGTCATTAGCTTCAACTATTACAGATGCCTTACTATTAATACTTAAAATTGACATTAAAATTTTAAATGAATTTGCGTCATTTAAATCATTAGAATTAATCCATGTTGAATTAGATAATAGGGCAACTGAAATAGATTTTTCAATTGATATTTCCTTTAATGCCTTTCTAGATGAAGGATTACCTTTTTTAACAAAGATTCTAATGTTTTTTCTTTCAATATTAGATTCTAAAAATAAATTATCTATTTCTTCTATTATTAATTCTCTATCCTTATCAGCTAATATTACAACAACTTTCTTTCCTTCCATGAAAGCCAATTCCTTAATAATATTAGCACCAATAGGTGACCAGTTTAAAATAACATAATGATTTTTTAATTTTAATTTACCAACATTATGTACTCTTCTATTAAATAAGCCCTGTAGCATTGATGTGGCAAGACCAATTAAAGCACCACTAAATGTAATCATTTGAGTTGTGTTAATTACAATTTTTAATATGACAACCTTTGTAGGAGCCTTTTGCCAAATGTCTCCTGAATTCATAGTATAAATAGCACAGTATTGAATAGCCTCTAAATATTTATGGCCATCAATATCTCCATAATTTAAATACGCAAGTAATAATGAGAATAATAATATTATTGCGATATTATAAATTATTAGAATGTTAAAAATAACTAAATAAGGATGAGCATAATAAAATGTTCTTATTCTTC
>Ga0247611_10010080_pt1 | contig 11182 bp, 4 predicted proteins | sample 177DNAGHGhighgp2_FD_192422 | JGI IMG/M metagenome (GOLD analysis project Ga0247611, IMG submission 192422) | Sheep rumen microbial communities from Palmerston North, Manawatu-Wanganui, New Zealand - 1770 DNA GHGhigh gp2 | ecosystem: Host-associated > Mammals > Digestive system > Stomach > Rumen ... | reverse complement strand
TGGAAAAATCAAAGGTCTAAGCGGATGGAACGTGCTTTGTGCTGCTTTTGATGAAACGGGTCAGCAAATGCTTTGTGTGACTTGCAATGACACTATCTTAGCGAAAACGGTAATTGTTGATTTGAACGATTACACAAGCAAAGAACTTGATTATCGCACAGATACAATAGACTTCATGCAATGGATAGAGTAATACTTTAATGGCATTTTAGCACCGATGTTTCTATGGGTAATCGTTACGATTGTAGCGGGAAATCTTCCTCGAATACATCTAATAGACATGCATTAAAATATGTTTGCGTAAACAAATACAAATACAATGTTACAGGACACATGGATATGTCTATTGATCACATCGTTTTTTCTTACGGAACTAACGGCAATAATATTTTCAATAAGGCTATTGGCAAGGCTAAAGGATACCTTTCTATTCATGATGGAGTTGAAACATGGAGATCATTGCAAAAAGATCAGGGAATGAGTTTTCAATCTGCCGTTAGAGTTTAGTTAACTAACAATGAATACAACAGCTTGTTAAACGGAATTCAAACGTTTAGAAATCAATATGTTTCAACGTCAAATATTAACGCAAAGAAAAAAGATGCAATTACAAAAACCTATAGAGTTATATCCGGTAATTATGCATACTATAGTTTCACCAAGGCAAACTGTGCAACTTTTGTCCGGGACATGCTTGTTACATATTTGTCAAGAATATTTGGTTCAAATAAAAAACTAAAAAGTGCGTTTACACCAAAAGCGGTATATGATCAAGTGGCCAAGAAGGGAACGGTGATTTCATGAATACTCTAAAGCAAAGATGGCTATGCGTTGTTGTCCTTGTCTGTTTATGCACAGACATAGTTTCTCCCTTGGCAAAAGCAAGCACCTTGAAAGAGGATGAGAGAAGCGGCGCGGCTTTTTCCATGGTCTATACCCAGTGGTGGATTGATCGGTATGGCGAACGCCAACAAAAATCAATTATCGTCGAATGGAATAGCGCCAATGAATCTCCTGAAAGCCACCAGGTAACGACGCCGCATTCCAAGAAGGCGAATATCAGTTTGCAGACGGATAGTCAAGACTGGGTGTTTGCTTGCGTCGGAGATCCAGTTGCCGTCAGTGCATTTTCTGTGGATGGAACGCTAATCCGGGAAATCAGGTTGGAAACCATGCCGGACCAAATGATGAATTTCAATGGGGCGGTGTTAATTCGGTATGACAAGGCATTGTATATTTGGAAGTATAGAGAATCAGATCGCGTGCTGCCCTTCGGACGCATACAGTGTCCCGAATCTGAAGAAGATCAAATAATCCGGTGGTTTGCTTTCGGCGACACAATAGCGGTTTCTAATGGGAAGATTGTAAACATTTACAATGCTTTGAACGATCAAACCAAAACAGTCAGGTGTAAAGGACGCTTGCTTGGCTTCTTGAATGAAGATACCCTTATGTTTACGAAAACAACGTTTTTACACTTCTTTGCGTTTCCCTTCCCCAACATCTTTTTATATAGCATTCCAAAAAACAGGCAGCATTGTATTCGAAGAGTCAAAGGTCTCCATAGCTATCAAAAAATATTTGAGGCTGCATTTGATTTGAGCGGCAATTATATGATCGCCTATACAAATGGGTGTATCACCCCGGTTGATTACTCTGCAAGTCTCATTGATGTCAATGATTATTCCTGCAAAGCTGACTTGGACTATGAAACAATGGGATTGATGTGCTCGTTACAATGGATTGAGTAATTCTTTAAAGGCCTTTTTGAGCACCAATATTTCTACGATATCGGTGCTCGTTTTGGTGTCTTCAGATGTGGAAATAAACCCCCAGTTCTACTGGGGGTCAGCAATCTGACCACTTTGGAAACCTTCGGTTTTCAAAGTGGTGAGTAAGTGCGCCCTTTAATCAAAACCACTGGAAAACCGGTGGTTTTGATTTGTTTTGAAATAATTGCCTTTTGGCTTTTCCCGGTACATCAAATAGGCGAAGCCAAAAGAACTTCAAATTGACTTTATATAACGAACAGCCGAATCGTTTTACATACTTTATGTAATTATTTCTTGCGAACTAACATTATTATTATGAGATTAAATGAAAGACGAATAATTGTTGTCTTGCAATTCAGAGACAGAACAGATAAGCACCTCAATTTCTGCTGAATTGAGGTGCTTAAAAAACTGTTCAAGTAATTCCTTTATATCCGTGTTTTTCTGCGTGCCCAAGCAAGTACAAAAACGCAAATGCCGGAATGCGAATCATATCTTTTCCGCTTTTGGTATTGTGCAATCCAAAGTCGCTGGAAGATTTCGTGACAACGATTGCTGCCGCAGCTTCCTCACAAAGCATCGCAATTGCATCATCATCTGCAATGGGGGCTTCTTCACGGTACTTGACTTCAATGAGGATCTTTTTTGCTTTCGGATAATTGACAACAATGTCAATTCCTTTTTCTTTACGACCACCTCTGAAATAGCCCACGGAAGTGGTCTGCTGATAGTAGAATGCTGCAACATGTTTATATACGGCTGTTTCAACAATCTTTCCCATTTGTACGGGATCAGCAAGGACAGAATCATCCATCAGAACAGCGTTTCGGATAGCTGCATCTGAAATATATATTTTCGGGCGTGCTTTTAATACCTTCTTTCCACCCATATCAATTGGCCAACTTTGGTAAATTAGATTGGCGCTTTCAAGATATCGAATATAGTTTTCAACGGTGGGGCGGGAGACGCCGCTTAATTCTTTGGCGATGGCATCGATGGAAACGACTTCTGAGGATACATTGCAAAGATAAAGGAAAATACGCTCCAGCTCGGTGGCGTTCCGAATGTTATACAGTGAGGGGAGATCCCGCTTCAAAACTTTATCCACTACATCTTCCCGCATGATTTGCTGTGCCATCATATCATTGTCGGCTAAAGCCAATTCGGGAAATCCGCCAACTTGTAAATATCGGTTGAAATGGTTTTGAACTTTAGACAGCTGTAACATGATTTTTGTGCGATCTGGCTGCGTCATGTGTAACAGCTGTGTGACTTTTAGATCTATTGGTAACGTCGGACGATCTAATTCAAGCAATTCACAATACTCATAAAACGACATAGTCGGAACCTGAATGACAGACCAGCGCCCGGCGCCGCTTTCCTGATTACCCTTGATCAGAGAGGGACTGGCAGAACCGGTTGCTACGACTTGCGTATCCGGTTGCATGTCATAGATGGTTTTTAGCCATTTATCCCAATCCTGTGCATATTGGATCTCGTCAAAAAAATAATAAACATCTTGTTCCGCGTAAATGTTTTCGTGATAGCACTCTAAGATCATATTAATATCGCTTAGTTTTAGCATCGGATGATCCATGGATATGAAAACAATACGCTGCGGTTCAATTCCTTTCGCTAACAGCGCCTCAATCATCTGATATTGAATGGTGGTTTTGCCGACTCGTCTTGTTCCGGTGAGAATCAATGTGCGTCGCAGTGTCGTTTGGTTTATGCGCTGCATTGCTTCGTAAAAAGCAAAACGTTTATAGGTTTTGGCAAGACGCGGATTAACTAGCCCGGTTTTCCACCAAGGATTGAATGCGGAAAGAACCTTCAAAACACCTTCTTTGGTTGTTAAAGCCATATATATTCCTCCTTTCCATTTGTGATAAAAGTATACAGCAAATATTAATCTTTGTCAATAAAAATTCAAAGTATACTTTTAAATTTTGTTTTTTCTGGGATTTTGATGATTTTGATTCTATCTTTGTAAATAGTTCTATTTTCTTAAAATATAAGACGGTTCTTTATCTTCCCTAGTGTTTTAAGAATGTGTTGTAAATGTGTTGGCTTTGTAAAAAGATTAATTTGGTGTAAAAAGAAACATAATGCAGAGATTAATAATTATAAGAGGGTGCGAAAGGAGGCCTTAGTTCAAACGCTAATAAAACCAATAATCTTTTTATATAATAGGAGGATAATATGAAACTGTATAAGAAAGTTATTGCTATTATCATGACAGTTGTTATGCTAATTAGCATGTATACCTTTGTTTTTCCGATCTTTGCGGAAGAACTTAACGATTTTCCGATGAATGAAAGCTTAATGGAACAAGAAAAACCAGAACCGGAGATTCTGGACGAAGTGATTGACAAGCGAGATGAGTATACCAAGCATTTCTATATGTCCGACGGTACCTTTCTTGCGACAGAGTATACATTGCCAGTTCATTTTAAAACTGAGAACGGTGACTGGGTTGAGTATGATAACACGCTGGAACAACAGGGTGATGAAGATACAGGTGTGTATACAACCGTTCTTTCAAACCATCCAACCAGCCTTGCTATTAAAGCGGCGCCGGACAGAACGGCTTCTATTGATGACTCCGAGTATCCAATCTCCTGGGGCTATGAAGGTGCAAAGAGCAGCAAGCTGAGAATTGATGACAAAAATGTTCATAAGCAAGGAAATGAAAAATTCACTTCACTTGAAAAGATTAGTACGAAAGCGGAGTATAAAAACATCTTTCCGCATGTGGATTTGCAGTATATTGTTGATTCGAAGGGGGTTAAGGAAAACCTTATTTTGAAAAACAAGAACGCATCCGGCAAATATGTAGTAAACTATCGAATCGATGGGTTGGTTCCGCATCAAGTAGATGAGAAGAAGATAGAGTTGCAGAATGAACGCGGGGAAACCGTGTATGTTATTACAGCACCTACCATGTATGATCAGAATGGGCAATACAGCGATATGTTGACACTGAATATGCTTTCAAATGAGAATGGAACACTCAGCGTTCATTTGTCCGTTGATTCAACTTGGCTAAAAGATAAAGACAGGGAATATCCGGTGGTTATTGATCCGACGATTATTGTCAATCGGGATTCAAATGTGGTTGGAACTTATGTTTCTAGTGCGCAACCGTCAATTTCATTTGGCAACAGTGAAAGTATTGTCGTGTCTTCTGGTTCATCAACATCTTATGGCTTAATAAAAGAGGACATTTCTGTTATCGATTTGCAGCATTATCATATTGTTTCAGCTATAATCAATTTGCCAATTTCAGAAAACAATGGAGCAATGATTCTTAAAGCCTATGAAAGTAATGATGAATGGGATGAATGCTTAGTTAACTGGTATACAAAGCCATCTGTTTCTTCTACAGTTCTTGACTATGCAAAAATCACATCATCATCGGAACGAGCAGTTTTTGATATAACTAAGCTTTATAAAGAGGCTGCATTGACCATTGAAAGTGAAACCGCTTCTATAGAAAAGAGCGTAATGATAAAAACCGATGATCCCAATTCAATTTCTTTATTAAAAGAAGATACAACACAACCTATAAGAACTATTAAGTATATTAGTGCAATGGGGTTGGATGAGTCATATAAATATTCAGATTTTGAAATGGGTTCAGCCGGAACAATTCATGTTAATAATCTTACAGGAAATCTTGTAGTTGAAAGAGATGATATCTCATTCGGTAGTTCAGATAACCCATACGAGTTCTCAGCCGTTTACAACTCATTATATGTTCCTATGGAGGACTCTGACAATACAAATAACCAAGATTTATCAAACGGATGGATGTATTCTCCATTTGCAGGTTTTAAAATGTTAATGATACATTTAGCAGAAGATGGAGCAGTAGAATCATTTAAAAGGACAAGTGTACCTGATGAGGAAAACACATATACATTAGAGAAGAACGAATACGGTTGGGAGAAGATAAAAGCCACTGGATTTTTTTCTATACCTCTCCCGCCTTCACCGTTCCCTTCTTCAACGACGACGCTTCAATTACCAATTCAATTCGATGCGTGGAAAGCAAATGGAACAGAGAAGTATTCTTTTGACTTGGATGGTTTGGTTCAAAAAGAAGTAAACGGAAAAACAGTTTTGACAAGGCAAGAACTTTCGATTGATGGACAACCGGTATTTGAATATGTGGATGATGAAGGGAATAAAATTCAGTTTCAAGCAGATGAAACTGAATCTAGATTAACGAAATATACAAAAAAAGGGAATACTTTTATTCTTAGCGATATAGTGAGATATATTAAGGATGCAAATGGACAAGTTGTTTCAATTCAAAAAAATGGAAAGCAACAAGCGTCTATCACTTATACAGGAAATAGGATTACTTCAATCTCAAACAATGAGGATTACACTCTTATGTTTGATTACCAGGAAAACACAAAACGAATTACAGCGGTTGAGGAGTGCTTGGATAGTACGAGTGGTCGAAAGGTTACTTTCTCTCGAACGGGAGATAGTGTGACGGTTCGGTCTTCAGGTGCAGATTGTATTTATGATACTTTGGATGACGTCCTTACAACTTATTCATATGATAACTACGCCAAGGTAACTGGAGAAAAAAGTGAAACCGTTCAAGGAGAAGAACTTGGCGGTATGTTTTATCAATATATTGATGAAAATGGAACCGACGAGGAAAGCGGAGATAATAACACTTATTCCAGCTTTCAAACAACATTATCTAAAACCTCGTTGAACGGCAAAAATGCTGTAAATCTATTGAAAAATCATAATCTTGAAAGCGCAGCGGAATGGTCAACTAAAACGATTGATGACCCTTCGTGCGCATATTCTTCGGGGCTTTCGACAAATGCTTATGCAGGAACGAAATCGTTTCAGTTGACGATTAACAGCATTACGAAAACTGGCGGTGCAGGTTATTATCAACCTTTCTATATTAGCGATGGTGCTGTTCAAGTGGGGAAGACCTACACTGCTTCTGCATATATTAACACTTCTGGCTTTACCAGAAGTTCGGTTGCTGATGCAAGCAGAAACTATGGGGCTTCAGTTATGATTCGGTTCACAAAGTCCGATGGAAGTACAGAAAGAACATATTCTGAGAACATCCAAAAAACAGATTCCGCCATCAATGGCGGTTGGGAACGCGCTTGGGTTTCGTTTACTATTCCGGCTGATACAACTAGAATTGCAATGTATCTCTTGGCCCGCAATGGAACCGGAACGGTATTATTCGATTGTGCACAATTGGAAGAGGGGAATATACCATCGCAGTACAACCTCCTTCAGAACAATGGCTTTGTATATAAAACCAATAATAGCCCGGATGGATGGACGAGGTATAATCTTGATTCAACAGATTATGCAACCAACGATAATCAAATGATGATTCATGGTAGTCCTTCAGTTAAGAAAGGATTATATCAGAATGTCGCGCTTAGCAACGCCAGTCAAAATGATACCTATATTGTGAGTGGGTGGGCAACTGCTGATTCTGTACCTCGCAGTTCAGGTGCTAATTATTTGGTTTACGCAACTGTGTATTTCAATTCTTCTGGTTCAACGATTTCCGAACAGAAGGTACTGTCTGAATTTAATTATTTCTATAGCGGGAAGCAGTATACGTGCAGCGCGTTTGATCTTTCAAGTTCAGAGGACCCCGACGCAATCCCAACAAGTATTCGGATTGTAATGTGCTATTACTACGAAGCGAATACTGCATTGTTTGATTCGGTTAATTTGGTCAGATCAAACGAAGTGAATGATTTTAAAAAAGAATCAAAGGAATATACATATGATTCTCTAGGAAGAATCGAAACATATACGGATTCCGCTGGTACAGTATATTATTATTCATATTATTCAAATGGCAACTTGAAAAGTAAACTAACTTCAGAAGGTGTCGGACAACACTATGCCAACAGAGATGAAGAGACACTCACCAAAGAAGTCTTTGAAGATGGATCTTATGTAGAATACTTATATTATTCAAATTGGTCCTTGTGCCAAAAAACTCAAAAAAATGCTGATAATAGCATTATTACGCAAGTCACATATTCATTGGATGGAAAGATCTCTTTTGAACGGATGGAAAACGGCTCAGTATACTATTACTCTTATGACCAACTCGGCAATCTAGTTTCGCGGCAAACAATAGACAATGAGGGTGACACATTCTCATATTATTATTATGATAAGGATAACGATGGTATTAATGAAACAAGTGTTCCTAACACAGAGTTATACGAAGATGGGACACAACATATCTACACATATTATTCAGATTGGTCATTATGCTCGGAGACTGAAATGGATGCAAACAATAACATTATTACAAGTACTACTTATTCTACTGATGGAACTATCCAATCTGAGCAAAATGAATCTGGAGCAGTGTATTACTATACCTATGATTCAATGGGAAATATTCTCTCCAGACTGACCTTGGATAATCGAGGAGATCGATACTATTATCATCACTATGATTTCAATGAGGATGGTGTGGATGAATCGAGTAAAGTTTACTTTGAAGAATATGAGAATGGCGATTGGATTTTTTATGATTATAATGATGAAGTTCTAACGAAAAAATATGAATCCAAAAATGGAAAACTACGCGTCATTTTCTACGACATCAAAGGAAACACTACATCTGTGCAACACAATGGGTTTAACTATAACTATACATACGATGTGTTTGGAAAACCAACATCCGTCAAGATCGGTTCTCAACCAATTGTTACTTATAGTTATCGAGCCAACAACGGCAGTCTTCAATCAGCGACGTTTGGAAACGGTTCAACTGAAAGTTATACGTATAATGAATTTGGAGAATTGAAAAGTAGAGTACTATCAGGACTCGGCACTTTTGAGTATCGATATGATTCGCAAGGAAACCCTATATATGAAGAGGATTCTGTTAATAATCAAAAGACGTTCTTCCAAGTTGATGATCGTGGACGTTATGTTGGTGAAAATGTTTATATTAAGACACTGACAAATGCGCATGCGAATGAATTGTATAGCTATATAACTGTACCTGATGATGAGGGGCGAGCAGTCAAAAAGGAAGTAACAGCGAATGGTACTACTGTTTCCATTCCATATACTTATACAGAATTGTCGAATGGAAACAAAACTGCAAAGGCGACGTGGGGTGGTATAAGAGCAACAACCATTACATCAGATTCTCAGGGCAGGATGATTTCACGCAGCCTTTCATCAGATTCCCCTGCAACAGAAACTTTTGCATATGATGATGAAGAAAAGCTTACCACATACACGACCGGGAATGACACTTACACATATACATACGATGCAAACGGAAACGTTTTACAAGCAAAAAAGAACAATGTTTTATGGCAGAGTTATGAATATGATGCAGATGGGCAGTTGACACGCGAAAACAATCTTGACACTAATAGAACGATTGTATATACTTATGACGACGGAGGTAATATTACACAGAAGAAGGAGTATGCCTATACGACCGGCACACCCGGTACAGTCGTCAATACAATCAATTACAGTTATGATAGTATTTGGTGTGACAAACTGACGAATTATAACGGTCAGTCTATCAGCTATGATGCGATCGGCAATCCGACCACCTATCGTGGCGCAACAACTACATGGTTCGGGCGGCAGATGCAGTCTTACTCAAAAGGAAATACATCTGTCAGTTACAAATATGATAGTGATGGTTTACGAACACAGAAGACTGTCAACGGGACTGTCTATGACTATTACTATGTTGATGGTCGTTTGGTCTATGAAAAACGAGGAGACACGCTTGCGTTTTTCTATTGCTATGACGCAGACGGAAATATCGCGTTGATTCGCCGTGTGATTCTGTCTTCCGGGGCAGTCGGCAATTTCTATACCATTCTGAATGACAAAGGGGATGTTGTCGGCCTTCGGAACTATGTTGGCACTGTTCTTGCAAGATATAACTATGATAGTTGGGGAAAGCTGATGTCCATTACGGATGGCAATGGCACAGCGCTTGCAGACGGTAGTTTCGCACACCAAATGGCGTTCCGCTACCGTGGATACTACTACGACACGGAAACGGGATTGTATTATCTGCAAAGTCGGTATTATGACCCGGATACAGGCAGATTTATTAATGCTGATAGTGACAAATACATTGGAAAAACAGAGGCAGTAAACACTTATAATGCTTTTGTTTATTGTGATAATGATTCAATTAATGAATCTGATCCTACAGGCTATGATCTGTATCATCAAGTCTATTCTATGTATTCAGGCCCTTATGGATTCTTGGGATTAGGATTTTACAACCCTTCCGCCGGAAACATCTTTGAACTATTTTTGGATCCATGGTCTACTAAAAAATGGTGTATACAAAAGTTGCTTGGTTACACAGATCTATATGATCAGATGGCTTGGGTAATGGGTTGCTATATTCATTGTGCCAAAAGTGAATTCTATTATCAGGGGAAATACTGGCGTATAGAATTGTGGATGGGTCGATATGGAATAAGCATAGGAGGTGAGATAGGAGTTTATGAGAAAGATAACCCTACAATTCTTAATTTCTACGATTGTTCGTCGGCGTATTGGAAGATGAGTTTTACAATATATGGATACAATAAGGGTAAAAATACTAAAATACTTAAGATGAATTCCAGAGGGCCTGGAGAATGGTGGCTTACTGGTTTTAAATATAATACTAATATTAAAGATTATCCTCCGTATCCGATGAATTTAACCATGAATGCGACAATAGATTTTAAGGATTCTATAATGGCAAAATTATTTATAAAACGTCTTCGTGCTTTTGGATGGACAACAACTAAAATTAAGGCTTCACGAACTCGTACGGTAGTGAAGATTCAATGGACTAGCAGGACTGGTAGATGGAACGGGTACTTTAAGGGGGCATACTAAAATGAAAAAAACGATTCCTATTATCATGATATGTCTAATGCTTTGCTTGACGGCCTGTGTTCAGCGTGCTGCAAAGGAGGAAGCAAATGAGTCTGTATCATCCACGGGGAAGGTGGGAACGACATATTGGAATATAGAGGATGACACTACGGAGTCCTTAATACAACCGACGACACAGCCGACTACACAGCAGAGTAAATATCCTTCGTTGCCGACAACAGGTGCACCGCCTGAACCGGAAGGACAGTTCCTGTTTTCAACCGTTGATTTTGATGCTGCATATCCGATAAGAACAGATAACACCGAAATCTGCTATCGGATTACAGATGGTTTTGATTTCTTTTATTTGGGAGAAATCATTGATGCCGGAGATAACGAAGCGTATTCCTATAATGTCAGAACAGGGGATCTGATAGAGATTACCTCAGGACCGAAAGACGTTTCTCGATTGGAAATTCCGAAAGAGATCGACGGAAAAGCCGTGGCTTTTATCA
>Ga0247611_10010078_pt1 | contig 11184 bp, 3 predicted proteins | sample 177DNAGHGhighgp2_FD_192422 | JGI IMG/M metagenome (GOLD analysis project Ga0247611, IMG submission 192422) | Sheep rumen microbial communities from Palmerston North, Manawatu-Wanganui, New Zealand - 1770 DNA GHGhigh gp2 | ecosystem: Host-associated > Mammals > Digestive system > Stomach > Rumen ... | reverse complement strand
GGGCGGCAAATATTGATAATGCTAAATTCCAGCTTGAAGGACTTGGTGTAGCTTGGGAAAAACTTTATGATGATATAGATTATGCGGTTGCAGGAACAGCTTATGGTTTAGATCAAGCAGCTATTGCAGCATCGCAGTTAACAGCATCTGGTGTTCAGGCCGGAAATGAAATGAAAGCGGCATTAAGAGGTATTTCTGGTGTTGCAGCAATGACAAATACCACATATGATGAAATATCTCCAATATTTACAACGGTTGCTGGTCAAGGAAAACTTATGACTATGCAATTAAGACAACTTGAAGCAAGAGGTCTTAATGCAGCCGCATCATTAGCAACTGCTTTTAATGATATATCGGACGGAAAATATGCAGATCAAATAAGCGATAATGTAAAGAATGCTGTAAAAAGTATAACTAATGGAAAAAAGGTTACAGAAACAGACATAAGAGACTTAGTAACTAAAGGTAAAATACACTTTGATGAATTTTCCGCAGCAATGGATTTAGCTTTTGGTGAGCATGCTAAAGAAGCTAATAAAACTTTTGAAGGTGCTTTAGGTAATATGCAATTCGCACTTAAGAAGATAGGTGCTGAATTTTTTACGCCTTATAGAGAAGCAATGATCCCGGTATTCAATCAAGTAAGATTGATGATAAATCAGATAAAGAATAGCATGAATGGAATCTTCCCAATTGTTAAAGATGTAATGTTCATGCTTTCAAATATCGCTACTAATAAAATTGCTAAGATAACAAATTTCTTAAAGAATGATTTTACCGGAGCTACTAATATTGCTAATGGATTTAAGAACATTGTTCAAGTATTAGTAAGAATTATTGCAGCTCTATCAACAGCATTCAAAGAAGTTTTCGGATCTTCAAAATCAGTAGGTGATTCTATAAATTCTGCCGCTGAAGGTTTCGAGAATTTTACTGCTAAATTAATACCAAGTAATGAAACTTTAACAGTATTTAAAAATATCATAGTTATGGTATTAAAAGCAATAAAATCTTTTGGATCTGTTATAAAATCTGTTGTAACATTTATATCACCATTAACTGGTAATATTGCTAGAATATCTGGTTCAGTATTAGTATTAATCGGCAGACTTATAACTCTTGGATTGCAGTTAATTAAGAATTCGAGGTTGTATCAGATGATACAGAATGCTGGCGGATTGCTAGCTTTTGCATTTGAAAAGGTTGTAACAGTATTTACTAAACTCAGAGCTTTAGCATCTGATAACTCTACAATATTTGGAAGAGTTGCATCGTCGATAGGCAGCGCGGCAAAAACAATTATAGCGATTGTTGGAGGAACTTTAATTACTGCTATAATGAGAATTATAAACATTATAGCATATATTAAGAATAACTTCCCGACTGTTATAGATAATATAAAAAATAAAATAACGGATTTAATAACAAGATTAAGAGAATTTCCAGTATTTGAAGAAGCTTTTAAAAATATTGCATTAATAATAAATAAAGCTAAAACTGGAATTTCAAATCTTATAACAATAGTAAAAACTCTATTCTCTTTATTTAGAGGAGAAACTACAAGATCTGGTAGTCAAATGACGCCTCTAGCCAAGGGTATGGAGTTACTTACTGTAATAGGTCAAAAATTAATAATTATATTGAAGATTATTGGTTTGCTTGCTGGTGGAGCTCTTATGGGAGTAGCATCAGTATTCAATACAATAATGTCAGCAGTAAGAAGTATAAAATTAGATACTGTAATAAACAAAATAAAAGAACTTGTATTAAGAATAAGAGATCTAGAACTTGTAAGAACAGCTGTTGAAGCTTTCAGAAATTCTGGAGGAAATCTTATAGTAACACTTCAAGCTGTTATATCTAAAATTAGAGAATTCTTCACAAATTTGAGAGAAAGTGGTGTAAGTGTTCTAGATTTCTTTATTGAGAAAATTAAAAATGTAATAGAAACAATAAAAGAACTGTTTAGTTCTTTCGGAAGACAAAGTGTAGGTGATGGATTAACGAGATCTATGGATGGAAATTCTTCATTCATAGATAAACTTGGAGAAAAATTTACAAAAGTAAAAGATGTAGTAGTTGCAGCTTGTCAGAAGATAAGGGATGAAGGACTATTAACAAAAATGTTAATGGTTGCATATGTCCTTGCAATATTAAAAGCATTAGTACAGATACCAAGTTCAATACATAAAGTATCTAAATCTCTTACTGGAGAAGATGGACTATTTACAAGCTTTAAGAACATTGCCGGAAATGTTGCTAGTTTTACAGATGAGTTAAAGAAGGGTGTTGCGACAGGACGAGGACTTCTTGGATCACTGAAAGACGCTGTTGTACGATGGGGTAAAGCTCAGCAGAAATCTAAACTTGAACTTCTTGGCGGACTTTTAAGAGATATTGCAATAAGTATTGGTATACTAGCTGGATCACTAGCTGTATTATCATTAATACCTGCAGATAAGCTAGAAAGAACAGCATGGATTCTTGGTATATTCTCGGCTGTATTAATTGCATTAGCAACTGCTATAACATTTGCATCAAAAACTAATTTAGTTGATGGTACTTGGTTTAGTTCATTATCGGCTAATATGCTAGCAATGACTATATCAATAGGCATACTTGGTGCATTACTAGTAGCATTTTCTAAGATAAAAATAAATGATATATGGTCAACTATAACAATGCTTGGAGTAATGATGCTACTCATGGTTGCCATGGGTGCAGTAATGCAATTAATAGCTGGATTAGATTTTAAAGGAACAACTTTAAGATCTGCAATATTCATGGTAACATTAGCTCTATCTATAAAATCTTTAGCTAAAACATTAAATGAATTATCTGGAATAAAAATAAAAGATATAGATAGTTTTATAATGGCAATGATAACGATTGTCGGATCGTTAGCTGTATTAATAGGAATATCAAGTGCTATATCGCCAGCATCAGCTTTAGCTATTGTTGCCATAGTATTTGCCATAGGTAAAATATTTGAAGCGTTCAAGGTCTTAATGAGTACTATAAGTTCCGGGGATATAGTAGCAATACTTGCAGAAGCTAAAGATCAAATAATGGTCATGGTTACATTTGTTTCGGCAATGATTACAATATTATCAATAGCTGCATTAGAGATATCTGCAAAATTAGCATTAGCTGGTGCTTCTATAGGAAAAGGCCTAATGCAAGTTGGTGTAGCTTTCTTAGCATTTGGTGTTGGATTGCTCATGATCCAAAGTGCTATAAAGAAAATGACCAAATTAGACCTATTAGCAAATGATATGCAAGGACTTTCAAATTTATTAATTATTATGGGATCCATTATATTAGCATTTGCTGGTATTTTAGGTTTAACTAATAAACTTGGCGGAGTAGATACAGCATTACTCAAAATAGCCGGAGCAATGGCATTATTATCAATCGCAATGTTTAATATATCGGTTGTTGCTCATATAGTAAAGAATCTTGAGTGGGGTCCAATACTTAAAGCACTATCAATATTATTAGTCATAATGGGTTCTATGGCTATAATGGTTGCTGCAACTAAATCTGGAAATGGAACCTTAGCATTTAAAACCGTATTAGTTACTGTATTAGGATTTACTTTATTAATTGGTGCATTAATTGTTCTTGGATTAATGTGTAGTAACGATAAAGTATTTGATGATCTTAAACGTGGATTATTACTAATAATGGGCATAATGATGAGTATGGCTTTAGTAATGTCACAGGTATCTAAGATAAACACTGGACAATCATGGAAACCAATACTATCAATGGTTGTAATGCTTGGGGCAGTATTTGGCGCTTTATACCTGCTTAGTCAAAATGTTCATAGTTGGCAAGATATTGTAGCTCTAGCTGGAATATCAGCCGTAATACTTGGAACTATATGGGGACTAATAGCTTTAACCAAATCATTAACTACATTTGCTAAAGAAAATGATCTTGGAAGAAGTAAAGCAGTTGTTAAGTCTTTAGCAGCACTTGGTGTAATGCTTGGTGGATTTGTAGCAGTAGCAGTAGTTCTTGGTGCATTTGCAGCATTAACTCGTGGTATAAATGCTGGAGAAATGGCATTGAAAGCCGCGGCTGTTATAGGAACTTTATATGTTTTAGTAATATCCGCACAGAAGTTAACAACAGTAACTAAAGAAATTAAACTTGCTGACTTTGGCAAAATGGCAGCAATAATGGGGGCAATGATAGTTGCTTTGCTTGCAGTTACTGGAGCTGTAGCTGTAATAGGAATGCTTGATTTTGGACCTGATTTAATGAAAAAAGTTATTGCTGTTGGCCTAGTACTTGCTGAACTTGTTGGTTTATCTATCTTGATTGGTAAATTTGGAACAGCTTCAAAAGGAACTTTCGCTGCTCTTGGAAGCCTGGCAATACTTACGGTTATTTATGGTTTATTAGCTGCTGTATGTATAGCACTTAATATGGTTCCGGCAGATAATGGAACACTTGCTAAATCTCAGACTGTAGCATTGGTATTACTTGAATTAGTAATAATAAATGCTATGTTAGGGAAACTTGGAGCTAAAACAAATGCATTAGGTGCTGTTGGCGCTTTATGCTTAATTCCTTTAATAGCAATATTTGGATTACTAGCATTAGTATGTATGGCCCTTAATATGGTTCCGGCAGAAGGATTCCTTGCTAAATCGCAAACAGTTATGTTGGTACTAGTTGAACTGGCAGCAATTAATGCATTGCTAGGATTATTAGTTACCCAGGAAGCTCTTGGAGCTGTTGGTGCAATAGTACTTATTCCATTAATAGCAATATTTGGATTATTAGCTTTAGTGTGTGGTGCAATTAGCTTAATACCAGCAGATGGAATTCTTCCGAAAACACAGACAGTAATGCTAGTATTATTAGAACTTATAGCATTAAATGCATTATTAGGAGTTCTAACAATGGCTGCCGGAGTAGCAGAATTAGGAGCTATAGGATCTATATGTCTTATTCCATTAATAGCTATATTCGGATTGCTTGCATTAGTATGCGTCGCTATTAATACATTACCTCTCGATGGTGTTCAGGAAAAGATTAGATTAGTTATGAACACATTATGGGAAATGGTTGGAATGCTGGCTGTTTTAGGAATAATTTCACCATTAGCATTAGCAGCATTAGCAGCAATTCCCGGATTAGTTGCAATTTGTGCGGCATTATTAGTCGTAGTCGGATCTCTTAAACTACTAGAAGGCATGTCAATCGATAATATGCAAGAAACTATTAACATGCTTACTGGTGCACTGACAGATCTTGTTATGATAGGAGTAGGAGCAACTGCAGCTAGTGTTGGATTAGTTGCATTAGGTGGGGCAATACTTATGATGGGTGTTGCTTGTTTAGCAGCTGGTGCCGGGGTACAATCATTTGCTGAAGGTGTAAAATCTTTAGCATCAACCACTCCTCAAGAGCTAGCAAACCTTCAAAATGTGATAATGACTTTCTGTACAACAATAGCCCAAGGTATAATGACCATAATAATAACCACTGGTCAATCGATAATTATCACTGTTCAAGCTATAATATCAGGAGTTATCTCAGCAATATTCGGTGGTTCTTCACTTATAAGATCTTCTGGAGAACAAGCTGGAACATCACTATTCGATGGATTCAAATCCAAAGCTATGGAAATAGTAAAACTTCCAGCCGATATACTTGGAGGATTGATAAAAGGTATAGGAAGTACAATTTCAAGTTTATTTAACGCCGGATTAGAAATGGGTAAGTCGATAGTTGAAGGATTTAGAAGTGGTGCTCAATGGCATTCACCTCCTGTTTGGGAGTTAAATTTCTTCAGCGATGCGTCAACAACTGCCCAAACCGAAGGTAAAAAGACAGCTACAATATTTGGAAAAACTGGTGAAGAATGGGGTAAAGAAATAGAAACCAAATTCAAAGACACCGTATCCAAAATCAATTTTGATGATATTAAGAAAAAAGGTTTAGATGCTGTAAATAGCCTTACATCTGGCTTAAAAATGGGTGAAGGTGATCTTATATCAGAGGTTAACTTCCTTAATGGTATAATGGGACAGTTGGCTAATGCCAGAAGCTTAGCAGCAAGAGGATTCTCATCATCAGTTGGTGATTACAAATACCAACAAGAATCACAGAGAAGAAAACTTGTCGAAAAGCGTAATGCTATAGATTACGTTAATGGAACCAAAGCTCAAAGAGATGCATATATCGAACTCAATAAAGAGATTGGTGAATATGACAAGAAAATAAATAGTGCAGCTAAGATGATGGGTATGGCCACAGAAGCTTCTAGTATGCTTGATCTCGAGCTCAATAATACAGCCAATTCATTTGGTAAAGCCGGTAAAGGAGCTGGCGGAGCTACTAAGGAAATGGAGAGTTTCGCAGACAAACTTACTCAAACTTTAGAAGGCCAAATGAATATCTTCCAGAAATTTGAGAAGAAAGAAGCTATGTCCAAAGACGAACTTCTTGCTAATATGCGTTCTCAAATTCAAGGAATGACCGAATGGGCTGCACAGATGCAATCATTAGCAGCTAGAGGACTTGATCAAGGTCTTTATCAAGAACTTGCTATGATGGGACCTCAGGGTGCCGAATACGTTGGAGCATTTGCTCAGATGACAGCTGAAGAACTGATGCAAGCTAATCAGTTATGGGCACAGTCATTAGTGTTACCCAAACAAGTAGCAGGTCAGGTTGCCGGTGCATTTAATAGCATAGGTCAGAATCTAATGGCTGGAGAAGCTAAAGGAATTGCAGCTGGAAAAGGGCAGGCAATAAATGAGGCCGTAACTGCTCAGAATGATATAACCACCAGATCAAAGGAAGCAGTTGGTGTACAATCACCATCTACAATATTTGAAGAGATTGGTAAATTCCTTATGCAAGGTCTTGCTAACGGTATTAAGGCTCATGGTGGAGAAGCCGTAACAAGAGTAAAATCAGTTTGTGCAGAAGTCATATCAGCAGCTAAAACACATCTTAATCAGAACACATTTTATACATTAGGTGTTAATCTTATAAATGGATTAGCAGCAGGACTTTCTGATAAAGATGCTATAAAAGGATTAATAGATAAAGTATATTCCTTGGCTCATAAGATTGAAGAAGCGGCATCAGGACCTAAAGGAGCAGATTCCAATTCTCCTTCAAAGAAAACCATAAGACTTGGTAAGTACTTAGTCGAAGGACTTGCTTTAGGTATGACAGATAATGCCGGATTAGCCGAGAATGCTGCAGAATCAATGGCTTCAAACACAATAGATTCTATGCGTGATACCATAGCAATGATTGGTAATAAGCTTACTGATGATATTGACGATCCCGTTATTACTCCTGTTCTAGATTTAAGCAATGTCGAAGCTGGAGCTAGAACACTTAGTAACATGTTCTCTACTAATCAAGCTCTTAAGGCATCTGCAAGTCTTCAAAATGAGCAGTCAGATCAAGCTAGATTTGGAACAACATTTATACAGAACAACTATTCGCCTAAGGCGCTCTCTAGAACAGAGATCTATAGGCAAACCAAGAATCAATTCTCTGCATATAGGGAGGCATTTTCATGATTAAAACTATAGAAGTAATAAATGATTTAGGCGAAAAGTTATCTTTTGAACTCGGGGCCCCTGAAAAAACGGGGCTCTGGGTTAAATCAATTAAGGGTATCGGACCTGGTAAAGCAAATATTAACACAACTGATTTAGCATCTTCTGATGGTGGTTTATATAACTCTGCCAGATCCGAAATCCGAAACATAACTATGACTTTAGGTATAATGTCTTATGTTAGAGCCGATGGTGTTACACAGTCAGTAGAGCAAGTTAGGCATAATACTTATAAGTGGTTTGCAAAAAAGAAACCAATAACTATTATAATAAATACTGATGTTATAAGTCTTCTAACTACTGGATATGTCGAGTCAAATGAACCAGATATTTTTCAGAAGAATGAAACAATGGCAATATCAATAGTATGCCCAGATCCTAATTTCTATGCAGTAGATGGAACGGAAGGAGCTGATTTCTCAGCAACGGCTGATAAGTTTGAATTTCCTATGAGTTTCAAACAAACTACAGATTCTGAATTCCTTTCGGATAAGTTGTACTATGAGTATATTAATGAAGAGTACACACTAACAACAGATACTGAAAAGAATCCATCTAAAACATATTATGAAGAGGATGTAGAAAATGAAGGATACCAGAATCTTATAGATAATCAATACGATGAAGGATATTTCCAAACTCAGGATACTGTCATGAAATCTGGAAAAGAATACTTTGAAAAGATTGACGACGAATATGTATCAACTTCAGATATAAATTCATTTGTTGAGGGAAAGACTTATTATGAATATGATAGTAATACCGAATTTGCTCAATTAATAACAATAGTTTCGAAATCTTTTGATTATGATGGAGAAATAGAGGTCGGTGTTAATATTAATATATTTATAAACGGCGAAGTATCCGGATTAACAATATATAAGATTTACGATGCTTATAATTCAGATGTTATATCAATAGATGATCAAGCTATATTAATGTCTACTGGTGGCGGACTTAATGCCGGAGACATGATAAAAATATGCACGACAAATGGTAAGAAATCGGCAGTTCTTATAAGGGAAGCTAAAGAGTATAATATAATGAATGCTCTTGGTAAGAATCCCGCATGGTTTCAACTTGATCATGGCACTAATACTTTTAGTTATAATGCGACAAATGGAGCGGATTATGTATCTATTGATATAGAGTTTACAAAAGCGTACGAAGGAGTATAATCGATGGTTGATATTTATGTTTTAGATACAAACTTTCAAGTTGTCGGTATTGTGGACACTTATGAGAGTTTTATTTGGACAGATAGATTTCGCTCCTATGGCGATTTTGAGATTTATACATCATTTGATATTAGCCTTGTAAACTTATGCAAGCAAGATTACTATCTTTGGATTAAAGATTCCGATCATATGATGATAATTGAAGGTTTAGAAATTGAATCAGATGCGGAAAATGGTAATAAGCTGAAAATTACCGGAAGGTCTCTTGAATCTATTATAGATAGAAGAATAGTATGGCAACAGATGACAATAGCTGCTAACACAACACTTCAGGATGCTATCAAGAGATTATTGGATGATGCGTTTTTAAATCCTCATCCATATTCCGGTAATTACTCAGCTACAAGTGAGACAAGAAGAAGAAATGCCACACAATTAGAAACGGCGAATAAAAGAAAACTAACAAACTTTATATTTAAACCAACGGATGATAGTTATATTCTTAATTTAAAAGTCGAAAAGCAGCAGTTAACTGGTGATAATGTATACGATATATTACAAAGTCTTTTGGATGAGGTTAATGGAACTGTTGGATATAAAATAATTTTAAATGAAGAAAACAAATTTGTATTTGAGTTATATACTGGGGTAGATAGAAGTTATGATCAGAAAGAATACGTAAAAACAGAAGATTTAACAATAAATACAGATAAGAATTATTATATTTTACAGGGAAGTCAATATATAGCATATACTCAACAATATTATGAATATGTTAGTAGAGTTTATGTATTATCTGAAGATTTAGTTAAAGTAAAAAAGAAAACTTACTATATTAAAACCGGTGATAATACATATACTAAATATACTGGAGATTTTCCTATAGTTTATGAATATAGAGGACTTAGGCCATATGTGGTATTTAGCCCTCAATTCGATAATGTTATTAATAGTAATTACATTGATAACATTAGTGAGATGAAAAATGTAACTTTAGTAGCTGGTGAGGGTGAAGGAACTTCTAGAAAAAGTGTTATAGTTGGAGATAAAGAAGGTCTAGAACGGCGTGAATTGTTTACGGACGCTAGAGATATGCAAACTTCCGAATATGGCACAGGAACTAAGTACACAGAAGCTCTTAAAACCAGAGGACTTAATAAATTAGTTGAGAATGCCAGAGTTACAAGCTATGAAGGACAAGTGGAAGCCACTAGGCAGTATGTCTATGGAAAAGATTTTTTCATGGGTGATGTCATACAGATGGCTAATGAGTATGGTATTGAAGGAAATGCTAGGGTTATAGAATGGGTTATGTCAGATTCTACAACTGGGTTTGAAATTTATCCCACATTTGATGCCGTACAAGTAATAGATAGCACAACGACAGAGGAGGACAATACTGATGTTTAGTTATGGCTTTTACAATTCAAAAGATGGTGATAGAAAATACAATGCTACTCACTTTGGAAAGATATTTGACGGTATTATACAGGATGGAGTATTTGGAGCGGCTCCAACACCATTAAATGGAATGTTTAATGTTGTCCCGAATGAAACACCAAATCTTCAAGTTATAATTAATCCGGGAAAAGCATGGTTTATGCATACTTGGAATATTTTGGATGCTAAGGCTACTATAACATTCAATCCTGTTAATACTGCTAGCCAGAAAAGAACAGATGCTATAGTATTAGAGGTTAATAATAATTATACAGGATTAACCGGTTCTGAACCTAGAAACAATAGTATAAAAATTGTAGAGGGTGTTAATGTTGGAATTTCAGCAGAAGATGTTCCACCAGCACTTACACAAATATGGAATTCTAATCATACAGAAAGACGTATTTGGCAGTATCCAATAGCTTATGTTACAGTTTATGGTGGTTTTTATGATGGTGGAACAACGGATAAACAATTCACAGCAAATGTTATAAAAGCTGCCAATATAAAGAATCGAATTAATGTTGTTGGTGAAACTGATGAAAATAAATACATAACATGGCTTCCATTAGTAACAGGATCAACGATGAATACAGATCTTAATAACTATCTTCCTGATTGGGAGGGGTTATTTGATCAGTTTATTACAACTAGCCAGGCTGAGTTTAATACATGGTTTGATGGTCTTCATAATACAGTAGTTATTGATCCTTCAGCACAAGCAGCATTAACTCAACTTAACACTAAGATAGACCAGAAGATTCTTTACGGTACAGGTGAACCCCCGGCAACATTAGCCGCAGGTCAAGTATATTTCCAAATAGAGGAGTAAATATATGAGCGGATTTATTGGCGAAGCTGTTAAGAAAATGAAGCGCGGATGGCTAGAGATTCTGGATAAAGATAATATTATATACGACGAAAATAATTATCCATATTTCGGAACTAAGAGAAAGGCTATTAGA
>Ga0247611_10010077_pt1 | contig 11184 bp, 7 predicted proteins | sample 177DNAGHGhighgp2_FD_192422 | JGI IMG/M metagenome (GOLD analysis project Ga0247611, IMG submission 192422) | Sheep rumen microbial communities from Palmerston North, Manawatu-Wanganui, New Zealand - 1770 DNA GHGhigh gp2 | ecosystem: Host-associated > Mammals > Digestive system > Stomach > Rumen ... | reverse complement strand
TCGAATACGATCTCGGGGACGCCGCAAGTTCTGAACGCAGCCACAAAGTCGGAGTCCATTAGATGCTTCTTTTTTCCATTGAGGTTTAATGCCAGTTCTTCATCATCGGCAGGATTACTTATGGCGGCGCTCAACAGGTCGTATGCAGGAGCAAGAACGGGCTCACCCGCAGGGGAGTACAGGGAGAAGTTCTTCAGATGCATATCGTTATTCCCGGTAAGCCAGGAGAAATACACCAATTCCAGGAAATCTACCATGTCCAACTGAGGATAGGTGGAGTACTTCCGGATTGCCTTGCCTATCTGCTCATAAGAACTGCGATACTTATGCTCGGTCTGCCGTTCCGTTAGCTGGCACATATCCTCCATTGCAATCTTTTCTCCCTTTTTTGTCCGGTCAATCCGCTTGGTGAGGTAGCCGATGCTACCGTCCTTCATCCGGATGAGCGTATGTGGAACGATCTTAAGCTTTGCGATTTCGGCCAGATGCATGGTGAGATCCTCGTTTTCGGGCAGCATCGCAAACCGTTCCGTTTGAGGCTTGAAGATATAGCCACCCCAGAGGCCCACGATGGTAAGCTTCTGGGAATCCTTGTGTTTGTCAAGGTTCAGGGACAGTTTTGGCTGAACCCCGGTCAAAGTGGTTTGTGACTTGATGACCTGAGCAGCCAGTTCGTCCATCTCCTCCCTGGTATAATCCAATGCCGGAGCCGTCGTGGTTCCGAAGAACTTCCTGCAGCAGGATTTGTGGAAATCAACCTCTCCCGGTTCTAGTTCCTTATAGCAATACAAACACTTACTCATCACCCTCTTCTTTTAGCGGGATTACACTGACTGCGCCGATGCAGTCCTTACAGCAGAGAAGCAGCAGGGAAAATCTGTCCAGCTCGCTGATATCCGTATTGCGCAGGGCAACATCCAGAAGCCAGCCCTCCGGAATGAGGCCGTCGAAGAACGGAAATAAAACTGGGGATTTGTATGGCTTTTCAGTCAAGGGAAGAGTCAAGCTGACGGGCTTGGAGTCCACGTCTGAGAGATACTCCTTGTCATACAGGAACTCATAACCCTCATCCGTTTCTTTCAAGACTCCGGCCGGCTTCCCTTTGTATTCGATCAATGCCGTTTTCATTTCACCTTCTTTTGAGGAACCAGTTCGTACCCGAACAAATCAAATACTTGGGCGACTTTATCCATCCGGACCGTAGCCTTACCCTGCTCCAATTCACGCACGAAGTTCAAGCCGACGCCGGACTTCATCGCCAGATCCACCTGCGTAAGGCCATGCTCCTTCCGCAGGGATTTCAATGTCGAAGATATGATGTTATTACTCATAATTACATTCGCTTGGATGCAAATATAAGAAAAAAAACAAAACTACATCATAACGAATGTAAAGAATACAATAAAACAGCCATTACATCCGATAAAGTATATAAATCCTGTCACTTTTCCGTAATACTGACAGGATTTATAATAAATTCGAAGAGATTACTTTTGGTACAAAACTACGGCTAATTTAAGAAATAGCCGTAGTTTTGTACCAAAAACGGCCTTCTACGCACTTCTGGACGACTGTTTCAAAAATGGAAACAGTCGTGATTACCACTTATGAAACTCTGCGTTTCGTTTGAGGTATTCTTCTGGATCCTGGATCTCGAAGAAGTTCACCGCTAGGGTATAGTTCCGAATGTTCATTCTCTTTCCTTGGCTGACCAGGCGATCTTTCCAGACTCGTTTGATGTAAGCTTTGTCCCATATCTCAAGTAAGAGTGGGAGATCCTCCAGATCGAGGTGGACAAGAGCGGCCTCGATGACTGAATCATCGTCAAGACTCGTTGGAATAAAACCACAATAAGACCAAAAACCGCCATTGGCTTTGATCTTTTCAAGGACAATTATGGCAACTTTTGGGGCTAACTATTGTGTGGGAATTATGACCTTTGTATTCCGGACAGCGAACCGTGGGAACGATTACTTGCCAATCACTTTCAGGAAGCGCTTATCGTTCATCTGCTCATTCGTAACGTATTCGCCGTCACTGAAAAAGGCATAGGTGGTAATGGGCGTAGGAGCGTTCTGGGCCTCCTCTTTGTTTTGCAGATGGATGGCTTTGAACGGTACCCCCTGCTCCTTCGCCACGGCTTCCAGAATTGGAACGTATTTGCCGTTAAAGGGGCATTGACTGGTGTAATACAGAACATAGCCCGGTTCATCGACATGAGGATGCCTCGCACACTCCTTGAACCTGGGAGCAACGGCATCGGCCGAGAACGGCAGATACCAAAGCTGAATGCCGTTACCGGCCTCGTCGCAGATCTTGAATCCCTTGTGATCCAAGAACTTCGGGTCGGAAAGGAAAGGCTTCTTCCTGGCAGAGGAAAGAATGCACAGACCAAGTTTCCCCTTATCCTTGCTGTCTTTGATGCACTCTTCAAGAAGGTCGCTGGCATAACCATGGCCCTTGAAAGATCCGGACACCCATAGACAGTCAATGTACATATAGCCGTCAGCCACAATCGGGTTCCAGGCATTTTCGGCCGGAATGAACTCGATGAAGCACTTCCCTCGTTCGACGCTCTTCAAGAAAACCAAGCCGTCGTCAAAGCGTCCGGCCAGCCATGCTTTCTTGGACGACACCTGTACATCTTTATTATTTGAAATCGCGCAGCAAATATGCTCCTGTTCCAGATTGTCTTTTGTAACCCTGATGTATTCCATGATCCTGAGAATTCGAATGTACCCGTCTAGGGAAGTTTAGGCAGGCGGAGGGGCAGCGCCCCCGGCAGGATCTTGAGATGGAACTGGGAGCCAGGGAGCTGTTCGCCGTCGAGGTAGATGTCGATGAGGTCTTTGCTGCTGATGACCACCTCGCGAGCCTGCCGGTAGAGGACTTTGTTCTTGCCCGCACGGCTGCCGATGTGCCCGCCGCTACGATAGAGGGGGAACAGCATCAAAAGCCGCAACAGGCTCATGGCGCGGAAATAACACACATCCATGAGGCCGTCGTTCACTTTCGCGTCCGGTGCGCAGTTGAATTCGCCCCCAACGCGCCGCCCGTTGGCGACGGTGCAAAGCACCATGGGGCCGCGGGCGATACGTTCACCGTCCACCAGAATCTTGATGCGGTTGAAACGGCTGGTCAAGAAGGCGTTCAGCACCCCTCGCGTATAGGCTTTATGGGCCGTCTTCCCCTGGGCGACGAGTTCGTTGGCACGGGACGCGACTTTGGAGTTGAAGCCGATGTTACAGACATTGACGCAGTAGCTGTCGTTAACCTGGATGATGTCTGTCGGGGTTACGGTGCCGGCAAGCATGTCCTTTACGCTACGGAAGTTGCGGCCGGGGAAATTGATGATAAAGTCCTCCGTCGCGCCGCCGAAATAAAGGATGGCGATGGTCTTGTTGCCGGACTGCCTGGACACGTGTTCGTTAGAAAACAAATAGCCTACAAGGCCGGAAGCGACCCCGTTGATGATGCCGTTGCCCCCACAAGCCACGAAGCAGACTTCCTCCTCCGGATGCAAGTCACAGTAGAGGCGCACATAGCGCGTCGCGTCGCCCTCTCCCAAGGTGGTATAGACCTCGTAAAAGTGAGGGATTCCCTTCAACTGCTCAAAGAATTCCCGGTATTGCGGCGCCTTGTCGGCCCGTCCGTTGATGATATAGATGTATTTCATACTCTTACACTCATTATGGTGATGTCGTCACTTTGCGGGTGGCCTGCGGTGAAGGATTTCACAGACTGGTAGATGCGCTGCACAACGGTTTTCTCGTCCATATCGGCCTCAAGGTGCGTCACGGCCTCCATCAGCCTCTCTTCTCCGTACAATTCCAGCCGGTCATTCTCTGCTTCCGTAACGCCGTCAGTATAAGCGACAAGGCGGGTGCCCGGCTCAAGGTCGATGTGTTCGGCCTCGTAGGGGAATTGCTCCAGGAGGCCCGCCGCCAGATTGCTTTTGACCGGGAGAAAACGGGGCTTCCCATCGGGAGGAATAACGACCGGCGGGTTGTGGCCGGCATTACAGTAGTCCATCCGGAGCGTCTTTAAATTGATCCGTGCGATGAAGAGGGTGACAAACATGTCGTTGCTGTTGGTGTCCGCCACGCTGTTGTTGATGCGGCTCACGGACTCCTTCAGCGGCAGGTCCAGGGTGGCCACGAAATGGAGCATGGCACGGGTAATGGACATCACCAGCGAGGCGGGAACGCCTTTGCCGCTGACATCGCCGACCGCGAAATGGAGCATGTCGTCCTTGCGGATGAAATCGTATAGGTCTCCGCCCACTTCCTTGGCAGGTTGCAGCAACGCATGGAGCTGCGGCGGAAAGTCGGTGCTCAGCATCCCCATCTGGATGGTCCGTGCCACATTGAGTTCCGATTCCATGCGTTCATTGTCGCTCTTGGTGGTCTTCAACTGCCCGATGTAATCCGAGATAGAGTTCTGCATGTAAACGAAACTGTCCCTCAGGCGCAGCATCTCATCCTTGCTGTTGATTTCCGGCAGTTTGGCCTTGAAATTACCCTTGGCCATATTCAAGGCCGACACCGAGAGTTCCGTGACAGGACGTGTCATCCGGCGGATCTCGCGACGGCACACGAAAAACAGGATTATCAATCCGATGACGCCCACGAGCAGCGGAATCAGGGCCAGCACCAGCGGGGCCGCGCTGGCGGCTTCATGGGCAATGACATATCGGGAAACAAGGCCGATAACAATGAAAGAAACGAAGAAGATCACGGAAACGATGCCGATGATTCTCCAGCTCAACCTGCTTGAAAAGGATCTGTTATTCACTTGGTAACGGTTAGTGTTAATAATAGTTATGCAAAAGTAAGAAAAAAACGCGTTCTTTCAAGGCGAGAGTAGGACGAACCAGTCGGCGACCGGCAGCATCGCCGCCGCCAGGAGTATCCAGGACGGAGAATGGACCGAATTGGAACGCACGCTCCGTAATTCCTCCCATCTTACCTTCGAATCCCTCCAATGGGACATTCGGCCCTACTCCTTCTTCAACTCTTCCGCCGGATTGGTGCGGGCGGCCTTGAGGGTCTGGCCGAGGACGGCGAGGAAGGAGATCACGAGGGCGATCAGCGCGCTGACGGCGAAGACCCATCCGTAGCCGTCGATCCGGTACCAGAATTGGCGTAAATACCGTTCGGCGAGGAAGATGGCGATGGGGACACCGATGAGGACCGCGATGCCTACCAGGACCATGTATTCCTTGACGGACCGCCCGGTTTCCAAAGCGACACTTCCGCCGAAGACCTTCCGGACAGCGATGTCCTTCGTCTGCATGCCGGCGTAGTAGGCACTCATCGCCACGAGTCCCAGCAGGGAGATCATGGTGGAAAGGAGCATGAACAGTTCGATCAGACTGATGAAGTTACGGGTCTTTTCCATCCCCTTTTCGATCAGTTCGGGGATGTAACCGTACCTCTTCTCCCCATAGTCTTCATTCCCGGTCAGCCGGAGACTTTCCTCCCGGCCGATCTCCTTGAGCTCGGCCCGGACATCGGCATCGAACCGGTTCAGTTTCAGGATGACGCTGGAATTTCCCTCCAGGGCTTCGACCGATACGGCACCGACCTGGTTCCCTTCCAGTTCGGTCGGACCCTTGACGGCGTAGTCCTTGATGATCCCGCCAATATGAGAGTCAGGGGCAAGGTACGGGAACGGATCCGGAAGGTCGGTCCGCCCTCTGTCCACGGAATACAGGCGGGCGGCGGACTCGGTGAACCAGAGCGAATTCTTTCGCGGTGTCCCGAAATCCTCCACGATATCGAAGCCGAACATATCGAAAGCGGTTTCGTCGCACTGGAGCATCCCGACGTAGGCCTTCTGCCCGTTCACGGTCGTCGTAAAGCCCATATTCCCCTTGCCGGGAAAACCTTCGCTCTTGCCGATCCGGTCCACGTACGGCTTCGCCGCCAGGGCATCCGTGCCCACGGTTCCCGAGGACAGGAAGTACAGTCCATCGACATCCGCCCCGAGCGGCATGTCCATCAGATGCCGGTATTGCAGTTCCATCACCAGTGCCAGGGAAATGAGGGTCACGGTGATGACATTCTGCAGGACGATGAAAACCCGGGAAAGGACCGTCTTGGTCTGGCGCCGATGCTCTCCCTTGATGACGGCCACCGGGTTATGCCGGAATGCCAGCCATGCCGGAACGAGCCCGGAGACCAGGCCGATCAGGACGGCGAGAACGGCAAAAGCAGCCAGATACGACGGGGACAGATCGACATGAAGGCCGATGTCCCCCGCCACATACCGGTTGAACAGGGGCTCCAGGGATTTGGCCACGAGCACCGCCAGCGCCATGCAGACGGCGACGAACAGGACGGACTCCGTGATGTAGCGCTGCCGGATGCTGCCCTTGGATTCCCCCAGGGTGGAACGGATGGCCATCTCCTTGGCCCGCTTGCCGGAGAGGGCGATGGAGAGGTTGATATAATTGAACAGGGCCGATACGAGCAGCAGCACCCCGATGGCCAGGAGGACATAGACCAGGGTGGCATTCCCCTTTTTGAGCACGCCGCTGTAAACGGGCGAGAAATACAGTTCCCGGAAAGGAACGGTCATCGAGGTCTCCGGCTTGTTGACCTGGTACATTTTGTCGAACTCCCGGGTGACGAGCGTGTCCACAAGGGATCTTACGGCCTTCTGGTCGGCCCCTTCGCTGAGCCGGACCAGGACCAGGTCCACCGGATGGATGAACTCCGACATGGACGGCGCATCCGGTTCGCCGAAAGACAGGTAAATGTCGCTCTCCTTCAGGATGGAATGCTCCGGAACCCGAAGGACGCCTCCGATCACGCAGGTATCATTGCGCACGACGATGGTTTTGCCCACAGGATCCATGTCCGGAGAGATCTTGGAGGCAAACGACTCGCTCAGAATCACCTGATTCCTGTCGTTCAACGTCTCCACGCCCCCGGAGAGGAACGTCTGCGGTAGGAGTTCGAAGATTTCCGGATCCACCTCATAGAGGGTCGGAGTCCCGGGAACGCGCCGCCCGTCGAACGAGGCGGTGGTGCCGTACATGTTGACCCTGCCTCCCATCTCCACATCCGGGATGCGGTCCTGCACGAGGGCCAGTGCGCCCGGCCAGGTGGACATCCAATCGCCCTGACCGGTGGTCAGCGCAAAGATCCTTTTATGATCAGGTGCTTCCCGCGACACGGAAAACTGTTGCCAGGTATAGCACGCGATGATAATCACAAAGGCCAGGCTCACGATGAGCCCCACGGCCTCGATGGCGGTGTACAACTTGTTGCGGGAAAGGAATTTCAGATAACTCTTCATACTACTCGTTCTTTAACGATTCCACCGGATTGGCCCGGGCGATGCGGAGGCAGTTGAGGACTACGACGACCAGCACGACAGCCAGCACCAGCGCGGCTCCGCCGATAAAATACAACGGGTTCAGGGAAACCTTCTCGGCAAACTGCTCCAGCCATTTCCGGGCGACAAAGAAGGCTCCGAGACCTGCGATTACGGCCATCACCGTCGAGAGTTTCATGACATCCACGGCAAAGATACCCAAAATGTCCTGCGTCGTGGCACCGTTGATCTTCCGGACAGCCATTTCCTTGCTGCGGCGCAGACTTTCGTCCCGGATGAAGCCGATGAGGCCCAGCAGCGCAATCAGCAGCGAGAACACCGCCCCGACAGCCATCGTATTGCGCATCTTCCGGCTGTCGTCGTACGCTGCCCGCATCTGCTCCTCATAGGAAACGATGTTGATCTCCCGGCCCTCCAGGGCCGATTCCAGCGCCTGACGGACTTTCTGTAAGGCAGGAGATCCTTCGCTTCGCTCAGGATGACAAAGGTCAGTCATTCTGAGGGAGCCTTTGGCGACCGAAGAATCTGTAATCTTGAAGAGAATATGCGGCATCCAGGATGACATGCTGCCGATCTCCCCATAAAACAGCGCACTCGGGCGCTGGTCCACCCCGGTCAGATTGCCGATGATATAACTCTTATAGACACCGGAGATGGTGAAATAACTCCGCTCCGCATCCCGTGAACGGTCGTGGCCGGTGATGAACACCTGCTTGCCCACGGCACCGTCGCTCCAGTCCGTAAACTCCGCCATCTTCTTCACAAACTTCTCATCCACAACGATTTCGGAGGAATCCCGGGGCGCCCGGCCTTCCAGGAACTCGATTCCCATCAGGTCGTAGAAGCCGGCGGAGCACTCATACTGGTCGGCAATGTTGAACAATTCCCGGTCATCATCCGGAAGATAGACATTGTCACCGTTGGAGCCCTGGAAAGGAAGGTTGTAGGCCGTTGCCACGCCACTCACTTCCGGCAGGCGCTCCAGCGCGCCGACGGCACGGGTGACGGCCTGGCGGTCACCGTCGAAGAGGCTGATATAGTAGAGGTTATCGTAATCGTAACCGGTATCGGCATGGGTGACCTTTTGATACTGCCGGCCGATGATGAGCATCATCACCACCAGAAACACGTTGATCAGCACCTGGACACCCAGCAGGCCGAGTTTCCAGCTGCGGGAGTTCTCCGTGTAGTTCTTCAGGGCAGCATAGACCGGGATCCGCTGGTACAGCTCTGCCGGGACCACGATGGAGACGATGAGGACGAAGACAATCACAGCCCCGATGGCCACGATGCTTTGCGGCACCAGCAGCGTTGTAAAGGGCACGCCCAGCAGGTTTTCCACGATGCTCCGGCCGGCAAAAATGATGATGGAGGCCAGGGCCAGCGAGAGGAGGATATGAAGAGATGCTTCCTGCGTCAGCATGACATAGATATGCTTTCCCTCAGCGCCGTAGCACTTGCGCACACCCACTTCCTTGGAGCGTTTCACCAGGGATGAAATCACGATCAGGATATAGTTCAGCAGGCTGATGATGATCAGCAAGGCAGCCACGATGGACAGCAGGATAACCTGGGATTTCACCTCCGGGTCGGACGTGTGCATCTTGCTGAAGGGCTTCAGGAAATAGCGGAAGGTATTCCCCTGGGCCTCGATCTGCTCCAGCGGCTGATGGGCCTCCTGCATCTTCCGGATGGCATCGGAGAGTGTATTCGGATCTACGCCCGGCATCAACCTCACATAGCCCTTGTACCGGTCGTTGCCGTTCCAGTTGTCGGTACTCTGCTTGCCGTAAGTGTCCATCGACAGGAGAATGTCGTAGTCCAGGCTTCCGTTCTTCGGGAAGTCCTCGAACACCCCTTCGATGGTCAGCTTCAGCCCAGGCATATCCTCGTTGGCGATCTGCTTGCCGATGACCTCCGAGATTTCTCGACTTCGTCCTTCGGACTCCGCTCGAAATGACAAAGCACTGTCATTTCGACCAAGCGAAGCGCGTGGAGAAATCTTCTCCGCGAAACTCCGGCTCACCATCACACTCCCCCATTTCCCCAGCGCCTTCACCGGATCACCGGCCAGGATGGGCCTGTCGAAGACCCGGAAGAAGCAGGTATCGGCACAGACGAGCTTGGCTTTGAGTTTGTTGCCGTCCTCGTCCAGGTAGGTGTCTCCGTTGAAAACGAAGGTGGTGCGGGTACCGGCCTCGACGCCCGGGACCTCTTCCATGAAGCCCACGGCCACGGCGCCGCTCACCTGGCCATAGTCCTTTTCATTCCCCTGCATCGAGATCCAGGTATTGATGGTATATACCCGGTCAATGTCCTTGTAGAAGCTGTCGTAGCTCAGTTCGAAGAACACCTTGGCAATGAGCACGATACCCACCGCCAGCCCCACACCCAGGGACAGGACTTTAATCCAAATATCGCTTTTTGTCTTCATCTTATTCTTTCTTCAATTCTGTGGCCGGATTGGTCTTCGCAGCCTTGAGGGTCTGCCAGAGGACGGTGCCGAAGGCAATGGCCAGCGAAATGACGACGGCCACAACGAACACCCAGCCGTAGCCTTCAATCCGGTAGGCGAAACGCTCCAGATACAGCCGGGCGGCCCAGACGGCCAGCGGGATGCCGATGAGGCAAGCCACGCCCACCAGCGCCATGTAACTGCGGACCGTCCGCCGGGTCTCCTGAAAGACGTCGCTGCCGAAGACCTTCCGCACGGCAATCTGCTTGGTATTCTCGTCGGCATAATAGGTGCTCATGGCCAGCAGACCCAGCAGGGAGATAAGGACGGCCAGGACGGCGAAGAGTTCCACCAGCCGCAATGTACGCTGTACCGGAGCCAGTTGCTTCCGGTTGATATCCTTGACAAAGCCGTACCGCCAGGCGGGCTCTTCCACGCCGGAAGTTTCCAGACGGAATTCCCGGTAGGCCTGAAGGATCCGATCCTCATAGGATTTGTCTTCCCCGGTGGTGCCGATGAGGAGGCAATTGGCATACCGCAGTTCTTCCACCCGGGTGACGATGACTCCGCCGTTGGGGTTCTGCACGCTTTCCGAAGCCGGCCGGGTGGGATAATCGGCCACCACGCCACCGATGAACTCGGGCTGGGCACCGTTCACATTGATCCTCCGGGGGAAGACGGTGGATGTGTCCGACACTGCCGCGGCATTGAAGGCGCTCCGGCTCATCCAGAGCGAATGCACCAGCGGATGGCCGAAGTCCTCCTCCACTTCCAGCCCCAGCAATTGGAAATAAGTGGAATCGCAAAGGATGACGGGCATATCGACATGATGTTCTTCATCCACCTTGATGCCCATCGTCATATTGATCATTCCGGGGATTCCGCGTCCGACACCGGCCTTCGTCACGAAGGGAAGCTGCTCCACCTTGTCTTTGAATATCTTCATGGCGTCGTAGTTCTGGGCGGAATACTCGATGTAGTAGCGGTTTTCCACGGCGGAATGCATCGGCCTTGCAAGCATGTGGCGCATCTGCAGTTCCATCACCAGCGCGAAGGCGATCAGAAAGACCGAGAGGACATTCTGCACGACGATGAACACCTTGCTCAGGACCATTTTGTTCCGGCGCCGGAGCGTGCCCTTGATCACGTCAATGGGCTGGTAACGCGAGGCCGCAAAGGCCGGAAGCAAGCCGTTGACGACACCCAGGACCAGGATCCCGGCCAGGTAGGCCAGGATATAGCCGGGCGTGAGCAGGAAGGAGAGCCGTACGCTGGTGTCGCCGAGGCCCAGCATCATCTCGTCCGGGTCGGCGGTGGAATCCAGGCTGTTCATCATGGGCACCAGCAGGTCGGCCAGCAGGAGCGCCGCAGCAAAGCAAACGGCG
>Ga0247611_10010075_pt1 | contig 11186 bp, 7 predicted proteins | sample 177DNAGHGhighgp2_FD_192422 | JGI IMG/M metagenome (GOLD analysis project Ga0247611, IMG submission 192422) | Sheep rumen microbial communities from Palmerston North, Manawatu-Wanganui, New Zealand - 1770 DNA GHGhigh gp2 | ecosystem: Host-associated > Mammals > Digestive system > Stomach > Rumen ... | reverse complement strand
GCCTGAAAATACGATTGTAAAGACATCGGAGGGAAGTGATGGAAGAAGGGGATACGCCAATGTCGAGTTGATTGTGACAGAGATCAAGGCGGAGGTGCCATTGGCGCATATCTTTGGTATTCGTGACACTGATTATTCCAAATATGATGAAAAGTATATATGTCCTGTAAATATTTTTCTGACTGATCGGCGGGATCTGGAGATGATGCTGTTGGAAACTGATTCTGTTCGACAGGCATTGATTGCATGGATTCCAAATTATGAAGACGCCTTGAATAGATGCCTTCCTATCTGTCGTTACTTCGGATATTTACGTATTTGCAATGGAGTTCTGAATTTGAATTGCAACTTCCGTGATCATCTAAGGATAACCAGATTCTGGGATTTTGATCGTCATGCATTGAGGGAGGATTGGAGAGAATCGTCTGAACGGTCGTTTGTCGCGCTTGCGAACGGTGGGTGCTCGAACACAACAGTCAACGATTTCATTGATGAAAAGGCCTTGGAACAAGAGGACTACCATGATGTTTGTCGAGGACATGACATATTGCCATTGCTGGCATTGGCATTGATCAGGAAAGAGTTTTCTGCGACGGCAATTATGCAGAAGATGATAGAAGTATATAGTTTGGAAGATTTTAGACAGACACATCTTTATGCCAATATCGCTCAATGGCAGGAAAATGAAGGAGTCGAGGTTCTGCTTCCATAATTCATAATTATTGCAAGGCAACCACATAGAACCGCGTAGCGGTGAGAGACCACAGCCGTGGGCTTCCTTTAATGCATAATTCATAATGCATAATGCATAATTATAGCTAAAAGCTAAAAGCTGAAAGCTTAAAGCAAATGCATGCCGCCTTCGCGAAGCTAAAAGCCTAAAGCTGAAAGCTTAAAGCAAATGCATGCCGCTACGCGGAGCTAAAAGCCTAAAGCTGAAAGCTTAAAGCAAATGCATGCCGCTTTCGCGGTGCTAAAAGCTAAAAGCTTAAAGCTGAAAGCTAATACAAAATGCCGCATGGAACCGCGTTGGCGGTAGTAGGAATTTAGCCGTGGGTGGAGCGAAGCGTAACCCACGGTAGCAAAAAAACATATAGAACCACGTAGTGGTGGCAGGATCTCATCTGTGGGGGCAACCCACGGATCCGCCCAGAGGACGAGACATTCGTAGCTAAAAGCCTAAAGCTTAAAACTTAAAGCAAATGCATACCGCTACGCGGAGCTAAAAGCCTAAAGCTTAAAGCTAAAAGCAAATGCACTACAAACCACTAACCACTAACCACTAAATTCTGCATAAGCAGCCATAGCTCCACGCAGTGGCATGACAACCGCCGAGCAGACGGAGGCCCTCCCGATCTTCCTGGATAAAAAATCACATATTGTCAACAAATTCTACAGAAACATGGCCGACGTCTGCGAGGCATTTGTATTATCTGTTTATTCCGTGTAATCAGTGGTTTTCCCAAAAAAATTTCGTGTTCATTCGTGTCCATTCGTGGTTCTATCGATAACCTGAAAAACATCCTGGATGACCGGAAAGACCTCCGGCAATACCTGTTCAAGCGTGGTTTCTTCCTGAGCGATCGATCCGACATCGATCTCCAATCGTTCCCGTTTTATGGTCAGTGGAAAACAACCACCATTGGTTGTTATACCGCCTATGTGCATGAATTGCAGAAGGTAAGCGTCTTTGGAAAAGACAACCGCTTCTTCTTCCTCTTCGGCCATGCCTATAATCCGTTCACCATGGAGATCGACGAGACGTCGATCCTCTCACGAATCGCGGATGCCTATCAGTCGGAGGACTATTGGGAGCGCATCAATAAAATAACCGGCGTCTTTGTTTATGGAGTGATTTGTGGACAGAATGTGGAATTCATCACGGATCCTTCCGGAATGCAGTCTTCCTATTATGGATTGGTGGATGGACATTTCACCATCACGTCTCATGTCCAAATCGTGGGAGATTTGCATGATGATCTGCAGATGAACGACTTGACCAAGGAGCTATTGCAATACAAATACTATTACAGAGTCCTGGGAGCCTATCTTCCGGCCGACATGACAAAGTTTGATGCCGTAAAGCGCATCGTCCCGAACATCGACTACCGATATGACGGGAAGAATGTCACCCACAAGCGTTTCTGGCCGACAAAGAATCTGTCACCAGCCGTTGAACACGACGATTACGAAAAGGTCATTCATGATGCGGCTGAGATTCTGAAGAACAGCATGCGGCTGGTCGCCAGAAAATGGTTGAAACCATATATTTCATTAAGCGGGGGAATTGATTCCAATACAACCTTTGCCTCCGCTAACGGCATTTATGATCATTTCAAGGCGTTTAGCTACATCTCCGCACCGAAAGAGGCAATCGATGCCGCTGCCGCGGAAAAAATCGCCAGACGTTTTCATGTGGAATGGCTTCGCTTCCAAATACCGTCAGGCAATGATGACGTAAAGGACTTCAAGGAGATCAAAGCCATCATCGACCATAACAATGGCTACATCGTCAGACACTACGACAATGAGTATCGCAAGCGGATTATTCTGATGCGGCAGCTGGATTGCGATGTGGAAGTGAAATCATGGGTGTCTGAAGTCATTCGCGCCTATTGGTATAAGCACTATGGCCGGTCGACCATGCCGTCGCTTTCACCGAAGCTATTCCGGAATCTCTACAAGATTTTCATCTTCAATCGACGTCTGGCCCATAAGATCGACGATGTGTTTGCCAAGTATATCCAAGACTTTGAATATGAAACCATTCCGGATGCTTATCCGCCGGCCGACATGCATAAAGTCGAAGTCGCGTTGGGCAGTTGGGGAGGCATGGGCACGTCCGAAATGAAAATGTATTCAGACATCACCTATATTTATGACAATCGAAAGTTCTTTGATTTGCTGTTCAGAGTCCCGCTGGCCAAACGGATATCAGACGAGCATCATCTGGACATGAAAAAGATTCTGAACAAAGATCTGTATGATATGCATATCCGAGTCGTCAATTTGAAGGAAACGGACACAAGAGCTTTCTTACTGAATGTTATTTTTAATTTAAACAGATTACTGCCATAGAGTTGAAAATTTGATTTTTTAATATGATATTTATAAAAAGTTAATGTGTTTTCTAAACATTAGAATATTTTTAAATTATTCATAATAATATGAAGAACTTACAAGAAGAATTGGAACGTTTTCCTCAATATAAAGATAAATTATTTATAAGATCTTATATCCTTACATCAGGAGAATTTCCGTCAATAGATTCATATCCATTTTATTCAAATTTTAATGAATTGAAATTTGATAGATATAAATTACGTGTCCAGAATAAATTACATTTGTCATACACGAATATTAAGGATAATATTTATTTAGTACTTATTGGTAATTGTATTAATCCATTTGAATTAGTTTATGATGAAGATGAAATTGTAAACAAAATCGCTAAAAAAGTAAATTTGAATGAATATAATCCTTTGAAAACTTCAATAAATTATATTAATGAGTTAACAGGTAATTTTGTACTTATATTAATTGAGAATGATAAAATTATAGCTTTGACAGATCCAGCAGGCATGCTATATGGCTGTTACGGGTGTGTTGATGGGCAGTTATATATGTCATCACATCCGCAATTGATTGCTGATATTGTGAATTGTAGCAAGGATGATTATACTATAGAACTAGAAAAGTATAAGTTCTTTTATTATTATGGTGTATTTTTCCCTGGTAACCGGACTCAATTCAAAGAATTAAAACGATTAATACAAAATCATTTTATAATAATTGATAAAAATAATCATGATACGGTCGAAAGATTTTATCCAACAAATGAATTAATATATGTAAAAAATGATTTAGAATATAACGTACTGATAGAAAAAACAATAAAAATACTTAAAGATACTCTAAAATGTATTGTGGAAAAATATAAAAGGCCTGCAATTTCTTTGAGTGGAGGGATGGATAGTAAAACTACTTTGGCTGTATCTAATGGATTGAGAAATAAATTCTTATTCTATAGTTATAATTCAATGAAAGGTGATACGATAGATTCAAATGCCGCTCATAAGATAGCAAATTACTTAGGAATAGAACATACTATAGACAATATACCTTATACTGATGAGAACTTTTCGCATATTGAATTAATACGAAGTATAATTGAACACAATAGAGGAAATTATCGTGTAAATGTTAATGATGTAAGAAAAAGAGCGTATTATGACAATAAAGATGCATTTGATGTAGAAATCAAATCATGGGTATCTGAAATTGCCCGAGCAAATTATTATAAGAAGTTTGGGAAAATAAGAATGCCCAAAAAACTAACTCCGCGTCAAATGACAACGATGTATAAGCTCTTTATAACCGAAAGAGGATTGGTTCATAAAACTGACAAGATATTTGATGAATTTATAAAATTGACAAATTTTCATAATATACCTGAAGGTTATGATGAGTCTGATTTGTATTTATGGGAATTTAGATATCCTGCATGGGGTGGATTAACAATAACAGCGGAACATCAATATTCATATGAAATTATTATACCTTATAATAATCGGCTTCTTTTAGACTTGCTTTTACATGCCCGATTGGAAGAGAGGATTAGTGACAAATTACATGAGAGAATTATAAAAACAGCTGATGCAAAAATAGATGAAATAGGAATAACGATTACTAATTGGAATGAAACAAAATTTCGAATGTGGTGTGAAAAAACTTATTTCAATTTTAATTCCTTGTTTTCATTTGTTTGAAATAGCAAAATATATATAATATTAAAATATTATGATTTTGATTAAAATTTTAGTATAACAGTTAAGGTGTCATAGTTTTCAATTGTATATATTGAAATGTTAAATTTGTTTAGTTTATATAATAAATTTAACATTTTAAGTTCATGTAATCCATTCAAATATTGCCTAAAGCCTTAAGGTCTATTACTTCTGGGGGAATTTGATTAAGGCCATTATCACCAAAGTGAAAACGTCATCATGCTGTGTCAAGACTGAGTGAATATCGGTAAAAATCAAGACACGATTAGTATAATTATGTCAAAAAAAGCTCTTTTAGTCGCAACCGTCCAAAGCCATATTGGACAGTTTCATAAACCATTGATGAAACTTCTAAAAGATAATGGTTGGGAAATTCATGTAGCAGCTAGGGATAATTTAGCCGAAAAAGATGGTCTTAGTTTGGAATATCCTGACAAAGTATTTGATGTGGCATTCCAACGTTCGCCATTTGATCCACGTAATCTGAAAGCATATCGGATGTTGAAGAAGATCATTAATGATGGTAAATATGATGTTATTCACTGTAACACGCCGGTTGGAGGTTTACTGACTCGTTTAGCTGCACGAGATGTTCGTAGACATGGAACAAAAGTAATTTATACGGCACATGGATTCCATTTCTATAAGGGAGCGCCTCTCAAAAATTGGTTTATTTACTATCCGATAGAGAAATGGTTATCTAGATACACAGATGTACTTGTAACTATCACGGAAGAAGATTTCAATCTAGCGAAGAATAAATTTAATTGCCAAGTTTTCCATCTTCATGGAGCTGGAGCAAATAGTTCCAAATATCATCCAATTTCCTCTGAAGAAATAGTAAAACAAAAAAATGATTTGGGATTGGGAAATGACAGGGTAATCCTAAATGTTGGAGAATTGCTTCCAAATAAAAATCAGAAAGCTGCAATTTTAGCAATGAAAAGGATTGTTGGGGCGTTTCCAGATGCACACCTTCTAATAGCTGGCGATGGTCCCTCTAGACAGAAATTGGAGACATTGGTAGTAGAAGAAGGATTAGAAAAGCATGTGACGTTTCTAGGCTATACGACAAAACTTGAAAAATACATGCAAGTATGTGATGTACTATTGGCTTGTAGCTATCGGGAAGGACTTCCATTTAATTTGATGGAGTCCATGCTTTGTGGGAAGCCGATTGTGGCATCTCATAATCGTGGGCATAATGAACTAGTCCATGAAGGAGAAAATGGCTATTTGGTAAATCCAGATGATTACCAGGCATATGCTGAAAAGATCTGTCAAATTTTTGGGGGTAAAAAGAATTATTTCGATGTTTGTCTTAAAATTGGAAGCTTGTATCGGGATATAAATGTTGTGGAAGAATTAAAGTTTCTTTATGGAATAAATAATTGATCTTTAATTTATCAACTTTATAATTTATTGAATATGGAACATAGAATATCAGTATTAATGGGAATATATAATTGTGAAAAGACATTGTCAAAAGCAATTGATTCGATTCTCTCACAAACATATACAAATATTGAATTAGTGATGTGTGATGATGGATCAAATGATAATACATATCAAATTGCTAATAGATATTTTGAAAAATATAGAGATAAAATTATATTGATAAAAAATGAAAAGAATCAAGGATTGAATATTACCTTGAATCGGTGTCTGAAAGCTTCATCAGGTGATTTGATTGCACGTCAGGATGCTGATGATTCTTCACTTCCTGAACGTTTTGAAAAGCAAGTAAAATACTTAGATGAGCATCCAACTTGTGCTTTTGTAAGTACTGGTATGATTGTTAATGATGGTATTAAAATAATTGGTAATAGAATGCCAAGTAAGCTTAGGCCAGAGCGATATGATGTTATGAGAGATAATCAATTTTTTCATGCTCCTGTTATGATTAGAAGAGGTGCTATACTTGCTGTTAATGGCTATACAGAAGATAAACGGCTATTAAGGGTAGAAGACTATAATCTGTGGGTAAAACTATATGCAAAGGGATATTATGGAGAGAATATTATGGTACCATTATATAATGTTTGTGAAGATAACAATACATATTTAAGACGTAATTTTCAAAATTATTATAATAGTGCTTATGCCTTGTGGATAGCAGTTGATATGTTAAAATTGTCTAAATGGTATAAGATATTTGCGGTAAAAAAAATGATGAAAGGATTAATTCCTAATTTCATTTATAGGTATTTACATAAAAGTAGAATGCACTTTTGAAACATAATGAAATTATTATTAATATTTTTTATTTCTATATTTTTGGCAAATATAGTAAATTACAAAAACAAAAATTCTTATTATAATCTGGTTGAAAAAATTTCATATTATGGTCTTGTAATTATATTAGTTTTTTTTGCTGGATTAAGAACAAGATATAATGATACATTAACATATATTGGCACTTATCTTGATTTGAATGAAACTCCATATTTATATGATTATTTTAAAACATTTTCCTTTTCATTAGGACAAAATCCTGGATTTAATTTTGTTAATTCGTTAATTAAGACTTTAGGTTTTGATGAACATTTATTTATTTTTTTATATGCTGCATTTACAATTAGTGTATATTTGTGGTTTATAAAAAAGTATACAATAAATTTCCAATTATCAATATTTTTCTATTTTACATCATGTTATATATTTGCTTTTGCTGGAATTAAACAAGCAGCTGCTTCAGCTATAGCATTAATTGCATTAGACAAGGCTTTTCACAAAAAATGGAAAATATTTACAATATTAGTACTTTTAGCAATGACATTTCATGCTTATGTTTTTTTAATATTTTTAATAATTTTTATTTATAATAAAAAGCCTTGGTCTAAAACAACATATATAATAATATATGTTGCATCAATTATTGGATTCTTCTTCCCAAAAATTTCAATGATTGGTTCAGAACTGGCTTTGTTTTTTGGAGATAATTATTCTGTTGAAGAATTAAACTTAGGCAAGGGTGTAAATATATTTCGTGTTTTAGTATATATTGTATGTTTTACAATATTTTACATTTGTAGGAAGATAATATATGAAGATTCTGATAATATGGCATATTTGTTTTTTCATCTTCATTTAATAGCTGGATGTTTTATTTTTACTGCTTTGTTTGGAAATCAAATATTAATAGGTCGATTACCGTTATATTTTAATTGTTATACATGCCTTAATCTTACGTATGCGATTGAAAAAATGTCTAAATATAAAAGTATTAAACATATAAAAATATTGTCAATAATATTATTTTTTATAATGTTTTATTATGAAGATATATATTTAAAACCATTTGATAAAAGATATCAGTCAATTTCAATTAATGAGTTTGCATACTCAATAGTTAAAATTTTTAATAAAAAATAATGCAAAAAGTAACTATATTATTTTTAATTCCAACTTTAGGACATGGTGGTGCAGAAAAGGTTTTAATTAATCTTGTTAATCATTTAAATCAATCAAAATATGAAATAACAGTACAGACGTTATTTAGTGGTGGTGTAAATGAAAAATATTTAAACAAAAATATAAGATATAAAAGTTGGATTTCTCGTCCTTTTCGGGGAAATAGTAAAATATTAAGTATTATTCCTGCTAGATGGCTTTATCGATACATTATAAAGGATAAATATGATATTGTTATTTCTTATCTTGAAGGCCCAACTGCTCATATTGTTAGTGGCTGTCCTTATTTTGAGACAAAAATTGTTCAATGGATTCATATAGAATTAAATACAATAAATAGATTGAAAACAGGATTTTTATTTTTAGAGAAAGCTATTCAATTTTATAAAAAATGTGATAAACTTGTATTTGTTGCCAAAAGTGTACTTGATTGCTTTGAAAGAACAGTAAAATTAAATTTTTCAAATGCAATTGTCTTATATAATACAATTGAAACTAATAAAATTTTGACTATGTCTGAAGAAGCAGTCACAGATATAAGTTTTTCAACTAAGACAATAAATGTCTGTTCAGTAGCAAAGATTATACCTGCTAAAGGATTTGATCGACTTGTAAGAGTTCATAAGAGATTAATTAATGAAGGAGTTGATCATCATATATATATATTGGGAATTGGTCCACAACAAAGAGAAATAGAAGTTTATCTAGAGAAATACAACCTAGAAAATAGCTTTACTTTTGTTGGATATCGTGAAAATCCTTATAAATATGTTGCAGCTTGTGACTTATATATTTGTTCGTCAAGAAGAGAAGGTTTTTCGACTGCTGTGACTGAGGCATTAATTGTTGGAACTCCAGTAGTCAGTACTAATTGTTCAGGTTCATATGAGCTTTTAGGCAATAATAATGAATATGGTATAGTTACTGATAATTCAGAAGACGGAATCTATAAAGGATTAAAGAGGATGATTTCAGATAATAAGTTAAGAGAGTATTATTCAGAGAAAGCTAAAGAAAGAGGAAGGATGTTTTCAACGAAGAATACTGTTGATTCAGTTGATGAAATGCTTATGGGGCTATAGATTATAGGAACGGAAATATTAATGAATTAAATTCAAATAAACCGTATTTTAACCATTAGGATATGTATAGTTAATTTTGAGAAAAAATTATATCATTAATTTATAATATATATAGTTTAAGGCTAAACATACAAAAATAAAAAAAGTAATCGATATATAGAAACAGATATATGCTAAATATGGAATATGTAGGTATATTTCTCAAAACAAGTATTTTAAGCTTATATCATGAATTAGAAAATTAAATTAATAGTAAACTGTATATGTTAAAAATTAATTGTGCATTCATTGCTAGTTATTTTGGTCCATATTATAGTAACTTTGTAGCTTCAATTTTCTCTTTCGATTCTGAAATGAAGACGAGAGGAGCAACAGTTATCTATGTTTTTCCTAAAGATATAATACAGTACAATTGGGTTGAAAAATTAAAACATAGTGGAGCAATTATTCAATTTATCGATTATGCACCATATACGTTAAATAATTATCGAAAAATAAAAAGAATCATTAAAGAGTATAAAATCAATGTTATTTATTCACATATGTGTGGATGGGATTTTACAGCACATTTTGCTAATATACATGTTCCGATTATATGGCATATGAGAATGGGTGTAAGCAGAAATAAGATAAAAACTTTATTGCTAAATTATATAAAATTTAGAATTATAGCAAATCGTAATGTTTATCATATTGGAGTCTCTGAATCTGTTACAAATGCAATTAATTCATATAAACCTAAAAACAAATGTATATTAATTGAAAATGCTCTTGATTTTTCAAGGCTTAAGATAAAAAATGATTTGATCAAAAATAAAATAGAACCTATACGTGCATTAATATTTGGATGGGATCCATATATAAAAGGTTTAGATTATACTCTTGATACATTTGAATTGTTAAATCAAGAAAAGACTATAATTCAATTAGTTGTTTCAGCTCAAAATAAAACAAAAGAATATTTGGATAAAAGATATACAAAATATCCAGAATGGCTTGTAATTAAATCACCAACAGATGATGTTTCATCATTATATCAATATGTTGACATTATGATTTCTGCAAGTAGAAGTGAAGGTTTTTCTTTTTCGCTTGCTGAAGCGATTTATTGTGGTTTACCAGCTGTTGTATCTGATATTGAAGGTACGAAATGGGTTGAGAAATTTAAGTCTATATATCTATTTAAGACAGGAGATATATTTGAGCTAAAATCTGCAATTGAAATGTGCATAAATAAAAATATATCAAATGAGACAAGATTATATAATAAATCACTTATGGAAAGTAATTATTCAATAGATAAATGGAAAAAGAAAGTAGTAGATTATATTTTTTATATTTTAAATAAATAATTATTTTTATGTCATAATAAAGCAATTGATCAAAAATAAATAGTATAGAACATTTTTTGTTGTTAAAATAATTTTTCATATAGAATTTCTTTAGTGATATATTGTTTTTTTAAAAATTCTTAAAAGAATTGATGTATAAGTTTTTCTTCGCCATGATTATTGTTTATTTTTCGATATATCAGAATATTGAAAAAGGCAATAATTATGGCGATTTACATATAATAACCATATCGAAATAAAAATATAATAGGAGTCTTTTTAATTTTCTATTAGAGACTTAAAATAAGTAATAGATGATGAAAAGACACTTTTCAAATATTCTATAGAATTATCACATTTCATCCACTGTTAAGGAAGAAGACTCGCTGTGAAAGAGCAGCATTGTAAAACAAGGAAAATTAATCCGAAGAATATTGATATATTTTATAAAAAAGGAAGAAAGAAGAAGGGCGATGAACGAAAGTCAAAGCTGGAAGTAAGAAGAAAATAGGAAGAAATCGGATATTAGCGAAAGTAAGGAAGTAATAAAGAATTAATACAATTCTATTATT
>Ga0247611_10010074_pt1 | contig 11187 bp, 10 predicted proteins | sample 177DNAGHGhighgp2_FD_192422 | JGI IMG/M metagenome (GOLD analysis project Ga0247611, IMG submission 192422) | Sheep rumen microbial communities from Palmerston North, Manawatu-Wanganui, New Zealand - 1770 DNA GHGhigh gp2 | ecosystem: Host-associated > Mammals > Digestive system > Stomach > Rumen... | reverse complement strand
TATTTCTATTTTTTTTATCCTCTTTTGTGCTTTTCGCCAAGAAACCCATGCACATACGGTAAACGCTTGTAAAAGCCGACAAAAGACCCAACACTAAAGCGACTATGATGACCCATGACCCAAGTTCGAATTTCTTCCTGAGCCAAAAGCCAAGAAGACATAAAAGAATGGGCGGAACGACTATTGAAAAGCCTATCTGCCCGTAGACCGATATGTAATTAAGGGCTTCTCTGAGCCACTTTCTGTCCATCTTACTCTTCTTTGTCCTTCAGGATGTCGATCTTGACGCCCGCTTCCCTGAGCATGGCTTCTCCAAGTTCATCGGGATAAGGTTCTTTTGTAACTACTCTTTTGATGCCTGCATTTATGATCATCTTTGAACATATGGAGCAAGGCTGTGTAGTACAGTAAAGAACGCTGCCTCCTATGTTCTGTCCCAGAGTTGCAGCCTGTATGATAGCATTTTGTTCGGCGTGAAGGCCTCTGCAAAGTTCTGCTCTTTGCCCGGAAGGGACTCCGAGCTGCTGTCTTAGGCACCCTGCATCTTCACAGTGGGTGATGCCTTGAGGCGTTCCGTTATAGCCGGTAGCCATGATGCGGTGATCCTTGACTATGACCGCTCCTACGCCTCTTCTTATGCATGTGGAACGGGTCCTTGCAAGTTCTGCAAATCCCATGAAATACTCATCCCAGTCAGGTCTGTTCATTTAGCACCTCCAAAAACACAGGGCAAAGAGAAGTAAGCCTCCTCATTCACATCCCTGCCATTATATCAAAAAAGTATTAAGACAGATACAATATATCTGTCTATATGTGAAAAACATTTCAGCTAAAAAAGCTCAGCTATTCGTGAAATTCAAAAGAACACTTCATCAAGATAAAGGCCCTGAGGAGGAGCCACATGACCTGCCTTTTGCCTGTCTAAAGAATCTATAGCATCCTTAACAGACTCAGGAGTCCTCTTGCCAAGGCCAACCTCAACCAAAGTGCCCGTGATGATCCTTACCATATTGTAGAGGAAACCGTTCCCGGACACCTTTATGGCCACATCTCTGTCCTTTTCATCTATGACGATGTCATATACTGTCCTTACGGTCGTTTCCTTTGGACTCCCTGCAGACTGAAAGCATGCAAAATCATGTTCTCCTATTATGTATGCTGCAGCTTCTTTCATTTTTGAAACATCAAGTTCTCTTTTTATCTGATAGCAGTAGTTCCTTTTAAATACGTCAGGATCTTTTCCGCAGCTTATCCTGTATATGTACCTTTTGCCCTTTGAAGAAAATCTTGCATGAAAATCCTCAGGCATCTCCAAAGCTTCAAGGATCCTTATCTCTCCTATACCCTCGAGCCTGTCCTTTGCAAGAGCATTGTTCATTACTCTTGCCAGGTTTTCTGCAGGTATCTTTATGTTCGCTTTAAAGGATGCGCACTGTCCGTATGCATGGACACCGGAGTCAGTCCTTGAGGTGCCGTCAAGCTTTATATCCTCTCCTGTGACAGCTTTTAGGACCCTTTCGAGTTCTCCGCAAACAGTCCTTTTTTCAGGTTGCCTTTGCCATCCGGAAAAGTTCGTTCCGTCATATGCGATTTTTAAAAATATGTTCTTCATAAGAGTATCAAAAAAGGCCGGGATCATTCCGGCCTATCTTTATCAATTGAATATGTCGATATGGGCAAAGGACGGTTCGATGACCTTTTTGCCGGACACTGTCATTACGCCGCAAAGGATATTACCGTCTACATTTTGCTTGTAGATCACATAACCGTTCCTTATGCCGATGAAAGGACAACCTTCGATGCCTTCGCATTTTTCTTCCGTAAGGCATATGTATGGATATTCAGACTTATCTATGATGATCCAGTAACCGTTCTTCTTTACAGCTGCTCTTTCTTCGCAGAAAGCTCCCTTGTTGCCGCTCACGTCTATATTGGACGGCTTTAATGCAGCTACATCGTCAAATACCGATTCGATGACAAGAGCTCCTGTCTCATCGATAAAGCCCCAGAACTTTCCGTCATATACTGCGGCAAGTCCCTCAGAAAACGGCAGAGCCTTCTGATACTGGAATGGGATGACTGCATTTCCGTTCTCATCTACATATCCCCAGAATCCTTTGTCGTTGCATGCAAGATACAAGGGTCCTTCGCAATGCTTTAAGAATCTGTACTTGCACTCGAAGAGTATGGTCCCGTCGCTTTTGCAAAGACCGAACATGCGGCCCATGTTCATGACTATGACATTTCCGTTTTCATCTACGCCTGAAGGATCTGCATCCCAGCCTGCAGGAAGAGTTGCGACAACATCGCCCCAGGAGTTTATGACATAAGCAGATTCAGGTCCAAGACCGTCGTTTGTATCTACATTCCTTTGGCGCATGACGACAGCAAGTCCATTTTTAAAAGGCGTTGCCAAACCAAGTGCCCATGTATTCCCATACCATCTGCCGGGCACTACAGGCACGCGACTTGCAGTTATGACAGGCTTAAAGTTTGCATCAGCATAAAAGTATTTCTGAAGCGAATGATTTGAAACGGAAACAGCAACAAGTCCTTCTGAAAAGTGATCGCTCTCTCCTATCTGGCTTCCGGAGAAATTGTTGTATACGATCTTTCCTTCCCCGTTTATATACTCATATCCTGAGTACATATTGAGGATGAGACCTACTCCCTCTTCATAAGGGACCGTAGCCATATATTTTGGTTCTACTTTCCATTCTCCGTTTATGTTTATGAAGCCGTACAGTCCGTTTTCTGAATTTTTTGCCGGAGCAAGAAGTCCGGTATCCCTGACGCTGATGGTCTCGGGTTCTATGGAAGATATATATTCGAGAGCTTCGTCAAGATCGAAAGTCTCGGACATATGGCCTTCCTCTGCATCGTCAATTGAAACGTCACATGCAGCAAACCCAAGGAGCATAACCAATGCCAGTAACAAGGATAAAAATCTTTTCATTTAGATCAGCCTTTCTTGTAGGAGCTCTTAAGTCCTACGATCTGGTTGAATACGGGCGCGTTCTCTTTGCTGAGCACCGTATCTGCAATATAGTAACCGACTCTGAAGAATTGGAACCTCTCTCCTGCCTTTGCATACTTTAAGGAGCTTTCAGCCTTTGCTACGAGTTCCTTTTTTGATTCAGGATTGAATTCGTTCTTTCCGGTCTCTTCATTTGGAAGAGCAAGAAGTCCGTACTGGCGAACAGGGATGTCTACACAGTCATCTGCGCATACCCAGTGGATAGTGCCCTTGACCTTCCTTGAATCAGCTCCGGGAGTTCCTGACTTCGTGTCAGGATCATAGGTACAAAGGAGTTCTGTCACATTGCCATTTTCGTCCTTTACGACCTCGTTGCAGGTGACGAAGTATGCTCCTTTGAGCCTTACTTCATTTCCCGGATAAAGCCTGAAATACTTCTTTTCAGGAACTTCCATGAAGTCATCTCTGTCCACATAAAGATGCTTTCCAAAGCTTATCTCTCTTGTTCCCATTCCCTCTACGGTCTGGCTGTTTTCAAGAGGAAGCTTTTCAAGCTGTCCTTCAGGATAATTGGTAATGGTCAGCTTTATAGGGTCCATGATGACGAATCTGCTTTCGACTCTGTCCTTAAGGTCGTCCCTTACGAAGAACTCAAGCTGATCCATACCTATCTCGCTGTTTGCTTTTGAAACGCCTATTGCGTCGCAGAATGTTTTTAGAGCTTCGGGAGTATAACCCCTTCTCCTCATTCCTGCTATGGTGCAAAGCCTTGGATCGTCAAAGCCTTCAACAAGGCCTGCCTTTACAAGCTTTATGATGTTTCTCTTGCTCATGATAGTATTTGAAAGGTTCAGCTTTGCAAATTCTATCTGCTGAGGAGGTTCCGGCCAATCAAGGTTCTCAAGCACCCAGTTGTAGAAGGGTCTGTGATCTTCAAACTCCAGTGTGCAAAGGGAATGAGTGATCCCCTCTATGCCGTCCTCTATGGGATGAGCGAAGTCGTACATTGGATATATGCACCACTTATCTCCTGTATTGTGATGAGTCACATGCATGACTCTGTAGATGACAGGATCTCTCATATTGATGTTGGGACTTGCCATGTCTATCTTTGCCCTTATGCACATGGCTCCGTCCTCATATTTTCCTGCTCTCATATCCTCAAAGATCTGAAGAGATTCTTCAGGAGAACGGTCCCTGTCGGGAGCGTTTTTACCGGGCTCAGTGAGAGTTCCTCTTGTATCATGGATCTCTTCTGCGCTCATTGAGCAGGCATATGCAAGTCCTTTTTTGATGAGCACCTTTGCGCACTCATACATCCTGTCAAAATAGTTCGATGCATAATTGAGCTTGTCCCATTTGAACCCAAGCCACTTTATGTCGTTTTCTATGGAACCTACGAATTCTTCGTCTTCCTTTGAAGGATTGGTATCGTCATAACGAAGGTTGCAGGTGCCGCCGTACTTTTCTGCTGTTCCGAAATTGAGACACAAAGATTTTACATGCCCTATATGAAGATATCCGTTGGGCTCGGGAGGAAACCTGGTGATGATGTGATGTGAATATCTTCCTTCCGCAATATCCTTTTCGATTATGTCGTGTATAAAATTTCTTTCCATATATGTTCCTTTTGTTTTTTGGATACTTTTTAAGTATGAAGTATGTTTGTGATATTACTGTGAAAGTGCTTGATCATGATCAAAAGCGCAAACATCCAATATAACTTATGTATAATACCATCCAAGTAGTCAAAAGGCAAGAGAAGCACAAAAAAATCGCCTGTCCGAAACAGGGCAGGCGATATGGAAAATCCTTATCTCTTTCTTGCTTTTCTTCTTGCAGCCTGTTTTTTAAGAACTGCCTTTGGGATAGTTCCGCCGTGCTTTGCAAGGGATCCTACTGTCTTTACTTTGTAGACGCTTGCATCGTGGATCTCCTGAAGCCTTTTTTGTATCTCAGCTTCTCTTTCGGCTTCCTGAGCGTCATGCTTTGCTCTTGCCTTGGCTCCTGCAGCGTTCTTTCTTTCGAGCTTTTCCTTTTCCTTTGCGATCTGCTCTTTTGCTTCCTGTACGCTGATGCCCTTTTCCTTAGCATATCTGTAGGGATCTGCCTGAGCAAGCTTTTCCGGAGCGGATGCGCCTTTGCCCTTTACAGTCTTTTCTTCCTGCTGCTTGCTTTGTGCTCTTGTGGTAGCAAACATCATGATGGCCATCATGCCTATGGTCATGATGATGGAGATGGTGCTGTCTATCTTTGTATTCCTTGTCATGAATGTGAAGGAATAAGGAGATGCAAGAGTATTTCCTGATGTTGCTTTGATACCGGCTGTGACATTTACTGTATATTCGGTATTAGTTACAAGATCGCCTTTAAGTATGCACCAGATCTCGTTTGGATACTTTGGATGATGAGCTATCTCAAATTCCTGCTTTACGCCTTCAGGGTCAGTTATGGTGATGCATCCTGCATTGAACTGATCATTTGCAGCAGAACTTACATCTTCATTAAAAATGATCTTTACAGCCATGTTTGCAAGCTGTTTTCCCTTTTCACCCTTGCTTGGAACGGTACCGGTTATCTCAAGTCCGCCTGCAGCAAAAGCGCACTGCGCAAAGATCATGGTAAGAACGAGTATTACAGCTGTTAGAGCAGCTTTTCTTTTCATTTCAATTGGCCTCCTGGGTTTTTCTTCGGTCTTTTTCGCAGTTCTTTAAAGAAGTCTTTTAAAAGCAAACTGCATTCATCCTGGAGAAGACCTATCTCCTGATAGACTCTGTGATTGAGTCTCTTATCCGTAGTTATGTTTGCAAGTGATATGCAGGCTCCGCTCTTTGGATCGAGCGTCCCTATATACAGATTATCAAGACGCGAGAGCACTATGGCGCCGGCGCACATGGAACAAGGTTCAAGGGTCACGTACATATCGCAGCCTGAAAGTCTCTTTGCATCAAGGAAGCAGCAAGCTTCCTTGATAGCTATGATCTCGGCATGCTGGGTAGGGTCCTTTGTCTCTTCGACACGGTTCCTTCCCCTTCCTATGATAGCGCCGTCCTTTACAATTACGGCGCCGATGGGTATCTCCCCGGCGTCTCCTGCAAGGACAGCTTCGCTTATAGCTTCCCTCATGAATCTTTCGTCCATGTGATTCTCCTGCAAAACGCAACTTTTATATTAACACAGAAGAATTTTTCATTCAATCTTTATGTTGACTTAAACCCCACTTTTGATGCATAATAAGGAGCACGCCTCCATAGTTAAACGGATATAACGGAGGTTTCCTAAACCTTTGTTGGCGGTTCGATTCCACCTGGGGGTACCATCAACCAAGAGATCCAAAATGTAAAAGTTTTGGATCTTTTTATTTTGTTGCAAGAGGCGGAACGCTGTAGCTTATCTTTAGATCATCAAGAAGGACTGAAGAATAAAGACTGCTCACTCCTCTGATCCTTTTGATGGAATCAAGTACGTCCTGGAACTCGCTTTGGTTCTTTGCGCAGATCTTGACTATATAATCATATGCGCCGGTGCACCTGCTGCAGGACATGACAGAATCGCTGGTATTAACGAACTTGATAAAATCGGACAGTCTTGGGTCCCCTGCCACTGAGACCATCACTATGCCAAGGACATTCTTCTCCATCTCGATGGGGTCGAGTATAGCAGTATACTGTCTGATGACGCCGCTGGCTTCAAGTTTCTTGAGCCTCTCGGACACTGCAGACAAAGAAAGATTGATCCTCTTTGACAGCTCTGAGATGGAAATCCTTGCGTTTTCCTGAAGTACGCTCAGAAGCTTCTCGTCTATTACGTCTATTGCCATGGTTTCGCTCCTTTCTATGAGCTGGCTTATCTTACCAATAGCTGTAAAAAAAATCAAGCGATTTTACTCGATCACTTGATTTTTTGTTGATTATTCGGACTTTTTTGAAAAAATGTCTATTTTCCGGCTACTGCAACGCCTGGGATCAGTACCGCAAGAGGTCCTTTGTAGGTCCTGTCCTCATATTGCTCCTTTGAAAATGTAAGGCAGCCCTGAAGATCCAGGAGGCTCCCGTTAATGGAACCGCCGCTTAGTTTTTCTATACTGCCGTCTTCCTTGTAAAGAAGAGCAAGCCTTATCTCTCCTTTGAAATGTCCGTCCATAGGATCCATCTGGAAATCAGAAAAGCTTATGGGCTCAAGGACTCCCGGTCTTCTCAGTTCCTTGACAGGAACGGTACCGTTTTCGCAGCGCACCTTCCTATAGTCTCCTGTAGGTTCTATGCCAAGGTATCTGCAGAACCTGGTATTTCCGTAGATGAGCCTTAGTTCACCTTCTTTTATGAGGCATCTTTCCGGCATGGGTATGCCTTCGGGAGAATATGGATCGAGAGGCTCAAGGTAGAGATTGAGTTTTTCTCCTTTTATCTCTTCGCCCTGGACTTTATCTCCCACCTTCCACTTGGAATATCCGGGGAAGACCATGGATGCAGAACTCCTTGCTGCATAAAGTTCAAATAGAGTAGCAAGGTTTTCTCCCGTCAGGATGATATCGTAGTCAGCAGCCTTCGGAGGCTCTTTTGCTGCAGCCCTTGCTCTTACATCCTCAATGGCCTCAGAGACCTTTTTCTTTATGGCATCGGCATCGAACCTGTCGTAAGCAAATTGTCTGTACTGCTCAACGTCTATAGGAGTGATGCACTGAGCTACAAGCTCTCCTGAAACTTCGTCAGAATCAAAGCTTACGTCAAGGCCGTTCGATGCTATGATCCGCTCAAAACTCCTGGTGACAAAAACTTCGGCAGAGTTTATGAAAGCGTCAGAAGCGGTATCCGCTTCAAACATTGCCTTTGCAAACTCTGACACAGTATCCTCTATGTTCATGGAAGCAAGGTCTGAAACGCTCTTTTTTCTTTCTTCCACTGTAGGATCTGCAAGCTCAAACCAAGGGTTCTTTACAAAGGATGCTGCAAGATATGCGCTCTTTACATGGTCTCTTATCTCAGCATCTGTCATGCCGGGACTTATGAGGGCTGTGCTGTCTCCTCTAAACTTCCTTCCGCCTTCTTCAAAGTCTCTAAAGACTGTGACCTCGTATCTGGTCATGTCTTTGATCCTTGGAATATCCAGTTTCTTTTTTATGAAGTAAAGTTCTGCAGTCTTTGACTTCTTTTCAAGGACTCTGTAGACCTCTACTCCCTCGTCTTTCAATATATTCGTTATTCTTTCAAGCATTGGGCACCTCCTCTAACCTAAGCGTATCTTTGCTTTGATCCAGGGACCGCCGTCAGAGACCTTGACCCATTCTTTCCATCCCTTGCCGCAGGCTCCGCCTCCGCCGAGTTCCACCCTTTCGGACATCATTGAAATGGACTTAAGAAGATCGGGAACATATCCTGTAAGGACGCAGGGAGAGAATATCCTTCCTGTTAATTTTCCGTCCTTAATCTCTCTTGCAATGCTTACCATGCACTGTATGCCCCAGTTCTTTGGATCCTCCATACCAGAGGATGGATTCTCAAGGAGCATGCCGTATTTGACGGATGCTATCATGTCTTCGACCTTGTCGTGTCCGCCTTCAAAGAAAGTGTTGGTCATCCTTGTGTAGGCCTTTCTTTCGACAGATTCTCTCCTGCCGTTTCCTGTGGCTTCTACACCGAGTCTTGCAGCTGATACTGCATCAGCATAACCTGATACGAGTTTGCCGTGGTCTATGACAAGAGTATCGTGAGCAAGGACTCCTTCGTCGTCGAAGAAGAAAGATGCGACTTCTCTTGCAGAAGCTGCTCCGTCTCTCATAGTTACCAGTTCAGATGCTATCTGCTGGCCCATGAAGTTCTTTGCAAGAGCTCTGTCCTTTACGAACATATCCATCTCGACGCCGTGACCGAAAGCCTCGTGTACTATCATCCCCGTGGTTTCCGGTGAGCATATGCACTCATACTCTCCGGGTATCATAGGTTCGCTGTCCAGAAGATCTATACATGTCTTTACGAGCTCAGGCCCGTAGCTTTCCATCTCGTCCAAAATTTCTGCGCCGCCAAGAGTCGAGAAGCTCTTGTATGCATCCTTTATCTCCTGTCCTCTTGCTGCAATAACAGCAAAAGAGCTGCTGGTCCAAAGGACGTTTTCTTCCATATCCTTGTTATCGGAAAGGAAGAGTTTGTTGTAATACTGATATGAAAGCCTCGTCATGCAGTCGAGGAGCCTTTCGTCCAAAGCTTTTGTCTTTTCCCTGATATCAGAAAGCTTTTCGATGATCTTCTCATCTCCGAGTTCTTCCGGATGCAGCTGATAATCAGTGCTCTTTATGAACTCTATCTTTTCATCGGAAAGGACAGGCGTTTCGTATCTATCCCAAAGAGCTGCCATCTTTGAGAGCTTCGTGCCTATTTCTTCAACTATGCAGGGTATGCCCTCTTCACTTATCTCGTTTGCAGCATATTCAGCATAAGCTTTTCCGTCGTGTACTCTTGCAACAAAGCCACGCCTTCCGAACATGTCGCCGTCTGAGATCCTGACGCCCTGGGCGCTGACAGAGTAGTTTTGCTGCCTTCCGTCGCAGACTAGTACCGTTGCATAGCCGTACTTTTCGGAAAGAGCCTTTTGAAGTTTCTTAAAGAGTTCCTTATTCTCTTTTATGTAAGCGCTTCTTGCTACTTCCATAGATATCCTCCTTTTATCATTTTTTTCGATTATACCACCTTTGATATGTATAAAGATAGAAAAGAATGGTATAATGATGCAGCGAAAAGTAAGTATAGGAAAAAGCCATGAATACTATCAAAGAAAAGTTTTTATCCCGCTTCGGCGAAGAAGCTGAAAACGAGTATGTGGTCTACGGAAGAGCAGAACTTGCAGGAAACCACACGGACCATCAACACGGCATGGTCATTGCAGCTACCATCGACCTTCCGATGAGAGCAGCCGCAAGAAAAAACGGAACCGAAACCATCAATGTGTTTTCAGAAGGCCACGAGCCCATCTCTTTAAAACTTGGCGCAAAGCACCCTCTAAACAAAGAAAAGAACACTGCAGCAGCCCTTGTAAGGGGCATGGCATCAAAATATGAAAAAGTATCCGGTTTTGATGCATACATCACATCTGAAGTACCTGCAGGATCCGGTCTTTCAAGTTCCGCAGCCTTTGAGGTCATGATAGGAAGGATCATAGAAGACCTATTTGACTGCAAGACAGATCCAACCACCCTTGCAATGAACGCTCAGTATGCAGAGAATGTTTTCTTCGGAAAACCCTGCGGTCTCATGGACCAGATGGCCTGCTCTTACGGAGGTATCATAAGGATAGATTTCGGAAACCCGATACCCATCGTAGAAAGGATCCATTACGATTTTGAAGAAAAAGGCTACACTCTCTGCCTCATAGACAGCCATACAGACCATGTGGATCTGACAGAAGCATATTCTGAAATACCGGGTGAAATAACCAAGGTCTGCCGCTACTTTTACAAGGACAACCTTCACCAGGTAGACAAGAGGCAGTTCGCAAACCAGCTTGCTCAGGTGAGAGAATATGCAGGAGACAGGGCCATAATAAGGGCAATGCATGTTCTAAACGAGAATTTCAGAGTTGAGAATATGGCCAGATTCCTAAGAGAAGACCGAATAGACGATTATCTTGATGCAGTAGACAGGAGCGGCGAATCATCCTGGATGTACCTTCAGAACGTGATCCCTTCAGGCGCAATAGAGCACCAGGGACTTGCCTTTGCCATAATAACATCAAAGTTCTATCTGCAAGGAAGAGGCGCATGCAGAGTCATGGGCGGCGGTTTTGCCGGCATGCTTCAGGCTTATGTGCCAAATGACATCCTTGATCACTTCATCTCAGGAGTGAACAGAGTTTTAGGTCCAGGCAGCGTCATACCCACAAAGGTCACATATTACGAGTGATCTAAAACTCCAAACTGCAGAGCTCTATGCGAAACAGAAAAACAGCCCGGAAACCTTAATTAAAGGTCCCGGGCTTTTGATTTTTGGTTGTTTCAAGCTGGTACTTGAATTACTCCTTCTTGAGGAGGTCTCTTATCTCTGTAAGAAGTGCGATGTCCGCAGGTGGTTCTGCAGCTGCAGCTTCTTCTGCTTTTTCCTCTTCTTCTTTCTTTACAAGCTTTTCTGCTGCTGCTCTCATCTTGTTCATTGCCTTGACAACAAGGAAGATGACGAATGCAACGATGAGGAAGTTTACTACTGCCTGGATAAAACTGCCGT
>Ga0247611_10010073_pt1 | contig 11189 bp, 14 predicted proteins | sample 177DNAGHGhighgp2_FD_192422 | JGI IMG/M metagenome (GOLD analysis project Ga0247611, IMG submission 192422) | Sheep rumen microbial communities from Palmerston North, Manawatu-Wanganui, New Zealand - 1770 DNA GHGhigh gp2 | ecosystem: Host-associated > Mammals > Digestive system > Stomach > Rumen... | reverse complement strand
GACTATCTGCAGGCACTGTCCACCGGCCTGTGCCTGTCCGAGCGCCGGCGGCTGGTGCTGTATGTTCACAATTATTCCTATGATTATGTGTTCCTGCGTAACTTCCTCTTCGAGCGCTTCGGCGAACCGACCGCGGCGCTGGCGGTCAAGACGCACCGATATATCACCATGCAATTTGCCTGCGGCATCGAACTGCGCGATTCTTATATCCTGGCGCAATGCAGTCTGGAGAAGTGGGCAAAAGACCTGGGCGCGCAGGTGCAAAAGGCCACAGGCCAGTGGGACTACAAAAAGCACCGGACACCGGCCAGTGATCTGACCGCGGATGAAATCGACTACGCCTGCGCAGACGCAGAGGCGCTGGCCGAGTGCGTCCGGCTGAAAGCAGCGCAGGGCGGTTATACAATAGGAAACATACCATTGACCGCGACCGGATACGCACGCGATGCCGCGCGCAGTGCCGCGTTTGCGACCGACTGGCACGAGCGTGTGCACAAACTGGACATGACGTTTGCGCAGTACGACAGATGCAGCCGGACTTTTCAAGGCGGCATCACGCATGGGAACCGCTGGCAGATCGGACGCATCCTGCATGGCGTCGTGTCCTACGATTTTGCATCGTCATATCCTTATGTAATGTGCACAGAAAAGTATCCTATGTCAAAGTGGGGCATGGCGATGTACTCGCTGGAACAGATCCAGCGCGACAGCGCGGATTATGCTTTTATGTTCGATCTGATATTAATTGACGCCAGGATAAAACCTGGCCATGCCATGCCGCCTATAGCGCAGAGCAAATGCCTGCGCTACAGCAATGACGCTGTGTGGGACAATGGCAAATTGATCAGCGCAGCCATCGTCGCTATACCATGCAACGAAATCGACATGCAGATTTACCTGGACCATTACGACGCGACCGCAGTTTATCATGGGCTGTTTGAAGATGGAAAGATGCGGCGCGGCATGGTCTACACCTGCGTGAAGAAGCCTTTGCCGCAGTGGTTCGTGGACACAATCGTGTCCTATTTCGTCACCAAGACGACGATGAAGAGCGCTGATCCTCAATTATACCAGTACCACAAAGCGCTGCTTAACGCGCAATATGGCATGTGCGGTCAGCGTCCGGTACGTGCCGAGATCGTCGAGGACTACCAGGCAGATGCCGGTTCTGAATGGCGCATCGTCGCGCCGGCCGATCCGGCACAGATGCTGAATGATTACTATAATAAATACAATTACTTTCTGCCATACCAGTGGGGCATGTATGTGACGTCCTACGCGCGCCGGAACCTGTACCGGCTGGGCGAGTGCTGCGAACAATGGATTTATTGCGACACAGACAGCGTCAAGGGGATCGGCTGGGACCTGGCCAAGGTGGATGCCTACAACCGGCAATGCGTTGAGAAATTGGCCGCGCGCGGTATCCAGCCGGTCACCTACAAAGGAAGGCAGTACAGCATGGGTGTGGCCGAGCATGACGCGACATACAGCGAATTCATCACACTGGGCGCGAAGCGGTACGCCTACAGAGACGCGGCCGACAACTCGCTGCACATCACGGTGGCCGGCGTGCCCAAGCGCGGCGTGAAAGCGCTGCATAACGATATAAGAAACTTTTCCCGCGGTAAGATATTTCACGATACTGGCAAGCTGGTACCGGAATATCACACGCAGAACGGCATCCGGACAATCACCAGGCAAGGCTGCCGCATCCGCGTCGGAAGCTGGATCAGACTGGTAGAGGCCGACTACAAGCTTGACATGACAGACCGTTTCGACGAACTGCTGGACGCGGTCATGCAGATGGATCGGGCAGAGGACTGAAAAAAGTGAAAAAAGTTGTTGCGGACCTGCGCAGGCTGTGCTAATCTATCATTGTCACCAGGGCGACAGCCCAAAACCGCATACAGAAAGGGTAAACAACAATGGAACAGGCGACAACGACAACGACGGCCACAACGGCTACCAGAATGCAGGAAGCGATCTACACCGAGTACGATTCCATGGCGCGGACCGCGCGGAAATTCGGTAACGTGTCCGAATGGGCGCACGACTTTCGCCAGCGCTCAATCGGCATCGTCACCGCGGCCATCTACATGGACGTGACCGCGGAAGAGCGCAACAAACTTTACGAACTGGTGGACCGTCTCTGGAACAGATTCGACCAGGACGCGAAATACTAAAGCTGGCGCAGGTTAAGTACAACATCGGCAAAGGTAAGCAGTAACCACAGACGGCTGGGCTATCGGCCATACGGGCAGAAAGGGTAAACAATGGGTAAAATCGAGATCACGGTCCGCGGCCATTTCGACGACGGCAGCCGCGAGCGCAGGGCACTGGCCTGGCCGTACACGTCGCATGGCGTGCGTTTCGGACTGGTCCGCAACATGTCCGAACATCGCTGGACGTCGGTCGAGCTTCTGACCGGTCTGGCGGTCGCGACGGCCGACACGCGCGACCAGTGCGAAGGCCAGACGGCCATGGTGGCCGACAGAGTCGCCGCGCTGGTGCAGCGGTACTGGAACGACGAGGCGCGAGGCATCAGCGACAGAAAGCTGTTCAGCCCCTGTGCCAACGAGATGACGGCCCGCGAGTATGAGGCGCTGCGCACCGGCACCTATGCCGCTGGGAAGGGTGGTGCCGATGATGATTAAGTTACTCTTCGCGGATGGCACGACCTGGGAAGACCAGAACGCGCGGCGCGTCCGCGTGAACCTGCAGACAGGCACCATGCTGATCCGCGGCGCGCACTCAGACACGGGCACAGATGATGTCCAGGTAAAACGAATCGATCTGGGACAGCTTCTGAGCGTCACGGTGGACCGCAATGACAAGTAAGCAATATACATGCATCGGCGAGAACTTCGCCCACGGCGCACGCATGGGCGCGTGCGGTGAGACTCGAACTTTGATGGGATGGCTGGTGCATCTGACCGGCAGAAGCGAAGAATTCCTGCGTGAGTATTTCAGCGGTTTTCCGGACTCAAATGTCGCTGAGTACATTTATACCAACTATGGCAAACGGCTGAGCCAGCGGCCAAACAGAAACGGGCAGAAAGGGTAAACAAATGGCAACCTACAGAAGAACCAACAAACAGCAGAACGAGCAGCCGCGCCAGCCGCGTGAGGCGCTCAAGATCGACAAGCTGACCGTCACCAGGGCTCGCCGGTGGGACGACGGCAACGAAACGTTCGATATGGACCTGAACGGCATCAGTATCTACGGCTGCCGCCTGGTCGAGGGCAAGAACGGCTTGTTCGTCAGCTTCCCGGCCCGCAAAGGGAACGACGGCAAATACTACAGCCACGTGTACGCGACGCTGGACGATGAGACGGTCGAAGCGATCTGCCGGCAGGTTGACGACCTGCTGGCCAAGCAGTAAAACTGAATAAGACAAACGTAACAGGGGCGGCGCGTTTGCGCCGTCCTTTTCTTGTAAAGGGGGATTAGATGCAGGATGTAAGATACCTAATGAACGGTTATCTAAACATGCAGTATATCATCACGCACAGTCATGGCATGCGCGTCTGGCTGATCGGCGGCCGCGGCATCGGCAAAACCTATGGTGCGCTGCAATACTGTCTGGAGCAGGGCAAACCCTTCCTATATATGAGGCGCACCAAAGACCAGATAGAGAACATGACGCGCGACTACTTCAACCCTTTTAAGAGTCTGGCGCCGGACTGGCTCATTAACGTTGAAGCAATGGGAAAGGCCGGCGGCCGGTTTTATACAGGCGATCCCGATGACAAGGACAGCCAGCAGACGCGCGGTGTGATGCTGGCGCTGTCGGGCATCGCGGCACTGCGCGGATTCGACATGTCTGACTACGATCTGGGCGTATTTGACGAGGCCATACCGGAACAGCACGAGCCGCAGCGACGCGGCGAAGGGTACGCACTCCTTAACGCGCTGGAAACCATCAACCGGAACCGTGAACTGCAGGGCCGGCGCGCTTTCCAGATGCTGCTGCTGGCCAATGCCAACACACTGAACAGCCGCATTCTGGCCGAGACAGGGGACAGCAGCATCATTCAGAGGATGAACGCCAGTGGGAAAACCTTCTACGATTCGCCGGCGGTGACTGTCTGGATATTCAACGATTCGCCCATATCCGAACGGAAGAAGGACCAAGCACTGTACAGCAACCAGCGTGGCCGGTTTGCCGACATGGCACTGCGCAATGAGTTTGGGGACGATACGTCACAGATACGCGCGGCCGACCTGCGGCAATACAGGGCGCGTGCTGTGCTGGGTGATATGGTGGTATGGCGATCCAGGCAGACGGCTTCGCGTTATCACATAACCAGACTGGACGACGCACCGGCCGGCGCGCTCAATGGCGTGCGCACGTTCACCGACGATGCCCGCGGCCGGAAAGAGTGCAAAGCAGCGCTTCCTTTCCTGGGGATCGCGTACACGCAGAATCGCGTCACGTTTTCCGATTATGCCTTGAAATTTTCATTCGAAGACTTTATTTATTGACAATAAAACAATCTTGTGCTATGTAAAAAATACAGGCGGCCATGCCGATACGCAAGGGTGATACGAGACCCACGGCAGGCAGGGCGCTGCACAGGTGGCCGCCTGTACTCTTAAGAAAGGAGTGCTGCACCATGCAGGATATTGTAACGCTGATATCAACAGTTGGTTTCCCCATCGCCGCGTGTCTGGGCATGGGGTGGTACATTTCCAAGACCCAAGAAAATTTGCGCAAAGTAGTAGAGGAAAATACGAAAGCTGTTCTTCTGCTCACAGAACGAATACAGAAAGGATACCAGGAACATGAAAGTGAATGATGTGCTTCGACTGATCGACGCTGGATTCACGGCCGATGAAGTACGAGCCATGGAAGCTGGCGAAGTGCAGCAGACACAGGCAGACACAGCGCCGGCAGAAGAGCCGGCCGAGGAACCAGCACCGGCAGAAGCAGAAGCGCAGGCAGATGCCGCGCCGGCGCAGACAGACGATGAGCGCATCCGCGCGTTGGTCCTGCAGACGATCAAGAACCTGCAGCAGAAGGACAACGCGAGAAGCGCGCAGAGGGCGGCCGAGAAGCCGCAGACCGCGGAAGACATCATCCGCGAGTTATCCAAACACATGTAAGAAAGGGGGTAAAAGATGAGCGTTAACACCATGGATTTCGAGCAGAGCGCTACACTGCTCGCTGCCATCGCGTCGCAGGCGACCGGCCAGACCGCCGTTGCGACCATCAATCCGTCTGAGTTTGTCACGCAGGCGCAGACCGTGCTGGCGACCGGATACGACCGAATGACCACGGCCATCAGCCAGGTTTTAAGCTACACGATCTACAGCGCGCGCGAGTACCTGGGCAGTCTGCGCGGCATGCGCGTGGACGGACGCAAATGGGGCGGCATCGTCAGAAAGATCAACTACATCGACATGCCGCTGGTCGATGACGAAGTGTACAGCACGGCGACCGACGCCACGCTGGCGAACTACAGATTCCGGAAGGACCTGTCGATTCAGACAAATTTCTACGGTGACACCGGCTTTGAGCAGTACACCATGTTCTACAAAAACCAGTTGGACCAGGCGTTTACAGGCCCGGACGAATTCGGCACGTACATGGCCGGTCTGCTGACCAAGATCAACAATCAGCTGGAACAGACCTTCGAGAACACCGGCCGCGCCGTCCTGTGCAACCTGGCCACGGCCAAATCGCTGGCCGATGCCAACAGCGTGATCCATCTGCTGACCGAGTACAACGCCGATACCGGTCTGACGCTGACTGCGACGACCGTTATGCAGCCGGGCAATTACGAGCCGTTTGTTAAGTGGATGGCGGCCCGTATCCAGACGATCAAAGACCTGCTGGCTGTTCGCGGCGTGAAATTCCACGTCAACCCGACTGCCGCCACGCCTGTGGGCGGTTACATCCAGCGGCACACGCCTGCGGATCGCCTGAAAATCTACATGAATTCGGGTGTGATGAACAATATCCAGGCAAGGGTGCTGACCGGCCTTTATAATAAGGACGATTTTAAGATGGTCGATACCGAGGCCGTGCCTTTCTGGCAGTCGCCCGACAGTCCTGCGAAGATTCAGTATCAGCCGAGCTTTATCGACAACACCGGCACGGCTACCGAAGCGCCGGCGGCTGTCACACTTAATAATGTGCTGGGCATCATGTTCGACGAGGATGCGGCCGGCTGGGCCGTCACTGATGAGTGGATGGGCAGCAATCCCTGGCACGCTTTCCGCGGCATCAGCAATTTAGTCTGGCACTATCACTGCAGGTGGTGGAACGATCTCACCGAAAACGCTGTGATTCTGATGCTTGATTAATAACGCGTCTATGACGACGCATCGCATGGCGGGCAGTATTCTGCCCGCCATAGTCAAAGGGGGTGCCGCCGTTGGTCGTTCAGTTTTACAACTTCTCAAAGAAACAGAACAGCACAGCGCGGCCGCCTGCGTCCGCGCTGATCAAATCGACCGAGTGCTATCTAAAAGAGGGCTGTTCCGTCGTGAATCCGTCCATCCGTGTGGCCTGGGCGGCCGATAACATGTTGCCCACATACGCGTATATTCCGACGTGGGGCCGGTATTACTTCATCACGGATACCAGCTACGTGAATTCCGCGCTGGTCGTGGACATGTCGTGCGATGTGCTGGCTACATATAAAACGCAGATCGGCGCCAGCACGCAGTATGTATTGCGCAGCGCGGCAGCGAAAAACCCGATGATTATTGACAGCATGTATCCGACGCAGACCAAACCGGACGTTATGCACAGAACGGCGAATACACCGTTCAACGCGGTGGGCTGTTATATCCTGGGTGTTATCGGCCGCGGCAGCGGATACGGCACGGGCACTGGCAAGGGACTTACCTACTACTGCATGTCTCCAGCACAGATGGATACGTTTGTAAGCTGGGCAAACTCGTGGGACACAGCATCGGATATGGCGGCCGCTTTTGCAACAGAGCTTGATACAACGGTCGATGCTATTGCCGGCCAGATGCTGCATGTATTCGACTATATCAAAACGGCGTTTTGGATTCCGCTGGCATTCACAGATATAGCCGGCGAAGAGGGCCGTATCGTGCTGGGCGGTTATCAGTCTCCAGCAACAATCAAAGCATACAAGGTGGCCAACTTTAACAAGCTATATACAGGCACAGTGCCGTCTGCGATTATCTGCGGATTTTATCTGCCGGATCATCCGCAGGCGGCAACAAATGGCGCGTGGATGAACGCTGCACCGTACACTACGCATTATATTGATGTTCCGTTTCTGGGCGACATCGCCGTGCCTTCTGAATTTCATAGCGGTGACAGCATCGTTGTAAAGGCAGATATATCTATGATCGACGGTTCGGCCCAATTCTATGTATACGGCGAACCGGACGACACGGAAGACAGCATCATGATCGGCCGGTATCAGGCGCAGATAGGCGTCCCCATTCCGATCAATGTTGTGCGATCCGACATCGGCGGCGCTGTGTCGTCCGGTCTTGGTGCTATCGGATCACTGTTGACAGGCAACTTCCTGGGCGCGGCCGCCGGCATCGCCAGTGCCGTGCAGAGTGCGATTCCGGCGCCGCACACGATAGGCGGTCTTGCCGGATATCATACGACCGGATATCAAGCGGAACTCGTTACGACTTGCTGGCCTATCCCCGCAACCGACAACACCAACCATGGCAGTCCACTGTGCGACCGCCGCGTGATAAGCGGTCTGCCTGGATATATCCAGACGTCCGGCGCCGCGCTGGCACTGGCCGCAACCGACGTCGAGCGCGGGCAGGTGACGTCGCAGATGGATGCCGGATTCTTCTATGAATAAGGGGGTGAACGCACATGTATGTGCCCATGCAGTACCAGACGCTGAACGCAGCGATGGCATACCGAGTGCCGAACACACTGCACGACAGCGACAGCACGACCAGGTATTTTGAGCGATATTTTATGCAGAAAGCAGTCAGTGTGCTGGACGTGGACATTCCGGCCGAGTGGGACAAGGACTTTTTTCTGTACTGTCTGACCGCTTTCGGCTACTGCGTTGTAACAGATACCGATGAATATGGGATCGTGCCGCAGGCGGCCGCTATCAACGGGATCGGCCTTTACTACCAGCCGACGCACTTCGACGTGCAGAACAGCCTGGTCCGCAAATCCGGCACACTGGGCGTCGATGGCGTGCTGATCCGGATGACGCCTGATTATATGGGCATCTATGATATGATTCATCAGTATGCCTATAAAATGAGCCTGATCTATTCCGCGCTTGATCAGTCACTGATCAACAGCCGGCTGTCGTGGGCGCTGGGTGCGCGCAGTAAAAATGCCGCGCAGACGCTGAAAGCGGCAATCGACCGGATACTGCGCGGTGAACCTGGCGTCGTGATCGATAAAAAGATTCTTGACGAGGAAGACGGAAGCAGCCCCATCATCGAGTTATTCAACCGGAACCCGAAAGAGAACTATATTACTGACCTGTTGCTGCGTGACGCACAGACACTGGAAACCAGATTCAACCGCGAAATTGGTATTCCGGACGTCACAGAAGACAAAGGAGACCGCCTGACCGCACAGGAAGCGTCCGAGCTTAACGCGGGCGCCAGCGCGAAAGTAACGCTTTGGATTGAAAATATCAACGAATCGTTTGATGAGCTTTTCCGCGTGTACGGCATCCGATGCCGCGCACGTGTGCGGAATCTGACACGAGGGGGTGAACACGTCGATGAGGATGGGGGTAACGCTGAACGCGATGCTGCTGCACGACCCGACGCTGTTTGATGGCGTGACCGTTCCGACCGGCGTCGACCGGTCCGTGCTGGTCGATACGATCGTGTTTAACTATGGAGACTTGTATCTGACCAATACGGACCCGGTCTGGACAAAGGCCGCCATTACGGTCTGGGGACAGCGTCATAAGTACTACATGGATGAACTTTACAAGACGCTGAATTACGAGTACAATCCAATCGAAAATTACGACAGATACGAGGAGTACACCGACACGACAGCGGCCACCAGCAGCGGCACGAGCAGCGAAGAGAGCAGCGGCACGTCGAGCGCGACCACGTCCGCGCAGACGTCGTCCAGCACGACACAGAATCTGGCCGCCTACAATGCCGCCACCATGCAGCCGGACAGCAGCAGTGCGGACACCGGCACGCAGAGCGGAACGAACAGCGGAACGAACAGCAGCACGACATCGGGTGAGACCAGCGGCACGCGGAATGAGACGCTGGAACATGAAGCGCACATCCATGGCAATATCGGCGTGACCACGGCCGCGCAGATGATCCAAGGCCAGCGAGATATCATCAAGATCAGTTGGTATGATACGATTGCCGACCTGTTCGCCAGTGAATTCTGCATAATGATCTATTAAGGGGGGTAAGCATATGAAAACCTGGGCACAGGTGGTCCGGCAGGCGCTGACCATGGCCGGCGCGCAGATGATCGCGGGCGAGCATGACAACAACATGCCATACTGCTACATCTACGGCGGCAACGGCGAACTGCTGGACGAAAAGCGCATCAAGCAGTTGGTGAAGACATACAAACTGCATTTCAACCAGTTATTCAAGAGCACCGGCACGACGGTCGAAGACCTGATCCGGCATTGTGCCGGCAAGTATGGTTTTGACTGTTCCGGATTCGTCTGCTTTGTCACCGGCGCGCCGCGTGACATGAATTCCGGATCGCTCATCAATTCCTGTTCGCTTATCGTGCCACCGGCCAGCGGCGTTGCCGGCAGTGTGCTGTGGAAAGACGGCCATGTGGCGCTGGACATTGGGACCGGCAAGTGCATGGAATTCGTCAATGAGTACCAGGATATCGAAATCAACGACATCAGCAAGCGAGGCTTCACGCGCAGCGGGCAGCTTCCCTGGGTGGACTATCGCGGCGCATCGAACATGTAAGGGGGTGCAGGATGGCTTTATATCAGAATTACCCGTACACAGACCTGCAGACAGCGAACCTGGACTATCTGTTGCTGCAGACCAAGACCAATACGGAAAGCATTCAGACAACGAACAACAGGGTGACTGCAAACGCCAACGCGATCAGCGCGAATGCCAGCGCTATCAGCACCGAAGCGGCAACGCGCGATCATAGTGATAGAGTGCTGCAGGATCAGATCAACGGCATCATCGCCGGAACAGCACAGGTGGCTGACCGGCGACTGAATGTCAACTACAAGCGCAGGGTATTGTTCCTGGCTGACAACTTCGCGAACATCGACAGTGTCGAATACTGTGCACTGGCCGCACGCTATCTGGGACTTCCGACTGCATACTACCAGGTGATATACCGGCAGGGCGCCGGATTCCATCCGGCCAGCTATGCGGCGAGCCGCACGTTCGCCAACATGCTGAGTGGCGCGACACTTGAAATCGACAGCGACAAGATCACCGATGTCGTATTTACTGCCGGCGCGTATGACGTCAGCGCGGCAACGGCCGACATCGCGGATGGCATCAACACTTGTTGCGACTGGGTAAAAAACAACATCCCCAACGCGCGCATATGGATCTTGCTGGCGGCCTGGCGTCCCGATAAGCACGAAAGCAACGATTTCATTAACGTATACAACACCTATAGGCTTTATGCCGCGGCGAATGGTGCAACGTTCGATTATTCCGGCATTGCGATCCATTCCACTGCCCTGCTGGACAACACTCGTATGACACCGACCGCGGCCGGCTGCCGGAACCTGGCATTTGCAACGGCGCAGATTTTGTGCGGTTCGGAATCCTCGTTAATAGAGCTTCGCCGGCAGGCGGTCACCTTTACACCGTCCGCGCCGCTGTCCTCGACAACGTCCGAATTTATCGACAACAGACTGTATGGCGGCACTGTGTTCGTTGGCATCAATGGAAGATTGAATTTCGACAACACCACAAACGTCCAGTTGACCGTATGGATTGATATCGGCACCGTAACATCGGCCATGTTCGCAATGTCCACGACGAACCCGCAGCAGATCGTCGTTCCATGCGTGATCAACTACACAGGCGGCGCGCACGCAGCAGGCACAGCCGCGTTCCGTATCGTTGGAAACGTACTGCAGTGCAACCTGCGCGCGGTCAACCTTTCGACCGGCGGCTGGTATGCGGCGCAGCCTGTCAGTACGGTTCAGCTTTATGGCGCGGGAGCCGCGCTGGATGCGATCTATAACTGATCTTTCTGCCGGTCGTGCGCTTA
>Ga0247611_10010072_pt1 | contig 11190 bp, 10 predicted proteins | sample 177DNAGHGhighgp2_FD_192422 | JGI IMG/M metagenome (GOLD analysis project Ga0247611, IMG submission 192422) | Sheep rumen microbial communities from Palmerston North, Manawatu-Wanganui, New Zealand - 1770 DNA GHGhigh gp2 | ecosystem: Host-associated > Mammals > Digestive system > Stomach > Rumen... | reverse complement strand
TGCTAAGTATTCTTTTGTTACTGTGGATGAAGAAATGATATACATACATCACTTGACAAATGAAATACTGAGAATTGGACTTCCGATAGTAAAAAAGATGCCCTAAGGAACCACTCAATTACGACATGTTTTATTTCATCCGCACATTCGTCTAATCCTTTGGTTTCTGTTATGCTGTCCATATAAAGCAAAGGAGGTGCGAACATGAAAAAGTGCGTTGTAGATGAGCGGAACGAATTGGAGTATGAACTGGTTGGGGATTATTATATCGTTGCTGGTGAAGACGAACCGCCTGCTCGACATGTCGGCGTATGGGGCTCTATGCGCCGGGACTATTTGAAAAAGCATCGGCAATCACTGTATTATCAATTGCTACTGTCAGATAAACTGAACGATCACCTTGCCGACATCGAAGAACAGGCACAGGATATAATGTGGACGCTGACACGACAGATAGCTAAAGCCGAGGGCGTAACCGAAGAATTGAAGCGGAGAGATCAAATGGCATGGGTTGGTGCGATGAATAATATTCAGGCACGGGTGCGAGAAATCATCGGCAACGAATTGATCATTAGCTAAATGAAACACAGCCGCCGAGAAAAACCCGGCGGCTGTGCTATTGTTACTTTAATTGTGCATCTCTACAACGCCGTCAAACAGCGGCAGCTTTTTTTCTGTAAACTGATGTGATACAATCAACATGAGCTTACCCTTTATTGAGAGTATCAGGTCTTCAATTCTACCTGCAGTACATTCATCGAGATTTGCAAGGGGCTCATCGAGGATTAGAACATCGGTATCGCGTAACAACGCGCGTGCAAGGCAGATACGCTTCTTTTCGCCTCCCGAAAGATTCGCACCATTTTCGGATATAATGGAATCGAGTGCTTCTGTATTTGCATACTTGGAAAGCTCAAGCCGTTCTAAAAGAGCAATCAGCTTTTCGTCCGGTATCTCGCGATACATTGTCAGATTATTACGAAGCGTATCGTGGAACAAAATCGCCTCCTGCCGCACAACGGTCATGCAATCATATGTGCTTCCATATTCAGTAATCGGCAATCCATCAATTTCGATCTTACCGTCGGAGGCATCATAATATCGGAGTAGAAGATTGACCGCCGTTGTCTTTCCGCATCCACTCGGCCCTTTGATCAGATATCGTTTTCCGGCATCTGCTGTAAAATTGAATTTGCATAAAACGAGCTCCCCGTTCGGATATGCAAAAGAAACATCACGATAACAGATCCCGCTCTGAACACTTTCCAGCGCATTTCCTATTGCAACTTTGCTGTTTTCTACTATAAATCGTTCCATCTCATAACAAGCCGGTTTGATCGCTACAAGCTGACGAATGATCTCCGCTAGCGAGATCAGCGGATAAGACAACTGATCGATCATGCCGATCGCAACAAAGAAATCGCCTGCGGTAAATTCGCCGCGCAGCACGAGCCACGTGGCACAGACGAGAACGATAAAGTATGACAGATACGAGATCAATGTCGTGATCAACTGCGCGACCGCGCCAAGCATTGTATCACGAAGCAGCTTTTCCATCGTAAGATCGTTTGCTTCATCAAACCGTTTCAGAATCTGCCGTTCCACGGAGAAGTTCTTGATAATCTCAAATCCACTCAGCCAGTCGTTGACCTTGGACAGGTTTTGTTCCACCGCCTTCAGATATTCCGTCTGCGCATTCTGCAAACGCTTTTCGATCAGCTTCGGAATGTATAGAGGCGTCGTCAACAGTGCGATCGTAATCAACGCCAATCGCCAATCCAGCAGAAACAGAGCCGTACTGACAAAGACGATTTTAAATAGGATATCAAAGAACATCGGCAGCATCCGAAATCGACGTTCCTTGATGGCGTCGGCGTCATTGGTCAGTTTTGCAATGTACGCGCCTTGCTGTTGCTCTTTATAAGAAACGAAATCACGCTGCAAAATGCTTTCAAAGACGTCGTGCTTCAACAGCTTTGTGCAGCCGACAACATATCTTGCCGTAAATCGCTTATAGAGGAAATAGAATAGACACTCGCCCAATATAAACGAGATCAACAGCAATCCGTATTTGATTGTATTTTGGATTTCTCCGGCGATCGCATAATCGAGCACATCGCCCTTAAAGAATTGCAGCACGACCGCCAAGGCGTTACTGATGAAAATGCAAATTAGCGCACCAAAAAACACGGCGCGATTGCGCTTTTGATATTTTCTCATTTGTACCTCCTATCTTCTTCGCGATAGAAGGAATGAAAAGAATTTTCCTTCTATCGTTTAGAAGGAAACCCGGTACTTGACCATAAAGAATGACCTCTCTTGTTTTTATAGCATAAGTTTATCATTCTTGAGAACAGATTGCAACGACATTCGCGTATTTTCTCATTTCGCACAAAAGTTAACAATTCAACCATATAAAAGTCCGTTTTATTGGACAGGTAATCGTGTATGATTAGGGTGACAGTAGTGGAAGTATCCTTTTCGGCAGGTAAGGAGGTGTGGAAAATGCAGGCAATCAAGATTCGGCAATCAGACGGAACGCTGCGGCGATACAAGAACGCAGAGTTTATTCCTGCGTTCCTTATGATTCCCGAAGTGCTGCTGAACCGCACCAATCAGGAAATGATTACGCTCAAGCGAACGCCGCAAGCACTGTTTTCCGATTCTGAAACCATCACGCGCGTGGAAAGCGATAACTTTCTGCAGGTTGTGATCGACGTATATGCATATCTTGCGTGGCCGTACATGGGTATCCACGGCAAGATGGAAGACTATTCCGGCTATGATCCCTTCTGGCGTGTGGCGCATTGCGCACCGATCTGGGTAGAGGCAATGGAAGAACTGCAAATCCTACCGAAAGTCGGAGATTTCTATCGGCAGACGATGCAAAATCCCGATCAGCATTTCGGATTCGTGCCCGAGGCGGAGATCATTGCGATCATGGAAACCGTCGTGCCGTATGCCATGGAGAAGCACGGCTTCCGTGAGATGTATCAGTATGTCAGAAAGCATCGCTGTCATGAGGACTTCGGCTCGCGCAGGAGCTTTGATAAGACCAATTTCTATGTCCGCTGGTATCACTCGGATACGAAGCACCCGACGAAGATTTCTACGGATGTGCTGCGGGTCAAAAACTACACAAAGCCGGATTTCTGTGTCAACGCTGACGGCGAGCTGGAGGAATCCGTTTGGGATCGCGTCGAGGCAAAGGCGTTCTGGGATACGCTGTCCGAAACCGATCAAAAGATCCTTTGGCTACGCTGGAACGATATGAAAATGGAGGATGTCGCCAAAGCCGTCGGGCTCTCCACACACAGCGCAGTCTCGAAGCGGATACAGAGCATTGGACGGCGGTATGAGGAGTTTACCGGGGAGAGGTTGGGTTTTAGGAGACCATGAACCACGGCCTGTTCATCTCTTCATCTCATTTTGATTGAATAGCATTATTGATAGCATCTAGCAAAGGAATAAAGCCAGAAAAATCAATCGCATCGTAGTGATCATATACGTACTTTGAGAATATCTCCTTCCCATAATACTTAGTCGTGTCATATTTGCCTTTGCGAGTGAATCTTCTCCCGTCGATAATTGTATCTAGAGTGGTCTTTGTAAACAAGTCCTCTATTTCTGATTCCTCATCTCCGGTGCCTAAAGGCGTTGCAACTAAGAACAGTTTGCTGCTATCTATCATCCGAATATATAAGCTGTTTTTGAGTTCCGCTTTTTGTGTAGCATTGAGCTTTGCAGCATCTATAAATTTCTTTAGTGGTCTCTCGCTCTGTGTTTCATTGTCAAACAAAAAGATAACCGCGTTTCGCATAGTTTGATTGGCAATTCTTTTATAGTAATTACGTTTATCGTCTTTGCCTGCATATAACTGATAAATTGTTGTTATTGCATCAGCACCATCTTGACTAATCTGGAAGAAATGACGGATTCTCGATGTTCTGCGGAAAAATGACACCCTATATTCAAAGCTTCCATTCGCGTTCTTAATAACCAATTGAGGATACTTACGATATAGCTTTTTAAGAGCAGCTTTGATATATAGGATATCTGTTTTGCCTTCTGTCACAATGAGCGGACGTTCATTTGCAAAGAAGTATTTATAGAACAAAAATTTCTGATAGTCTTTCTCTCGTGCGTTTAACTTCTTGGATTCAGGATTTTTCCCATCAATCTTATTATTATAACGAGTAATCTGATCAATGAACGAATAGCGACCTTCAAGCATATTTAATGTTCCCGGTTGACCATCGATGGTGAAAGAACCGGTATTATATAAGCAATTTGTCATCGCTTTTGTATTTCTGTAAAAAGCTCGGTCAACATTAACTTTCTTATTTACAGTCAACCCTGTAACTGTTTGCTTTGATTCTTGTTTATCAAATCTTGTTTTTGCATCATTAATAGTAAAACCATTCTTCTTTACTTCCTTTGCCAGTTCCGATAAAAAAGCTTGATACTCATTCCAGAATTCCGATCTATTAGTTGAAAAAGTCAAATCATCTGCGTATCTTGTATAATCGAGACGATATTTTTTCGCAATGTCAAGAACATGATAATCAAATATTTGACAAATAAGATTACTAATCACCGGGGATGTAGGCGCGCCTTGAGGGAGGCGTCCATGAAAACAAACTAATTGGGCAATAATAGTAGCAACATCCGAAGGCAATTTATAATACTCGTTTTTTTCAAAAAAGCCTTTCACTCTACCAAAATGAATAGTATGAAAGAAATCTTTCAAATCGATATTCACTATGAATCTTTTGTTTTTATGAATTTGGGCGTTGGTAATGATGCTTTTTCCTTTGATAAAGGCATGGGCTATATTTGTTTTAATATGAAGCTGCTTATACATATAATGCTGATAAGCAGTAAGTTCATTTGCCAATCGTTTTTGAAGCCTTTTTAGTTCACGCTGAGGAGCTTCTATCTCCCGTAAATCTCCGTTTTTCTTTGGAATAGAAAACGTTTCGTAATATGAATCAGGCTTTGCGACATAAAGGATATATGTTAAAAGACTATGTCTGATATTCAAAAGATCGGCGAGATCATCGCGCGTTTCAACGATATCTATCATTTCCGGTTTTCTCAGCTTTCATAAAAGTGACGTGTGGCAACTCATTATGCAAAATGACTCGGGAGAATCCCGGTTCAATGGCCACAATGCCAACGTAGATGAAGAGCAAAAGCCCTACCATTTTAGTCAATACTTGCGAAACTCAAGTACAAGATCTTGCCACACGTCAATATAATTATAACGCTATTCATGGTTATTTCAACAACAAATAACAGCGTATCTACAATTTATCAACATAATATATTATTCGCCTTTGGAACATTAGTCTAGACTTGTCTTGTTTCAATGTGTAAGCGATCGCTGATCGGGTGTGGGATGACCGATCCGATCCTTACAGAAACTACTCCCACCGTTCACGGTTCATGGGATGGGAATTGCGAATGCGTGGAGATCGGAGGTGAAAAGAAATCGTATCGCACCGGAAACGGGAAGTGAACCAAAGGGACAAGAATAAAATAGGACGTAATCTTGGGAGTCGATCAAATGATCGGCTCTTTTCTTTTCCGTCCGGAAAGGAGGAAACCGAAATGAGCGAATTGAAGCTCAAATCGTTAAGCACGGTACAGCCGCAGTCGGTGGAATGGCTGTGGTATCCGTACATTCCGTTCGGCAAGATCACGATCCTGCAGGGTGATCCCGGCGAAGGCAAGACCATGCTCATGCTGCAGCTGATCGCCGATCTGACACGCGGACGGAACCTGTGGGAGCAGGAAGAACCGAATGCGCCGATGGTCTGTATCTACCAAACCGCAGAAGACGGAATAGCGGATACGATCGTTCCGCGATTGGTGGCAATGGATGCCGATCTGGACAGAGTTGTGGTGATCGACGAGGAAGATGCTTTGCTGTCCTTTACGGATGATCGGCTCGAGCAGGCAATCCTTGCAACCGGCGCGCGGCTGCTGGTGCTTGATCCGCTGCAGGCGTATCTTGGTGCGGACGTCGATATGCATCGCGCGAACGAAGTGCGTCCGGCATTTCATGTGCTGTCGAACATTGCACAGAGGACAGGATGTGCGATCGTATTGATCGGGCACATGAACAAGATGAAGGGCATCGGCAGCCTGTACCGCGGGCTCGGATCCATCGACATCGCTTGCGCAGCGCGGAGCATTCTGCTTGTCTGCAAACCGGATAAGAAGCGGGACGAAGTGTATCTTGCCCACGTGAAGACGAACATCGGTCCCATGGGCGAAACCATGGTGTTCGTGCGGGATGACGATCGCATGGAATACATCGGCACCTGCGACGATACCGCGGACGATCTGTTGTCCGGCGGCAAGGGCGAGGAACAGGAAATCATGTCGAAGGGCATGCGCGCGACGCTGTACCTGCAGGAGCTCGCGCAGCAATGCGATGAGATGCCGAGTACAGACGTGTACGCATGGATGCTGCAGAAGGGCATTTCCAAGCGCACGACGGAAGAAGCGAAGAAACTGCTTGGCATCGCTTCCGTTCGGCGCGGCAACCAATGCTTCTTCGATCTTCGACCGTTGCAGCTTCCGCTGTTGGAAGAAGCGTAAGAGAACAACGCCGCAAAATGGAGAGTACAAGTTTTGCGGTGTTGTTGCGTGGCGGCAGAAACCGGAACCTTGAGAGAGCAAGGTTGCCGCTGCCGACACCCGCGGACGGAAGAAACGTGCGAAAAGCGCGGTTCGACGCCGTCCGCAAGCCCTCCGCAGGAGCACACGACCTACCGTGTAGGTCTAGTGTGTTATACTGCTCGGCTCAGAAAGAGATTTCTTCGGGATGAGGGATGGATTTCGAGCAGTCGCCGCCGCGGGAGGACGGTTCACAGTGCGAACCTCCGAACGCGGCATGAGCAGAGCAGTATTCTTTCCCCTGCGGGGTGAGAACAACACCGCAAACGGCGCAATCCATACTTGCGGCGTTGTTCTATTCGACCGTAGCGCTGCCATGCAGCACAGCGATATGGTACATCTTTTTGCTGCAAATACAAATCTACAAACACTGAAAGGAAACCAAACCAATGCTGAAACAGCAAACCAATCAAATCACCGTTGTGCATATCCTTCGGGATATGTTTTTGAACCACACCTGCCGAAAGGAGGAAACCGTATGCCCTATGCAATCCTGAGATTTCAGAAGGCGCAAGCCGGCGGCGTTGCCGGACGCGACCGTCATAACGAACGAAAGAAGGAAGAATACAAGAGCAATCCGAACATCGACCGTTCGAAGTCTACGCAGAACTACCACCTGATCGAACCTTCCGGCAAGTACAAGCAATGCTGTATGGAACGTATCCAAGCAGTCGGCGCGAGAACAAGATCGAACAGCGTCATCATGGTCGAAGCATTGATCACCACGTCTCCGGAGGTTATGGAAAAACTGAATAGCTCCGAGCAGCGGCAGTTCTTTGAAAGGGCTGCCGCTTTCCTGTACGAGCGGATCGGCAAAGAGAACGTGATCTCGGCGGTCGTTCACATGGACGAAAAGACGCCGCACATGCATTTCTGTTTCGTCCCGATCACCAAGGACAGTCGGCTTAGCGCAAAGGAAGTCCTCGGCAACAAAGCTGCATTCAGCAAATGGCAGGACGATTTCTACGACCGGATGCATGGCTTCTACCCGGAATTGGAGCGTGGTCTGCCCGCCGTGATCACCGGTCGCAAGCACATTCCGCCGTATCTGTTCCGATCGGCTGAGAACGTCAGCAAATCGTATGACGCGATCAGCAAGGCAATCTCGGACGTAAATATCTTCAATGTCGGCAAGAAACGAGAGGAAGCGATCCGTGCGATCGGACGATACCTGCCCGATTGTTACAAGCTGATCGAACAAAGCAAGAGCATCGACGGGTATGTGACTGAACTCGAACAGAAGATCCGGGAGCAGGAGCGTTCGATCGAGAATGCAAACGCCTATGCCAGCGTGCAGCGCTCGCGTGTTCGTGAGCTGAACAGTCAGCTTTGGGAGCACGAACAGGATCTGAAGAAGCTGCAAAGGGAGCGCGACAAAGCGCAGAAGATCGTGGATGCGATTCCTGCCGACGTCCGAGCCGAAATCGGCAAATCCATGAAAAAGAAAGGAGCCAAGCGTTATGACTACGAACGATAAAAAGAAAGCACCGAAGTCGGTCATGATCTCACTCGACAAGCTGCACCCGTTCCCCGATCATCCGTATAAGGTGGTCGATAACGAGGAGATGGAACGGCTGAAAGACAGCATCCGGGAGCATGGGATTCTGTCCCCGATCCTTGCAAGACCGCTCGAAGGAAGCGACGGCGAGTTGCAGATTCTTTCCGGTCACCGCCGCTGCTTTGCGGCTAAGGATATCTGGCTGCAGACGGTTCCTGTGATTGTATGCAAGCTCACATACGATGAAGCCGCGGTTTTAGTCGTGGACAGCAATCTCCACAGGGAACGATTGTTACCGTCCGAGAAGGCAAAAGCATACAAGCTCAAATTCGATGCGCTGAAGCACCAAGGGCGATACAACTATGTGTTTGACGACGACACTTCGGGACAAGTTGTCCCGAAGCCGGATGACAGGAGGACGTCAGCATTAATCGGCGAAGCAATGGGCGAAAGCTACAAAACTGTGGATCGATACATCCGGCTCACAGAACTGATTCCGGAACTCATGTCATTGGTGGATTCCGGCAGGATCGCCTTCTCGGTAGGTGTAGAACTATCTTACCTGACCGAAGAACAACAGCATGAGATCAGCTTAGACGCGGAGGTGCTGGAACGGACGCCGTCCTATTCGCAGGCGGTTCGGATGCACAAGGAGCAGAACCTCGGCACGCTGACGATAGAGCGGATGCAGGAGATCATGAATGAGGACAAGCCGAATCAGAAGGAGCATCTGTCCCTTCCGATGGAGCGCATCTCCAAGTACATCCCCAAGGGCTACACACCAAAGCAGGCGCAGGAATACGTCGAAAGCGTCCTGGAGCAGGCGTACAAGCGCCGGATGCGTGCCCGTGAGGAGGAAAGATAACGATGCAGACGACCGAAATCAAGATGCTCCGCAATATGGAGCAACGGGATCAGGAATACGTTGTCAACGGGGTGCGATACATCGTCGCATCCCGTTTCCTCCCGTTCCATCCGAAGAAAGAGCAGCCGGTCTTTTTGAGGGATCGGCTGGAACATCATCTGACCGCATTCGCGGCAGAATTGACAGCGGAAGCAGAACCATCTACGATGGGTTCGGAATGTGTATGTACGGCTGTCGGAAAGGAGGCATATGCAGCCGAAAAAGAAAAAGGTTGAGGGCATCACCGCCCTCTACTGCCGTCTGTCGAAGGACGACGGCCAGGACGCCGAGAGCAATTCGATCTCGAATCAGAAACAGTTCCTTGAACAAAAGGCACGAGAGTATGGGCTTTCGGACACACGATACTATGTGGACGACGGTTATACCGGTACAAACTTCAATCGTCCCGGCTTCCAGAAGATGCTGGAAGACATTGAACTTGGGTACGTCACGACGGTCATGGTCAAGGATCTGTCCCGGCTCGGACGCCACTATGTGGAGGTCGGCAACTACACGGACACATATTTCCCGGAACACGATGTGCGCTTCATTGCGGTCAACGATATGGTGGATTCCGACGAGGGTGAAAACGAGCTTGCGCCGTTCCGCAACGTCATGAATGAGATGTATGCGCGAGACATCTCCCGCAAGATTCGGTGTTCGCACCGCTTGCGCGGGAACATGGGTGAACCGCTGTCGCAGCCGCCGTACGGGTACATGAAATCACCTGAAAACAAGAAGAAGTGGATCGTAGATCCGGAACCTGCCGAGGTCGTAAGGACGATCTTCAAACTGACGCTCGACGGACAAGGCGTAGAAACGATCTGTCACTATCTGCAGGATCAGAAGGTCATTATTCCCCTTGAATACTGGTTCGAGAAAGGCCTGCCGCGCGGCGGCAAACGCCCGCAGCAGAATCCATACCGTTGGCGAATGAATACGGTGCAGAAGATTCTTCGGAATCGGGAGTATTGCGGCGACATCGTGAACTTCAAGACCTATTCCAAATCGTTTAAGAACAAGAAACGGATCGAGAATCCAGAGGAGAATTGGGTGATCTTCCGCGACGTCCATGAACCGATCATTGATAGAGAGACCTTCGAGCTGGTACAGCGCAAGCTGTCCAAGACCAAGCGACGAAAGCCGAAGCCGGAGAACGGAGGAAAGAACGTCTTTTCCGATCTCCTCGTCTGTGCGGACTGCGGAAAGAAACTGTGGTATCATACGAACACGATCAATCCCGACATCCATTTCTTCTCGTGTTCCAACTACGAGAAGGACTATCGGGGGACGTGCAAGACGCGACATTATCTCCGTGCGGACGCGATTGAGCTGATTGTTACAAACGAACTGAAACGCCTTGTCGCTTTGCTCGAATGCGACGAGGAAGCATTTGCAGCGCTTCTTCAGCAACAATCCGACAAGGAGCAGCAGGAGGAACGGAAGCGGATCGAAGCTGAGCTACAAAAGGGATCCTCCCGAAGCGAACAGCTTGTAACGCTGTATGAAAAGCTTTACGAGGACAACCTTGCCGGGAAAGTGACAGATGAATGGTTCTCCCAACTTTCACAGAAGTATGATCGGGAACGATTGGAACTGAAAGCGAAGATCGCGGAGTATCGCATTCGACTAAATAATCTGGAGCTGCAGAAGCGCGGCACGGAACTGTTCACCGCGGCGATCCGCAAATTCATGGAGATGAAAACGCTCACCGCACCGCTGTTATGGGAGCTGATCGATCACATCGACGTATACGAGACAGAGGGCACAGGAAAGAACCGGACGCAGCGCATTACGATCTGCTATCGGTTCGTGGGCTATCTGGAAATACCCGTGCCAGATGATGTTCTGCTTGCTCTCGATATGCGCCGCGGCGTTCGTGTGAATTACACCACGAAAGCGGGATAATTCCCGATTTCCCTTCTCGGAAGGTAAAAGAAATCGAGTGGTGATAACCAAATCCGTTATCACCACTCGACATGGTGCCGGTGGTGGGACTCGAACCCACACGCTGTCGCCAGCAAAGGATTTTGAGTCCTCCTCGTCTGCCAATTCCAACACACCGGCAAGGTTTTTATCAGCTTTGGGGTCCCTTTGGAAA